>Ga0209321_10001253_pt1 | contig 17272 bp, 11 predicted proteins | sample Rifsed16ft4_FD_184012 | JGI IMG/M metagenome (GOLD analysis project Ga0209321, IMG submission 184012) | Soil microbial communities from Rifle, Colorado, USA - sediment 16ft 4 - CSP-I_5_4 (version 2) | ecosystem: Environmental > Terrestrial > Deep subsurface > Rock core/Sediment | place: Rifle...
ATTACACGGGTACAAAACATTCGCCAGCCGGACGCTCTTTGAATTTCCAGGCAATATCACCGCCATCGTCGGACCGAACGGCTCGGGCAAATCCAACATAGCGGATGCGCTGCGTTGGGTGTTGGGGGAGCAGTCTTACAGCCTGCTGCGTGGACGCAAGACCGAGGACATGATTTTCTCGGGTTCCGAGCAGCGCCCGCGTGCCAGCATGGCTTCGGCCGCCATCACTTTCGACAATGATGACGGCTGGCTGCCGATCGATTACAGCGAGGTGCTACTCGCCCGCCGCGCCTATCGCGATGGTCAAAATGAGTATGTGCTCAATGGTCAGCGGGTGCGCCTGAAAGAAATCCACGAACTTTTGGCTCAATCCGGTCTGGGTGAACGAACCTATACCGTCATCGGTCAGGGGTTGGTGGACGCTGCCCTGGCGCTCAAACCCGAGGAACGCCGCCGCTTTTTTGAAGAAGCCGCCGGCATCGGGCTGTACCGCTCGCGGCGCGATGAAGCCATTAACCGGCTGGACGCCACGCGCCGCAACCTCGAGCGTGTGATCGACATCATCGGCGAGTTGGAACCACGGCTCAAGAGTCTGGAACGTCAGGCAGCCCGCGCCATTGAATATGACCGCATCAAGGCTGATCTGCAGCTGCTGCTGCGCGACTGGTATGGCTACTACTGGCACAAATTGCAGGGGGATGTCACTCATGCGCGCGAAGTGTTGCATGCGCAGGAACAGAAATTGGATCAGGCGCAGAGCCGATATGAAGAAGTCGAGGCGCGGGTCAAGGAATTACGCGACCAGTTGACCGCCGTGCGCAGCCGGCTGAACACCTGGCATACGCAGTCTGCCGAAGTGCATACCGCCAGAGAGAAAGTCAACCGGGCTTTAGCTGTGCTGGATGAGCGCCAACGGGCTCTGGCGGATCAGCAGGCTACCTTGCAACTCGATCTTGCCCGTGTCGAAGAAGAGGAACACCTGCATCGAGACCGGCTAACCGCGATGGAGACCGAACGTGAGCGCTTGCAGGCTGAATTGGAAGATTCCGAAGCCCAGTCTGAAAAAGTCCGCGTTGCATTGACCGAGCGTGAAGGGAGCCGCGGCAAGCTGGAGAAAAATGTGCGTGAACTGCGCCGCCAGTTGTTGGCCAGTGAAACCCAGCAGGTGCAGCTAAAGGCGCATATTGGTGAACTAAAAAACCGGCTCGACACATTACGCAAAAACCTGGAGAACACCCAGCAAGCCATTGAGCCGGCTGAGAAAGCCGTGCAAGCCGCCAAAATCCGGTTGGACGACGTCCGCAGTTCACACGAAACAGCCGAAGCCCAACGTCAAACCCTGGAAACCGAATTGCGCGAGATGCAGACCCGTGTTTCAAGCGCTGAGAACCGCCGCAAGCAAGCCCAGGACGAACTCGCCCGCGTCAGCGGTGAAAAAACCCACCTGGTGACTCAACTGGAAGTGCTCGAGCAGGCCGAACGCTCCTTGAGCGGGCTCAACCAGGGCTCAAAGACGGTGCTGCAAGCGGCTCAGCAGGGTCAATTAGCCGGGCAGTATCAATCACTCAGTCAACTGATCGAAGTCCCCGGCGAGTATGAACACGCCATCGCCGCGGTGCTGGGTGAAACCCTGGAAGGCATTTCCCTGTCTGGCAAAACGGACCCGGAGCCGGCGCTGGAACTGCTGGCAAACGGCGAAAAAGGCCGTGCCATCCTCTACCCGCAGGATTGGCTGCGCTCCGACGGGGTGTTGAAATCCCCAAAAGATGCTGATTGCCTGGGGGTTGCCTCGCAGCTGGTCAAGGTTAAGGATGGCAATCAAGCGGTAGTCGATTTGCTCCTAGGGCAGGTTTTGGTCGCCCGCGACCGTAAAAGCGCCCGCCGGCTGGCGGCTGCTATGCCAATAAATGTGCGTGTAGTCACATTGAAGGGTGAAGTTTTTAGCGGCAATGGCGCCGTCACAGCCGGGCAGGTGAGCCGCTCGGCACTGCTTTCCCGTCCGCGGCAGCTGCGTGAAGCCCAGGATTTGCTCACTGCCATCGAAGAAAAAGTGACTCTGGCTGAAACTGCCGCGAAACAAGCCGTTCAAGAGGTGGAAAAATCGCGCGAAGCAGTCCAGAGCCAGGAAAAAGCATTACGTGAACTGGATCAGTCCATGCGCCAGGCTGCCCGAACCCTGCAGCAAGCTACCCTGGAGTTCGAACAAGCTCGCCAAAAACGCGACTGGCAGCAGGGGCAGCTGGTCAATTTGCAGGAACAAATCAAAAAAAGCGAAGCAGAGCGGTCTGCCAATAAGCAATCCCTGGAAAAACTGGTGGGTGAAGCGGATTCCTTTGACCTTCAAATTCGCGAGGTACAACGCAGCCTGGATGAACTGCCGGTTCATGAGATTCAGGAGCAGGTGGTCCATTGGAACACCCAGACAGTTCTGGCAGCCCGCAGCTTAAAGGACGCAGAACGCCGCCTTGAGGATTACCGCCAGACTTTAAACACCAATCTTAGCCAACAGCGCACCTTTCAGGCGCGCATGGAGCAAGTGAACACTGCCCAGCAGGCGCATGACAACGAGAAACACGAGCAGCAGCTCAAAGAATCCGAGCTAAATGCCCAAATCGAGGCACTTCGCCTGCAAATCGAGCCGGATGAAACTCTCCTGACCCAGTTGGAAGGACGGTACGACAAGCTGCAGGGTGATTTGACCGCCGCACAGCAGGCCATGGGCGTGGCTGAACGCTATGCCACCCAGTCGCAGCTCGAATCAGGCCGCTTGCGCGACAGCCTGGACTCGCTGAGGCATCGCATCGAAGAGGATTTTGGCCTGGTCGAATTTGAATACACTGGCGACATTTCCGGCCCTACTCCGTTACCGCTGGATGGCATGGTACAGCAATTGCCGGTGGTGACACAAATTTCAAATGAATTGGAAACTTCCATCAACCGTCAGCGTAATCAACTGCGGCGTATCGGCGCCATCAACCCGGAAGCGCGCACCGAGTTTCTGGAGGTCAAGGAGCGGCACACCTTCCTCACCGGTCAGGTGTCCGATTTGCACAAAGCTGATGAAGACTTGCGCCATGTGATTACCGAGCTGGACGAGTTGATGAAAACCGAGTTCCGCAAGACGTTCAAAGCGGTAGCGGCGGAGTTCACCGGGCTGTTTACCCGCCTGTTCGGCGGCGGCACCGCGCACCTGGTGCTGCAGGACGAGGAAAATCCTACCGAAGGCGGCATCGATATCGAAGCCCGCCTGCCAGGGCGGCGCGAACAAGGCCTGTCATTGCTTTCCGGCGGCGAGCGCTCGCTGACCGCCGTGGCATTGATTTTTTCGCTGCTCAAGGTCTCGCCGACACCATTTTGCGTCATGGACGAGGTGGACGCCATGCTCGACGAAGCCAATGTTGGCAGGTTCACCGACCTGCTGCGCGAGTTGAGTCAGAATACCCAATTTATTATCATCACCCACAACCGAAACACGGTGCAGGTCGCCGACGTTATTTACGGCGTCACCATGGGCAAAGATTCAGCCAGCCAGGTAATTTCGCTCAAACTGGACGAGATCCCCGAAGAAATGGTGCGGGCGCGGTAAAAAAATCAAAATTAATAAAAAAACCTCTCTTTTATAAAAGAGAGGTTTTTTGAAGCCTTAGTATTTTATTGCGTCAAAGTAGTAGGAGCCACGGGGATGGTCGGTACTTTTCCTACCCAGCTGTCGAAGGTTTCGATCGTCATTTCAGCCTTGGCAGCAGTCAACCATTCAGTGAATTTATCCTGTTTCAGCTGCTCCAGCGTGTCGCTGCTGGCCGGGCGGGTTTCCCTGCCCAACAACTGAATAATGTGAAATCCGAAGGTGGATTTCACGGGTTTGCTGATTTCGCCGACCTCGGTCAGAGCAAAAGCAGCATCCGAGAACTCAGTAACCATGGCGGTTTTGTTGAACCAGCCAAGATCGCCGCCCTGGTCCTTGTTGCTGTCATCGGTTGAGAATTGAGCGGCGAGAGGTGTCCAGTCCTTGCCGGCTTCCAGCTCGGCAGCGACAATCGCTGCTTCTTCCTCTGTGGCGACCAGGATGTGCCGTGCCCAGACAAAGTCCTCTTCAGGTACGATATCTTTGGTCACCTCAGCCAGCACCTTGTCGTACAGCAGCCGCGAGCGGAAAATCTCGCGGAACTGTTCGGCGCTGAACTGAGCCTCGGTATCCAGCGCGGCTACATAGTCCGCATAGCTCTGCTGGTAACCTTCCAACGTGTACGGCGTGGCAGTCGGCAAAGGAGTCGGCTCGTCAGTCGGGGTCACGTTGGGGTCTGCGGTCGGTGTGGCAGTGGGTTTTTCAGTCGGCGTTGCAGTTGCGCCGGCGGTAGCGGTTGCTGTTGGGCTGGCGGTTGCGGTCGGCGGGATTAAGGTCTTCTGCTGCGCTGAAAGGGTCGCGGTTGCGAAAGTGGTGGCAGTGGGTTCAGGCGTAGGGGTACCGGCGGCATAGAATCCAAAAGCTTCCTGCAGCGCAATCTCCACTTCCTCATCGCTGACCGTGATACCCATTATTTCCGCCTGTTTGGCGATCACCGCATCATTGATCAGTTCCTCAACCACCTGATCACCCATGATTTCAGGGCTATTCAAGGTCGTGAGGTTCTGTTGAATCTGCTGGGTGAAATAATTGGCAGAATTCTCATCAAAGCTGAACATCTGCGCATATTGCTGCAGCGACATGGTGTTCTGGATGAGCTGGTAGCGGTCGTAGCGCACGCGCGCCTGGAAGTCTGCCAGGCTGATTTTTGTGTCGTCGACGGTGGCTACCGGTTTATTTTTCTGGAAAACCAGCTGGTCGAGCACGCCGTATCCAAGGATCAACACCACCAGGGCAATAATTGCGACGGTTGCGGCGGTGATCATGGTGCGCTGTCGATGCTCGCGTTCAACCCGGTTTTGCTGTTTCCTGGTGACGTGTTTCGATTGGGGCGACTTAGCCATAACGTACCTTTCGATCCAAATTGAAAAAGGGCAGTTGGCTTAACAGCCTATGCCCTGGTTATAATCTTCGTGAAGTTCTAGCGGACGTACTCGGTCCACTCTTCGCCAACGAAGGGCAGCAGTGCCAGGTGGCGTGCGCGTTTGATTTCCTGAGCCAGCTCGCGCTGGTGGCGGGCGCACGTGCCGGTCTGGCGCCGTGGGCGGATTTTGCCGTCGTCAGTGACGTAGCGGCGCAGCATATCGACCTGTTTGTAGTCGATCAAGACATTTTTGTCGGCACAGAACTGGCAGATTTTGGGACGCGCTATAAACCGGCGCGGGCCTCCACCTTGTTGCTCGTTCTCGCCCTGATTCATTTCAGCCATTCGAACCTACTCCTAAAAAGGGTACTCGCTTTCCGCCTCATCGCTTTCTAAGGGCTCGGCGGGAGCGTTTGTGTTATTGTCACGGCGTTCTCCAAGCATCATCATTTCGCTGGCAACGACCTCGATGGTACTATGCTTGTTGCCCTCGGCGTCATCCCATTTACGGGTTTGCAAACGGCCTTCGATGTAAACCTGCTGGCTCTTACTCAGGTATTGTTTGCAAATTTCAGCCAGGTTTCCCCAGGTGACGATGTTGAACCACTCGGTTTCTGTGTGGCGTTCACCGTCAGCGGTGTTCCAGGTGCGGCTGGTAGCTACCGTGAAGGTGGTAACCGGCCGCCCTGAGGGCGTGTAGCGCATTTCGGGATCGCGGCCTAAGTGACCGATGATCATAACTTTGTTCAATCCGCGGCTCATGATGACTCCTTGAGAACCGAAATGACATAACGATCAATCGACAAATTAGTCGCGATGGATGATGGAGAACCGCATGATCGGTTCCTGGAAGCGCAAATTGCGCTCCAATTCAACGCTGAAGGCGGGCGGCAGTTGCATTTCGAAGAGAACATACTGGCCTTCGCGGCGCTTATTGATTTGATAAGCGAGGCGGCGTTTGCCCCAGTTGTCGATCTTCGCAACGGTACCGCCGGCTGTAGTAATCCATTCCTGGACCTTGTCGACGAGACCCTTGACAGCAGTTTCGTCCAGATCAGGCTGGATTATGAAGACCAATTCATAGTTGCGCATTGGTTGGAATCCTCCTTTCCTCGGGATTGCCCTCAGACAGCGCCGCAGGCGCAGCCGAGAGCGGAAAGCAGCAACGATTGGCTACTTACGCGGGAGTTAGTTTACCATGATATTCAACAAATCGGAAGGGAAAGCGTCTTGGCAGGGTTTGTATTAATTGGAAGGCAGGGCTTTTCGCGGTTTATGCGCCCCCTTGTGGGAAAGATACAATCGCTCACAGTACAGGATGTCTACTTTACGTAGGGGACGGGTTTCACCCCGTCCCGCATCCAGCGGATTTGTCAAATTGTGTTATTTCGGGAGGGCATGGAAACCCTCCCCTACAAAAAAAAGAGATTCATGAAAAATATTCGTCACTTAACCATAATTGTGGATTCAAATCTATGTATTCCTGTACATTGGCACAATCATCTTGGTCACGAATAACGTGGTCGTAAAAAGATCGTTGCCACAAGACGGAATTTTTGGATCGAATAAACTGATTAAAACGCTTTGTCGTAAACGATTTAAGCCTGCCAATCACATCATCTAATGAAATTTTATTTTCTATTTCTTCAATTTCAACAAGTATATGGACATGATTCGGCATTATGACATAATTTTCTATTTTGATTCCCGGATAATTCTGATTAATATAATCGATCGTGTTTTTAACTTCTTTGCCGATGAATGATAATTCAACTCTCGGCTTACTTCCTACCCCGATAGTAATTTTCGACAATAATTCTTTTCGATTTTCAGTACAAATGGTGACGAAATAAAGCCCTTCCTGTGAATAGTCGTATTCCACCAACCGGTTTGGTTTTCGTTGTGGGAATTGTGGCACATTTCCATCCATAGGATAAATTATATGGAATTTTAATCGAAGGGAAGGACTTCCGCGGTTCATGTGTCCCCTGTGGGACACGCCTTCCCCAGCTTGGATCAATGTCTTTCCACGAATTAATTCTCGAGGTGGGATGGAATCCGTACCGATTATCCTTGCCTTCCCACTCTGATCGGGACGGGATGGGACCCGTCCCCTACAGACCACCAATTGATTTGCGGGATGGGATGGAACGCATCCTATAAACTGACGCACAAATGTTGTGCGGGACGGGATGGAACCCGACACCTATGAAATAAATCCTTTGATGTCCTTCGCTGCGGGTTGATCCTTGCTCTCGATCAATGCCCGCGCCTTGTCGATCCGGTCCCACGTATTCACCAATAAGACCCCCACCACTCGTCCGCCGTCGAAATAATACACCACGCCAGTACGGTACGGATCCTGCCAATCGCCAACCATCGGTAAGCGCGGGTCAATGATGCCAATCATCTCAAATCCCAACTCGAACAAATCCGAATACGCGAAGGGCAGGTGAGTGTAACTGACTTTTTGCCCTGCCATCGCCTCCCCGGCAACCTTGCCGCCTAAATTGGCATTCTCTTCGTGTTCGGTGCGGATGTTGCGGTTGAGCGCCGGGTTGAAATAACGCGCAACATCGCCGGCAGCATAAATGTCCGGCGCTGATGTACGCATCGTTTCATCCACCAATATGCCGTTGTCGACCTTTAATCCGGCTGCCTCGGCCAACTTGGTGTTCGGCCGGATTCCCAATCCAGCAATCACCACATCCGCTTCAATGGTCAATCCCTGTTCGGTTTGGACAACCATGTGATTGTCCTGCTGCAAAATTCCGGAAACGACTTGCTGGGGGTGAACGTTGACCCCTTTTTCCGCGTACATTTCGTTGACCTGAGCCGACATTTCCGGCGGCAGCAAACGGGCACAGACTCCGTCCTCCATAAACACCATACTAACCGGGTTGCCCGCCATCCGTAATGCCGCGGCGACTTCCGAGCCAATATACCCGCCGCCAATCACCGCAAAACTGCGATTTTCAGCTGCCAGGCTGCGCAGGTGCTCGTAATCCGCAAAAGTGCGGTAATAAATGACTTTGCCGGTTTCCTCTTTCAAGTGAATCGGGGTACCGCCGGTCGCCAGCAGCAGTTTCTCGAATGTGTAAACCGATCCCTTTTCATCCACGCAGAATTTTTTGACTGGATCGAGCGAGACAATTTCCCGCCCCAGGTGAAAATCGACTTTGAATTTGTCGGTGCCGCGCCAAATCTGTTCGACTTTTTTCCTTTTCGTCCACAAACCCTTTGAAAGCGGAGGTCGGTCGTAAGGCGGCACGTTCTCCTGGCTGACAAGGACAATTTTTCCTTCCTTATCGTGGTCGCGTATGCCACGGACGGCTGCATCGGCGGTCATCCCGCCGCCAATGATCAGGTAATGAGTTTTTATGTCAGACATGGGTTTCCTCCTGCTTTATGATACGGAAAATAGACTGTCTGGATCTGCCCGGCGATAATAAGCACGGTATGCGGCGGTCTCCTCCAGTGCGGTCTTAATATCTTGCTCTAGTGCGGCAGCTGCCAGCGGATTTGGCACCCCGGGTTCAGCCAGCACAACCATATCCTCTGCCTGTTCTGCCTGCCGAACAAAACCGCGGGCAACCAGCCAGCGGATCCCCAGGTTGATGGTATTTTCGCGCTGATTAAGCAGCCCGGCGAAGTGACCGATTGAAATTTCACCGGCGCGCGTCCGCAAGGCATGCCGGACCAGCCCGATCAATTGGGTGAGGAAAACTTGCGGCTCATCGCTGCCAATTTGATTGGCGAACAATGCAACAACCGCAGGGCGTACCTGGTCGAGGGCTTGCTTCAGTTCCATGCGTCCCGGAGGCGGATTCCAGATCACCAGCATTTCGGCGGGCACCAGATGGGCGCGCTGCAATCCCTTGGGGTCGCCATTGGCATTGCCTTCCCGCCAGATGACGCATTCCGCTCCCGCGGACACGTCTGCCAGATCCTTGGTCGGGTCGAGCGTATCACGGTAATCTAAAATTCGCGGCCCGGTGACTGTTGAGGAGGTCTCTGTTTCCGGTTGTTCGACCAGCCGCGCATCGACCCATTCCAGCTGCACGTCCAGCGCGCCTCGAAAATCGCTGGTGCGGGCTGTGAACGCCAGGTCAAACTTCCCTTCGGGAATATGATCACGTACACCTTGCCACCAGATCACCCGGCGCAGGCTGCCAACCTCGTCCTCGATCATGACCTGAAGGTGCTCACCCGTTTTTCCAATGGAGGTGACATCCACCGCTTTAACATTTTTAGCCGCCAGGATGATGGACGGGTTGCCAGCTCCGAAGGGGGCCAGACGTTCCAATTCGCTGACTGTGTCCAGGGTCAAGTCGTCGAACTGCAGCGTGGCATCGATAACCAATTGCCGGGCAACCTCTTTGCCGTCCGTCTGTTGGCGTACGGATTGTGCTGCGCGCTGACGGAATTGCGGCAAATTTGCCGGTTCAATGGCCAATCCTGCTGCCATAGGGTGACCGCCAAAGCCAATCAATAAATTGCTGCCAGCCGCGATCGCCTGGGTGATGTCGACGCCTTCGATGGAGCGGGCTGAACCGCGCGCAGCCTCACCGGGTGGCGAGCTGAGTAGAATTACCGGCTTGTTGAACAGTTCCACCAGGCGGCTCGCCACGATGCCGATCACGCCGGCCGGCCAATCCGGGTGGTTCAAAATGAGCAGCGGTGCCGCCGTCTGGGTGGGGTCGCGCTCCAGCAGCGAGACCGCCCCCTGGAAAACCTGCTCAACCATGAAGCGGCGTTCGCTGTTGAGGCCTTCCAGCCGGGCTGCAAAAACCGCCGCTGCTGCCGGGTCATCCCTGGTCAAAAAATCTACCACCGGATTGGCGTCCGACAACCGCCCAACGGCGTTCAGGCGCGGACCAATAATAAAGCCGATATGCTGTTCCGTCATGCGCTCCGGGTTGAGTTCGGCTCGTTCGTAGATGGCTTTTAATCCGGTTCGCTGCGGGGTGCGCAGCTGTACCAGACCCAATTGAACCAGGTAGCGGACGTCGCCTATCAGCCCGGCTATATCCGCCACGCAGCCCAATGCCACCAGATCCAACTGCTGCTGCGCCAATTCTGGCTTGCCTTCCTGAGCGCAAAGAGCTTTGGCTAATTCGTATGCCACACCAACCCCCGCCAGCGTCCTCAGCGGGTGACGGGGCGCCAGTCGCTGCGGGTTGACCAGGGCTGTCGCATTTGGCAGGGTTTCCGGCAGGCTGTGGTGGTCTGTGACAATGAAGTCAATGCCCTGGTCTCGGGCATAATTGGCAGCTTCATGTGCAGTGATGCCGGTGTCGCAGGTCAACACAAGGTCAACCTCTTCGGCCAAAAATTGTTTCAGCCCGATCAGATTTACGCCGTGCGATTCACTGGCGCGGATCGGAATATGGTATTTCACCTGGCTGCCCAACGCACGGAGTACACCGACCAGCAGCGATGTGGCGGTTTGGCCGTCCACGTCAAAGTCGCCCCAAACACCAATGCATTCCTGGTTGTGAATAGCGTTCCGCAATCGACGGACCGCCACGTCCATATCCGGCAGATCGAAGGGGTTGGCTGGTTGATAATGAGCCGGATCGAGGAAGCCTTCCGCCTGCTGCCAACTGGTGATACCGCGGTTGACCAGCGCGCGCACCAGCAATTCATTCCCGCCCAATTTTTCCACTAATTCCGCCGGAAGAGGTTGGGGCTGATCATCTTCGACCCATTGCGTGGCTGGTTTGAGTTTCACGACTTTATCGTACCTCGAAACCGACTAAAAAGCGATTTCCGCGATTTGTTCGAAATCCAGGTCAAAACCCGAGCCTCCGCCTTCGTCATCCAGGGCTTCCTCTTCCATTTCGCCAGCCGTGTCGCCGCGGTCGCACAGCGAACGGTAGTTGCAGAAGCGGCACATCTTCACCTGGTTGGTCAGCGGGAAATCGGTCTCGCTGGCATTGACCACATCCGCGATCAGGTTGTTCAGGTAGTCTCGATCAGCCGCGAACTGTGAAGCCGAATAGGGGAAATGTTCTGGGTTTTGCGGGTCGGCGGTGAACCAGTAGACCAGTTCGATTTGTTCTGGTTCGAACGGATTACCGTCATTTAACCCTTTGCCAGCCTCGACTAGCAGGAACGGATACAGGCGGGTCTGCAACCGGCTGGCGAGAATTGAATGCCTTGATTTTTTCACGCTGGTCTTCCAATCCACGATGACCGCGCGTTCACCGGGTGCAATGGCCAGCAGATCGTATTTGGCTACCAGACGATATCCGCCAAACGATGTTGTCAACATATATTCAGCCAGGCGCTTTTCTGGCAGCGGCGCAGGCGCAGACTTAAGATAAGCCTGCCACCACTCAGCCAGTTCCGGTTCGCTGGCCAGCACGCCGACCACATCGGCCGGCAGTCCGCTTTGATGCTGCTGCACCATGCGATGGAAACGTTCACCCAGCTGCATATGCCGCTCGATCGCCAGCACCGGTTCGGACTGAATGGCTGGCCAGGCCAGCTTTTTTAGGTAGCGCAATTCGAATCGCCGCGGACAATCCACATAATCCTGCAGATTATGCTGGCTGAAAGCAAAATTATCCGGAATTTTCATGGAGCCATTCCTTCCAGTAAGTGCTCAGGTGGACGAACGGCAGCGACGCCTGGTTTTCCCGGCTGCCGCCGCTGTCCTGCCCGTTGTTCCAGGTGACAGTCAGCATGCGTCGGGCGCGGGTGATGCCCACATAAAACAGGCGCAGCCGCTCGGCGCAGTAATCAATGCGTGCCTGGACGGTAGCTTCGCCCTCGGGCTGGTAAAGGGCTGCCGGGTCGCCGGCCAGTACCGCCTTCAAGCGGGAAAGTGCTTCGGCCTCCAGATTGAGTTTGCCGCGGATGAAATATTTCTCCGGCATGTACTGGTCGTATTCCTGCACCGATGGAAAATCGTAATTGCTGGCTGAAAGCAGGTACACCCGATCCCATTCCAGGCCTTTGGCTTTGTGAATCGTGGCAATAGCCACTTTCCCCGGATGCTTATCGGGGTCAAAACCCAAATCTTCCTCAGAAAACCCTTCCAGACGCCGTAGATTGTTCGCGACCTGTTCCAACTCCTGGGCAAATTGCAGCATATGCCAATCCGGATGGGTTTGAGCAGCCCTTTCGAGCAGTAATGCAATTTTATGAGTCAAAGCCAGACGCGGCGGGTCAATGAACAGGTCTTGAGCAATGGTCAGAATCAACTGGTCGATAGGCAGCAGTATGGCTTGCTGCCAGCTGCGAACCAGCTGCTGGAAGGCTTCCAGCTCGGCAATCATGGATGAATCAATCCCATTCGCGGTTAAATCATCCAGCCAATCATTGCCGGTACGCGGCCATAAATAATCTTCCAGGTTCTTTTGACGGGAGAGCCAGGCCAGGGCAGCTTTACATCTGTCGCTGGTTTCGGCTGCTTCCAGACGCTGCGAATTGATTCCCTTGTATACCTTAGCCAGACGGTGCTGATCGGCCGGTCTGGCCAGCATTTCCAGAATTTGCTGCAGCAATTCAGCGGTTTGCCTTGTGGTCTGCGAAGTGTTCATCAGTTCGACGGTTTTGATATCCGCATTGTGCAAATCCTCCGCCATTTTGATTAACCGGCGGTTGCGCGGAGCCAGCACGGCTACTGTTTTCTCCGGATTCTGTTTGACCCAGGCTTTGACCGACTTGACCACCAGATCAATTTCCCCGGACGGGGTCATTTTTTGATCCCACAGGACGATCCCGGCTGGATCCAAGGGCGGATTGGGCTGCGGATCTCCCGGCGGGGTCGGGCGAATCAGCGGCGTGGTCAGCGAATTTTGCAGCTCCTCCACCGGGTGTTCTTCCATCGTCCAGCGGATCAGTTCATTGGCCAGGCGGATTATCCCGGGCTGAGAACGGCCAGAATCGGGCAGGTCGCGGGCGGCCACATCTCCCCGCCGTAAAAAGCGGCGCAAATGCTCCGGGCTGGCGGTGGTGAATGTTTCGTAGATAGCCTGGTTTGGGTCGCCGACGCGCACCCAGTTGCCCTCGTCGCCTGCCAGTAGTGTCAAAATTTGTTCCTGCACCAGTGAACTATCTTGAGCTTCATCTTCCAGAATGTAAGGCCAGCGGTGACGCAGGCGCAGCAAGTAATCGGGATCGTTTTGCAAAACCAGCAGCGCCAGACGGATCAGGTCGTCAAAATCCACCGCTGAACGGTAAGCCAATGCCCGCTGGTAGGCGGTGTAAATATCAAGTCCAAAGTCCAGCAGGTTATAGCGGGTTTTGTATTTGTTCAGAGCATCTGCCAATACATGCGGCGAAGCCTGCAGATCCTTGGATTGGCGGATGAAACTTTTCGCCAGACTGCGCAAACCGTCTTCCCAGGCCTGGTAGCCGCGCGGATTTTCTTCCAGGCGAGCGTCCGGGTCGATCCACTCTTCCGCGAAACCAGGATGAGCCCGCAGCCAGCCGCGCACCGCATTGGCGATAATCTCTTCGCCTTCGCGCTCGTCGATGATTGTGAAGCGGTCAGACAAGCCGGCCAGCTCCGGCCGTTCCTTAACCAGGTCATGCGCCAATCCGTGCAGCGTCCGCACCCGGTATCCCAGGTCTGGCAGCAAACCGAATTCTTTCATGAACCCGGCGATGCGGCTGGTGAAGTTATCTACCGCCGAGTTTACCAGGGTGACGATCAGGATCTCCTGATTGTCTCCCAGCCGGCCCTCGGAGATCAAATTAGCAGCCAGGCGAGAAAGGGTATGTGTTTTCCCGCTGCCGGGCACTGCCGAAACACCCATAAAACCGCCGGTATAAGACAGGATTTCGCTTTGACTGGGCCGAGGGTTAAACATGGTTGGCCTCCTGCCCCCGGCTGGCTCGCAGTAGGGTCTGAACCGCATGCAGCAGCGGACCTTTTTCCTCGGTGCCGCGCTCATTGACCCGCGCCGCGCACAGGTATATGTGATCGCGGCAGCGCGCGATCAATCCGCTGGTCAAGCGCTGCAAGGTCAACTGGTTGGCGCTGAAATCCTGCACATCCGTCCAGGGTTGATCCGGATTCCAGCGCCGCGAGAGCACGTGTGGATGGGTCAACGGCTGATACAGACGCTCGAACCAGCCCAGGCTGCCAACGTCCAGCCAGAATTGGTAGCGCACCGGCTGGTTGTTCATCAAAAAGGAGTAAGCCGGGGCAATCAACACCGCATCCGCGGACACATCCTCGGCTGGTGCCAGATATTGCGCCGCAATTACCCCGTCTGCCACCATTTGCAGGTATTCCTGACCGATCGAAATACCGGAAAATTGTGCAGTTGGTTCCGCCACCCGTCGGAATTTTTGGATCGATTCGATCAAACGGGCGGTGACGCCAGCTGCCTCGAAATCATCATGGAAGCTGAAACCAGGCTGCGCCAGGATTTCGCCGAACAAACGCGCCAGAAAAACATCCAATTCCACCGGTTCATTTTCAATATAATTCGTCAACCAGGCACGCAGCTTCATGTAGCGTTCGCCGATCGAGAATGTGATGCGCTCCTGCACATCCGGCTTGACCGGGTCAAAGCTGGCTAACGGCGCCTGACGCGACTTTTGACTGAAAAGCATGCCCGCGATCAAATCGGCACGCACCAGGTCGATGCCGCTGATGGTCTGCAGCAGCATGGCGCGTACATCCGCAGCAGCTACCGGCAAATTCCATGACGGGTGAGCCAGCCGCGCCAGGGTGATCAGACAGCGGGCTGCCGATTCATCCCGCAGACTGCGCGAGGGTCGGTAGGTATGCGTCTGCACCCCGTGACCTTGCAAGCGGTGCGTCAGGGCATGCCGCAACGAATCCGAGAGAAATGGCGAGACGATGGCGATATCCACCGGCGCAACCTGTTCCTCATGCACCAGCCGGGCGACTTCTGCCGCCGTCCAATCCACCATTTCCGGGTAAAAACGGCTGCCCTCGAATGAAAAGGCGGTTAATGCCGCCGCCGTGACCTGCTTCTCCTCTTTCTGCAGTACGATGCTCGAAATCGCCTGGCTGAATGCCTGAATCGCCGGTGGATTGACGAAGCTTTGATCCAATGTCACCTTCTGGTCGCAGGAATCGGCTAGCAGCGCCGCATTCTCCGGGTCTGCCCCGAGAAAAGCGCGATAACCGGCACCCTCATCATAAATCAGCAGGGCACTTTCTAAGTCGGGCAGCCAATCCCGCGCCATATCATGCGCCACCGGCACGTCTTCCTCGAGGTTGTCATAAATCAAATGGCGGTACTGGTTGGCCAGGTATTGTCTTACCAGATGCGAAGGCCACAGGTGATGGGTGAACATCTCGATCTGCAGGGAGTAATCCAGCAGATTGTTCTCCAGGCAATAGGCTCGGAATAAATTGGCGCATTCCTGTGCCTGTTCGTAGTGAATTTTCTGTTCCTCTTTGCCGATCCAGGCAGCTTTGAGGCGAGAACTGATATCCTGATGTGAAAAGCCGACCACCGCGGCTTTGTTGAGGTTATCCAGCACTTGCGAGTACAACCTGTTGCGGTCGATCACCAGCTGCTCGAAGTATCCGCGCTCGAACAAAGGCGCTGCCACTTTGGCCATGTAGTATTGCGCGGTTTCCAGGGTGAGGTAGGTCGGCGGGAGATCTGGGCGCTGAAAACCGCTGCTGCCCGCCACTGCCGGCCAGAATAATTGCAAGGTGCGCTGCGCCAACCCACCCAGCGTCACAATCGTCGGCAGACCGCCGGCAGGCAGGTCAGCGCGGCTGATCTCATGGGCATAGGGTGCCGCCAGAGAGCGCTGCGGCGTGATGATCAAAATCGATTCAGCCGGGATGCCGCGCTCGATCATGTTGTGCAGTCGCTCGACGGATACACTGGTCTTTCCGCAGCCTGGAGGTCCTGCCACAAACAGGCTGCCGGCTGTTGGAGCGTCGATGACTTGCTGCTGTGCCGCGTTGTAGGCGAAACCTTCCAAATGAACCCTCCTCGAGGAAACCGTGAGTGTATTGTAGCTGAACTTGGCGAAGGAGGTCGCTGGGTGCGTGGTCCGCACCTGGGATTACCGGTTAAAAGAACTTCAGATATTGTTGATGTTTAGAAAATATGCGTATAGTCGTAATTAATATTCCAACCCGCCAATCCGCCGCAGCAGCGCCCGAGCCAGGAGCGCGTCATCTGCCGCGCGGTGCGAGTTGGGCAGCGCAATGCGGAAAAACTGGCCGGCGTCCTCCAGACGAAACCGTCTCAACGCTCGGCGGTTGGGGTCCCATTCGCCGCGGAATTCTGAAAACAGGCTGAGGATGTCCAACGTGGATAGCGACTCGCGCCATGTCAGGCGGTAGCGCTCCAGGGATTGGCGCATGATGCGCACATCGAACTCGGCGTTGTAAATACCGACTGTTTTCCCCAGTAATATACCGCGCACGGTAGGCCAAAGCGCCGGCCAACTCTTAGCCGTCGCGACCATCTCATCTGTGATGCCGTGCAGGCGGGTAACCTCGGCTGGAATAGGCTGCGACGGCCTCACCAGCTGGTCGATAAGAATGGCGCCGTTGTCATCCACCACGGCGATTTCAACGATTTCTGCGTTTTTATCTAATCCCGTGGTTTCAGAATCCAGATATACCGGATTCTTCTGGACGATTGAACGTGCAATTTCAGCCACCCGCTGCTGATTAGGGGATAAGACCGCCATCCGCTTTGCCGGTCCTTATTCCAAATTCCAATAGGCAAATTCGTCGACCGAGATGGTCAGATTGGGTGTGTTGAAGGATGCGATGACTGCTCCATAAGATCCGGCTTCGGTTTGGGAGGAATCATCCACTTCGGTAACCAGCTTTCCGTTAATGTACAGCTTGATCTGGCTGCCAGAGGTCCACACGCCAAGACGGTTGGTCTGATTTGAGCCGGTCAACAGCGCACCGCCCGGATTGGCGCCGTCTCCCAGGTCAGTGTAGTCATCGCCATTCCAATACCCCAGGCTCCAGTTGCCGTTGCAGGTCACCTGGAACCAGTACCCTTTGATGAAGTCCGGGCTGCGGAAAACCAACCCGTAGATATCATTGGCGGAACATTCGGCAACATGGACTTTGGCTTCCAGGTAGGCGTTGCCAAGTTTGGCGCCGCCAGTGCGCCAGCCGCGGAAACCGGTGGCGTAGCGGCTGGTGAGGATTAATGCACCGTTCTCGACGCGAATATAGGTGTAATCATCGTCATACGCTTTGCTGTCCAGACCAAACGATCGCCCGCTGTCCAGGGTATCGGTGAAATCTGGTTCGCCGAGCAGCACCCGCGGATCTTCGGGTGAGGTCGTGGCGGTGGCAG
>Ga0209321_10001254_pt1 | contig 17269 bp, 15 predicted proteins | sample Rifsed16ft4_FD_184012 | JGI IMG/M metagenome (GOLD analysis project Ga0209321, IMG submission 184012) | Soil microbial communities from Rifle, Colorado, USA - sediment 16ft 4 - CSP-I_5_4 (version 2) | ecosystem: Environmental > Terrestrial > Deep subsurface > Rock core/Sediment | place: Rifle...
CCCGCTTGATCCTCTCCTCCGTCATCGGCAAACGGAACATCCGTACCCCAATCGCATCGTAGATTGCGTTCGCAATGACTGCCCCCATAACGATAATCGCCGGCTCTCCTCCACCCTGAGGATCAGATTCCTGATTGTCGATAATGTGAGTCTCAATGGCAGGAAGCCATGAGAAGCGGGGCAGCTGATACGTGTCGAAGTTCGAAACGAGAATCTCTCCTCCTCTGAATCTCAATCCTTCCGTGAGGGCATACCCCAGGCCCATCATGATGCATCCTTCCATTTGCAGCTTCGCTCCCTCGGGATTCACGACCAGACCCATGTCCTGAGCACAGACCACGCGCTTCACTTTTACCTTCCCTGTGCGCTTGTCGGCCTCCACCTCAGCACACGTCGCAACCCACGTACCCGCATCGATTCCGCACGCGACTCCCCATCCCCGCCCGCTTGGTCCCTTGCCGGCCTTCCAGCCAAATTTCTCTGCCGCAGTCTTCAACACCCGCCGCATCTTCTCATCTTTCATGTTCCTCAAACGGAATTCAACCGGATCGACTCCCACTTTCGATGCCAAGATATCGATCTGAGACTCCCGCGCGAATGTATTCGTGTTGTTTGACGGCGCGCGCCAGGCACCAGTGGCAAAAGGATGAGTCCCCGCACCTCCGGTCCAACCGCGTCCGTGCGCTACCGTCTGGTGATTGGGAATGTCGTAGAAATGCTCTGAACCGCGTTGGCCGGCGAAATAGACATGGTAATCCCACAGGCTTATTGTTCCTTTATCTGTAATTCCCGACCTGATCTTCACCACGGCAGCAGGACGAAACGTATCAAAGAAGAATTCCTCTTTCCTTGTCCACGCCACCTGAACCGGCTTCCCGCTCATCTTTGCCAGCTTTGCCGCCTCGACAACCTGCCTGTTCGCGGACTTGCCGCCAAAACCGCCGCCGACAAACGGAGTGATGACCTGGACATTCTCCGACTTGAAGCCGAGCTCGACGGCAACCTCATCCTTTGCCCTGAAGGGCGTTTGAGTAGAAGCCCAAACGGTCGCCCGGTCTCCGTCGATCCTCACAACGGCCGTATGGGGCTCCATGGGGGCATGGGCTACATAGTCGTTCAGGTAACTGTGCTCAAACACAGCCGCTGAACTCCTTTCACCATCTTCCAGGTTTCCTCCGCTTTGCGACGCCTGGCCGGGGGCCGCCACTTTCAGAAGATGGTCAAAGATCGTCTCTTCGTTCAGGTCCGACTTCGGCGCATCGAAAACCGCTTTCACTTTCGAGAGGGATGATTCGGCCACGTCAGGATACTCGTGCAGGATTGCGATGAAATCGCCGTCCCGAACGATCTTCACACCATCGACTTTTTCCGCCTCTGACACGTCTGCGCTTACAAGCTTTGCATCATGAGCCGGCGGGCGAAGAATCTTGCCGTACAGCATCCCCGGAAGCCGGATATCGCCTGCATAGCGGGCTGCTCCGGTCACTTTTTCGACAGAGTCTCTCCGTTTGACGGATTTCCCCATAATTCTGAACTCAGACGGCTTCTTGACAGGTGCCTTTCCGCTCGCCTTCCGCTCGATCTTCTTCCCTTTGACAAGCTCCGCATAGGAGACCTTTGTGCGGTTGTTCGACCTGTCGAAAACGACGCCGTTTTCTGTGCCAAGGTTTGCGACGGGAATTTTGAGCCGCTCCGAGGCCATCTCCATGAGGACCATTCGGGCTTCAGCCCCAGCCGCCCTCAATGAGGGCCCAAATGCCCTGGTCGACAGCGAGCCGAAGGTTCCCATATCCCACGGGCAGACGTTGGTATCGCCCATGACCATTTCCACCGACTCCAGCGAGACATCCAGCTCATCCGCCAGCATCATGCCGAGGGAGGTCACGACTCCCTGGCCCATTTCAATCTTCCCCGTTAAGCAGGAGACACGGCCGTTCTCTCCTATGCGGAGGAACGCATTAAAGTCGCTCGGGAGTCTCCCCTGGCGTTCCTGGAATTCCCATTCGAGATCGCCGATGGTGAAGAGAATGAAGAGTCCGCCTCCGGCACGCTTGAGAAACTCGCGCCGATCGAAGGAAGAATCGGGAGAATTGAGGAGGTCGTAGTCGAAAGGTTGTTGGGAAGACATAAGAAGGACCTTTGAAAAAGGAAGAATAAGGAGCTAGAAGCCAGAATCTAGGAGATAGAATTCAGAATACAGAAATCAGAAGAACCTTTTTTCATTTTTACTTTTTCAGCCGAAGGCTGATGCGCCTTTGGCGCACATTTTTCACTTCACGAGCTCCTCCATAGCCTCCATAATCCTCTTATGCGCTGCGCACCGGCACAGGTTATCATCCAGGGCCTGAATGACCTCTTCACGTGATGCTTTCGGCTTCTTCTTGAGGAACGCTGCGGTCGTTATGATCATCCCCGGCGTGCAGTACCCGCATTGCAGGGCATCATGATCGACAAATGCCTGCTGGATCCTGTGCAGCTTTCCGTTGCGGGCAAGCCCTTCGATCGTCGTCACCTCCCTGTTCCGCACATCGCTCACCGGAATCTGACATGTTCGCACGGCCTCTCCGTCGATCAGGACCGTACACGCCCCGCAGTAGTTCTCGCCGCAGCCGTATTTCGTCCCGGTCAATTCCAGGTCCGTTCGCAGGACCCAGAGGAGTTTCCGACTGCCGTCAACGGTGACCGTTGCGGGCTTGCCGTTGAGCTTAAAGGAAATCGTCTCATTCATATCGTTCTCCTGAAGCAGATTTTTCCAACACGCTGCTATTGTTCCAGAACCTCGACGGCGCGCTCGGAATCTTTGACATCCAGAATGACCGACGCGCTCCTTTGCCCTTTCCCAACCGTTGCATAGCAGTAGTCGATATTGATCCCGGCAGCACCGAGCTTCGTGGCCACTTGCGCAAACGCTCCGGGCTTGTGGTCAAGGTCGATCCTGAGGACCTGCCGCCGCTCCACCTGGTATTTGTGCTTCGAAAGAAGCTTGAAGGCTCGGTCGGTATCGGACAGCGAGATCTTCGCAATATCCTGGAAAAGGCCGATCGCTTCGATATTGATTTTTTCCCTGGTCAAATGGGTCAGCAACTCTCCCAGGGCACCCGGCCGATCTTCAACGACAACGAACAACTCGGTAATCCGTTCCATACGTCCTCCTCACAATTCGTGGTCAACAGGAATGTAAGAAAGGAGATGCTGAAAGCAAATGGGTGTGGAATCAGGAGGGGCGTTTCAGCACCGGCAGGCCCGTCTCGCGGGCGACGGCATCGGCCAGACTCCCCCCTTCCGGGCTGAATTCCCAAAAGAACAGTGACCGGATCGGATGACTTTTCTGGATCTCCCTGATGGCATCGGACGCGACTCGTTTAGCGATTCCCTTTCCGCGGAATTCAGGCAGCACAAGTGCTGAGCAGAGATAAACAGCGTCGTATTTCGCCCCCTGGGGCGTCAGATTCAGGAGTTCCTGCTCGTTGATCCCCTTTGTCAGAAAACCCTCCATCAGATCTTCCGTGGTGGGGATGAGGAGTATCCATGCGACAGGGCCGTCACCTTCGATCTGCTGGGACAACGTGGCGGGATGAAGCCGTTGCAGCTTTTCTCGGTCCTCCTCGGTTACCGAGAGCTGTGACGAATCGCTCTTTGTGGCAAAGAACTCGTCGGCGAGCCGGATCATTCGTTCGAGGTTTGTCGGCATGGTTCAACAAGATACCCACTTAAAACAAAAAAAGGCGCACCCTCGTGGGATGCGCCTTTCCGGCTCTCTTCTGCTACTTCATCAACATCATTTTCATGACGTACGAGTTCCCTCCCGAATAGAGCCGCGCGTAATACATTCCGCTTGCAACGTTGGAAGCCTGAAATGTATAGCGATAGACTCTTCCCTTTTCTGCGTGACCCCGGAACAACTCGGCAACCTCTCTTCCAAGCATGTCATAGATCATCAGCACTGTCGGACCTGATTTCTCGACCGTAAACTGTACGGTCGTCGCGGGATTGAACGGATTGGGATAGTTCTGCATCAGCTCGTTCACGAGCGGCACGTTCGCCACAATCGTTGGCAGACTCCCCGTTGCATGCGAGGGGAGGACAGTGGGATCCGTTGTGCCGTTGGCGGCATTTTCGGAATAGTCGTAGCTCAGAGAGTCCCACAGTACATAATCGCATCCCTCGATGGGGATAACCTCGTAATAGGCTTCGGTGTGCGGGAGAAACGGCGCAACATCGATACGTCCGGCACCGCCTGCCTGTTTCCCGTCATCCGCGAACAGGAGCCTGACCTCGAGAAAGCCCTCGAGGTTCATCTGGTTGCTCCGTGTCTCACGACGTTCGACAGTGCCATCCTCGTAACTGACAACATAGACCTCGTCGCTCGCATACCGCTCGGTACTCAGAGTAACCTGCTGCGTTGATTTGTTCACCGAGACGCTGACAGACTGCCAACTGCCGTCCGCGTCAGTTAACATGTGATAGTAGTCATCGAACTCGGCGGTGGAACGGACCGGCGTCAGTCCGTACACACTGAACGTTGAAAGCGTCCCATTTGCGGAGACCGATTCCCACTTGATGCTGTCGATCGGCGACTGCGTCTGAGAGATGAAATCGGTGTAGAACGTCCATGAGCCGTTGCTGCCGGTCGTAACTTCTGAAGAGCCAACGCCGCAGTACGTGTAGCCCATGCTTCGCCTGTAATTCTTGGTGAGGGAGTAGCTCAATTGATAGAAGAGCGAATAAACCGAGTTGACGATCTCGATCGAGAAGGAATGCTCGTTGTTGCCCGACTCGTATTCGGCAGGATCTGCGTCGCTGACCCTGACGGTCAGGTTGTGTGTCCCCGCCTCAGCAAAGGATACACCCTGGAAAACCACCGACACCTCTCCGCCTGCCTCGATCTGAACATCCGTCACATCCGAAAGGAGTGTTTCACCTTCCCAGAGGCTTACCGCGGCAGATGCACCGGCCTGCAGGTTCTTCTCTTGCACGAGGGCGACGATATTGAACGAAGCGTTGGGAGTCGATTGAGCCGGGGAGTTCACCTGCGCGACGATGAGATCGGGTCGAAGGAGGACATTGGTCGATCCTCCGGCTACCTCTTTATTTTTTCCGCTCCCTATATGCGCCTGCACACTTACAGGCATCATGGGCAAAAGCCCTGTAACGCCGACACACACCTCCCCGTCCACAAGCGGCACGTCGGACGCGTTCTGCATGAAGACCACGTCTCCGGCATCGTTCAGGACTTTGATCTGGAGCTTTTCGATCTGATTTGGGACGGGATGATTCGCCGGATCCGACGTCTGCACAAGGACACAGACTTCGGTTGAAGATGGTCCCAGGAGTGCGGTGGCGGAGAGTGAGTAGAATTCCGTTTTCCCCTTCTTCCCCTGCGCCAGGAGAGACCCGGTCAGAACGATAAGGAGAAGTGCAGCAAGGCGTATCATTGAACCCTTCATAGTACCTCCCTCGATTGTTCTTTGCGCTTCATTCAGAAGAGCCACATTCCGCCGACTTGTGACGCCGCTCACTCATCTCGGATGTGAGAAATATTTACTCGCACGAAGCTGTAGAAACTACAGAGGGTCCTCCCAACCTGGTCACCCCTTTCGGCATTTTCAGGAAAACCATGCGAAGAGGAGCAACAGAAGAGCTTATGCAACAAAACCCATGCCGCCCGTGGTTTTCGAACTTGTATGTCGGCGACACGGGGAAAAAAACACAAAAAAGGGGCATCCTTGCGAGATGCAACTTTCTGTTATTTCATCAGGAGCATCTTCTTTACGTACTGCTTTCCGCCCGCCTCGAGTTTTGCATAGTACATACCGCTTGCAAGATTCGCAGCCTGGAATGTGAAGTTGTATGTTCTTCCTTCCGCTGCCTCGCCCTGGAAAAGCTCAGCCACCTCTTTCCCGAGCATGTCGTACACCTTCAGAACGGCCGGGCCTGATTGCTCGATTGTGAACTGGATGTTTGTCGACGGATTGAACGGATTGGGATAATTCTGGACCAGATCCGTGTTGAGTGGCAGGGTCTCCGAGGCCAGCAGGGGAAGCTTGCTCTTCACATGGCCGGACGGCAGGATCGTCGGATCCGTCGCGCCGGATGCGGAGTTTTGAGAATACTCATAGCTCACCGAACCAGAATCGATAGAGGCGCACACACCATCATCAAACGAATTGTCCCAGCTGAAAGCAGTCGTCTCGAACGGAGCAACCTCGACGTTTCCCGATCCGCCCCATTGCAGACCATCATCTGCAAACAGGAGCCTTACTTCAAGGAAGTCCTGCAGGTCCATTTGATTGCTGTTCTGCTCGAAGTACGTCGTGGTGCCGCCCGCGTAATTGTAAACGTAGAAATAGTCCCCGGCTATTTTGACAACGTCGAGATATGAATACCCGTACTCCTTGTACACCATCAAACTCACTGTGTAGGTACTGCTGTCCGCATCCTCGATAAACATCGTGTAAGTGTCGGCGTACAAATCCGAGTTGTCCGGTTCCCAGCCCTCAATAAGGACATGGGACAAAGGGCCGGTCCCTGACAATGCCTCCCACTTGATGCTGTCAATAGGGGCCTGAGGCGTCCATGGGATATTGGCTGTGTACTGCCACGACCCAAACTCCCCCTGTTGCGTATAACTCTCCACGCCATAACAAGAACCAATAGTGTAACTGCTGGAGTAGCTCCTGAACAAACCGTAAGACAAGTCGTATGTCACCGGCTGTACGGAATTCACATTGACTGAAAAAGGATAATCATTGTTCCCTGTGTCATATTCACCCGGAACAGCATTGCTGATTTTTATCGCGAGATTGTGAGTCCCAAGGTCGGCAAAACTGATCCCTAGGAACATCACCGATACCTGGCCGCCCGCCACCACGACAACATCAGCCACCGTCGCAAGTAATGTCTCGCCTTCGTACAGGCTCACATCTGCCGAGGCTCCGGTCTGCAATTTCTTTTCCTCGATGAGCGCTGTAATGTTGAACATGGCGTTCGGCGCTACCGCTGCAGGTGCCTGAACCTGCAATACGGCCAAATCGGGCCGAAACAGCACGGTCGCCGCTCCTCTGACAATATCTGTTCTTTTGTGACGCGCCTCGAGATGACCCTGAACTTCGATCTTCGTAAGCGGGTAGAGGTTTGCCAGACTCACGACAGCCTCACCGTCTGTGATGGGCACGTTGCGAAGATGCTTGACATACGTTACTTCTCCGTCTTGATTCAGAAACTTGATCTGCAGTTTCTCGAATTCTTCCGGGATCGGGTGTTTGACAGGATCATCAGTCTCAACGCTGATGTAGACATCGGTTGCAGACTGCCCTCTGAGTGCCGCCACAGTGATATCGTAGAAGTCACCCTTCACCCAGTGGCTTCTCTCCCCCTTTTTCACCTTGTAAAGCATCCAATGGCGGTCGGCCTTCTTGACGGGCTTTCCCTTTTTTTGGTGCGCAGGCGAGGATCCTGCAAGGATGGCAATTGCAAGAGCAGCAAAAAATATCGAACGGAACTTCATTGTTCCTCCCAAGAGTAAACTCAGACATGAAGGTACGGAGAACGCCGCTGGTAATCAACCGGAACCTGTGACAGGGCTCATACCTGCAAACTCATCCAAATTCCCAATATCGCCGCCTGACTCCCATTCACCTTTCCATCTCTTCCATCATTAATCGTGCAGGAACTACCGTATCAATACGAAACATAAGACCACCAACCAGCTCCAGACGGAACTCATGGGTCTTGAGAATTGTCTCTTATAATGAGACCATCCACAACATAGAGGAGGTCGCCATGGTCACCAAATCACCCGCAGCGGACCTTCGGGCCGGTTCCAAGAAGACATTTGAGGTGGGACTTATCGTCTCCCTGGCCTTTGCCATCGCGGCATTCAAGTTTTTCCCCACCATACAGCCGCCGAAACCGATCGAACCTCCGGACACTGAACCTCCGATCATTATTACTCCCCCGGCGACAGAGCATCTTCCTCTCCCCCCTCCGCCTGCACGTCACCCTATCGTTCTTGAGGCTCCAGGGGATGAGCCGCTCGAAGATTTCGTGCTCGACACCGATCTTGATCCCAACTCCAATGTTCCTCCCCCGCCCCCGCCGGTGGACGGCGATGAGTTCTACTTTGAGGCAGTGGAGTCTCCTCCCGTACCGATAGGAGGCGTCTCAGCCATTCAGTCGAATGTGATCTATCCCGAGATGGCAAAAAGGATCGGGATCCAGGGAACGGTGGTCATTCTGGCTTTTGTTGACGAAACAGGAACGGTCACAAAAGCAAAATTACTGAAAGGGATTGGATTCGGGTGCGACGAGGCCGCCGTGAAAGCGGTAGAAAAAACAAGATTCCATCCGGGGACACAGCGGGAAAAGGCGGTGAAGGTGAAAGTTTCGATTTCCCTGAAGTTCCGGCTGCAATAGGCGCGGATTTCGCGGATTGAAGAGAGATTTCGCAGATTCGAGTCGTTAAATGATGGGGTAAGTCTGCCGAGCGCGGCCTCCGTTGGAAGTCTGCCTGTGAGGCTGAAGTCCGACATCTGCAAGGAATACCTCACGCGGATGTCGGACTTCTGATATGCGCGGATGACCCAGGAGCCAACTTCTAGCCGACAAGCGCCAGATAGCCCCAGTAGATCAAAATGTTGACCATCGTCACCGGAAAGCCAACCGACAAGAACTCCATGAAGGAGATCGTCACTTTGTTCCGCCTCTCTGCGGCCTGAATCACGATGACGTTGCTCGCAGCGCCAAGGATCGTCAGATTCCCCGCAATCGTACTCCCTGCTGCCAGTGCCATGAGTCCCGGCACCAACACGCCTGACGCAGTGAGCATCGGATGGTACAGCGCAACCAGAGGGACATTCGAAATGAACTGACTCAGGAGGACGCTGACGCCGAGAATGGCATGGTAGGATGTCAGCGAGTCGTTCATCCGGGAAAGGAGCGACTGAAAGAATCCGCTGTTCCAGACACTCTCCATCAAGACAAACATCGATACAAAGAACGCCAGAGTCGCCCAATCGATATTCTTTATCAGCCAGAACCTGCGGGAGGATCCCACCAACAGCGGCAACGCGGCCGCGACCGCGATATGGGTCAGCCGAAGCTCGGCATCGATTCCCATGATTCCCATGACGATTTTGACGAAAACGAGCAGAACCAGGAACTGCAGCGAGAGCTTCGAAAGCACCGCCATCTCATGATCGCGAATCGGTTCCTGCGAGTGTTTCAGTCCCTCCTCATGCAAATCTCCCCGATACCGCCGTTTAAGAAACCAATAAAGAAAAACGAGGTTCAGAATTGTGGGAATAAAAAGCCAGGCAAGAAAGGTAATAAACGGGCTCTGGACGTTTCCGTTGATTGCGATCAGGAGGTTTTGCGGATTGCCGATCGGGCTCATGACGCTTCCGATGGTCACGGAAAACATGAGGGCGATGAGAAGGGGCTTGGCCCGCATTTCATGCTTGCGAGCCAGAAGGAGCATGACCGGCGTGCCGACAACGGCCAGAGTGTCATTCATCAGCAGTGCCGACGCACATGCGCTTCCTCCGATGACCATCATCAAGAGAACGCTTAACGATCGGGCGCGCTTGAAATATTGATACGAGAGATGAGAAAGGTAGCCGCTCTCCTCGAGGCCGTGACCCACCACGAACATCGCAAACAGGAAGACCATGACATCCATGTCGACGGCCTTCAGCGCCTCTGCGGAGGTTATCTCCCCCATGACAAGCACCATCAACGCGCCGGCCGTCATGATATGCCAAATCTGAAGCCGCAGCGCGCCGACTTGACGGATGGCGATCAGGAGGAAGACAAGAAGGAGGACGGCGACGGAGAGGTTCATAGAGGAAGGCAGAGGTCAGAGATCAGAGGTCAGAGATCAGAGGCCGGAGACGAGGGTTGATCTTTCGGTGAGGAGGTTCGTTGGTTAGTGGTTAGTAAGTTCTTTTGCTTCTGCCTTCTGCCTTCTGCCTTCTGCCTTCTGCCTTCTGCCTTCTGGCTATCTCCCCATCAACCTCAACTTCTCCAAATACCCTTCCCGCCATTTCCACTCCTGTTCATATCTCCGGCACCGATAGATCTCCGCCCTGTATTCCGGTTCGGGATTCATCTGATATGCTTTCTCCAGAAACTCCCACGCAAGCGAATACTGATGGTCGTATTCGTATGCGACACCGGCATCGTAATAGGCCTTGTGAAGATCCTCGTGCCCCTGATGCTTCTCAAGAGCCTCCAAGAACGCCCCCAGTGCCCTCTTCCACTCTCCTGCCCGGGCGAATGTAATTCCCGTTTTAAGCTCGGGCATGTCGGAGTCTTCATACAGAGTCACCGTGACCTTCATTTCATGCGGACTGATCTCGCCGATGAACCTGTTGACAAGGTCGCCCTGCAGGGGATCATACGGGTCGCCGGATATGAGGGCTCCGATGAGATCCACAAGGAATCCAAGGATTCCCCCGCCTGTCTCTTCATCTGTGTCCGAATCGCTTGCCTCCACCCTTCCGTCAATCACCAGATCGCCGGTCTCTTTGTCGATGATCCGGTACTCAAACCGTACGGACCAGGTTTTCTCCACATACTCCTTCGTCTCGTCCCCCTCCTGCTTCTCATAGGAATGTTCGTCGTACGATTGGTCATAGACGCCTTCGATGAGGATCGAAGCGTACGGAACGAACCCTGTCAGCTCTTCGGGTGCCTTGAACGTCCTGTTCGATTGGATCGCATTCAGGAGTTTTCCTCTGAACTCCACTGCCCCCAGCTCAGGCCCCTGAATCACACCGACACCGACCGACATGCTCGTGTCGACAACAATCCCGGAAAGCCGGCTCGCGGTGATGTTGACCCCCGAGCTGCAGGAGGAAAGGAGAAGGAGGAAGATGAAGGACGCGGAAATGATAAATGAAGGTTTCATCGGGTCATTGGTTCATCGGGGATTAGTGTGAAGAATAAAGGGGCGAGAATCACCATAACTGATAACTACGTCAACGCCCCCTTCTGTTTCTTCGCCTGAACCAATTCTCCGATCCACGCACTTACGACAACGATGACAAACGCCGCGAGAATGACTGCAACCGCAGCAGGCAGATTATACATCCGAATCGGCAAACCCCAGGCACCCTGCACACTGAGAAACAGCGTGAGGATATACAGGATACTCGAAATTGCGGGCTCCAGTATTGTCACACCAACAGATTTGTACCCGACATACGCTCCAACCAACGCCAGCCCAAAGAACATCCATACTGCGGTGCCTATATCAAGCCCGGGCGTCGCAACTCCCCTGAACAATCCTATCATGATAACAGAGGGGAGAAGGTGAAAAACGACAAACATGCAATAACTTACCCCGACCCATCTCCAATCCGGCTTTGAGAACAGTTTCATTTCGTTTTGACTGTCCATGAACTCTCCTCGCGAAATTATCTAAAGGATCCCATGAATGAAAAAGTACGGAACAATCTGCCTTGCCGGTCATACACACCCTGAACTCCCGCACCGGGATATTTCGTGGAGGATCCCGTAATTGTGAGAGAGGTGTCCGTGACGGAGGTCGCAATGAATTCGTTTGTCTCCAGTTTCCGGAGGACAGACGGAACTTCATAGCCCATGTACGATCCTCCTCCGCCGGCGTAGCTCTTCGGCATGATCTTGTACTGATACGCGTCAAGTGAGACACGCCGCATCCCGCTGATGACCTCGTCTCTGTTCTCACCAAGAGCCTGTGCCTCCCTCATCGACGCTGCAACCTGAGGATGGATGATTGCGGAGGCTATCGTTCCCAGCACACCCGAGCTCATGAAAATCACGCCGAACACAAATCCGATGATTGAGGGGTTCAATTTCGATTGTTTCGGCCCCGTCAGGAGCCTGCGCCATGAAAAGAAAAGCAGTGTAGGACCGATGACGAACGCCATGAGCAAGCCGGTCAACATCGCAATGTTTTTTTCCATTGATATCGGCGGAAGCTCACGACCGCTGAACAAATCAAGCGCCTGTTCAATGACAAATCCTCCGGCCATCGTCCAGGGAACCGGTATGAATGCCAACCTCACCGCGTTACGCGGAAAGACATAGTCACCGAAGAAGAGAAACAACAATGTCACGATTGTCAACGAGACCAACCACCGCAGGAACATTGGAGAGAACTCCGATTTCTTCTCCTCGTTCGTTCCGGCCCCGGTGGTTTCAGTTTTGGGAATCATAGGTCACTCCTTTCGCCGTAAGGACCGCCCTCTCCTGCACCATGCCCGACTTGCCGTCGTAATTCTTGAATTCGGGGCTCCTTCCCTTCCCCCAGGTGGCCTGCCCGATCAGCACGACCTCATCATCGGTTAATCCGGCAACGAAGATTCTCAGGCTGTCGCTCTCCGCATCCCGTTTGTAGATATCTTTCCCGATCGTCACATCCGGTACCACTTCCTTGAATATCTGTCCGATCGTTTTCTTCTTCGAAGGTTGACGATGGTACTTTTCCAGCGTCGCCAGGAGCGGGTCGGGCATCTGGGAATCGATTATTCCGTGCTGTATTACCCCAAGGATTTTCAGCAGCTGGTTCTTCTGCCACGCGGTCGTTTCCCTGAATGTCGTCGAAAAGGATCCGGCGGCAAAAAGGAACCCGACGCAGAAGAGCAAAATGATAATGCGCGATTTCACGGGAAACGGCTTGCGCGTGGTGAAGATCACGAGGGCAAGCAAGTAGACGGCGGCGACAACTCCTGCTGCATCGAGCGCCGGCCACGGATCAAGACTCTCTCCCGCCAGAAAGAATACTGCCGTCACTACCACGACTCCTGCAACAAACCAGATAAATGCCATAGGCACCTCCGGGCTTGATTATGGTCCACCGCAAACGTTGCCATGTAGATACCAAACTGCACACTAAAATGCAATGCGGGTTCAGGCCATCATAGGAATTATTCGCAGGAAGGGCAGCTTTCAGCTGTCAGAGGTCAGCTTTGTTCGGTTAGAGGGCGGTAAACTGTTAACTGAAGATTGTTGACTGCTTGATGCGGCTTGTTCCGAGCCCACAGTGAAGCCTTCTCAGACTGTCGGCCAATTGTTGCAGCAGAACATGTTTGAAAACCCAGCCACGCCCCGGGATTGGTTCGACCCCGCAAAGATCACCCCGATTCAAAACATCGGGACCCGTAAGAATCACGGGGCAAGCAAGCGGGGCAGGCAAGCTCAACCGTCCCAGGGCTATGAGCCCGACATCGAATCATCATCCCCCTTCACTGCTTTTTCGGCTTATTCTCCCACAGCACATTCACAATCTTCCACTCTCCGTTCCATTTTGCAACGTGCAGGTAGTCGATCCATCCCGACATGATCGCCTTGACGCTAGCGGTGTTGTTGTAGATGTCCAGGATATAGACATCTTTCTGCTGTTCCTCTTTCGGAGTGTTCTTTCCTCCGCCGCGCCTGGTACCCTGGACAAGGCTTGTTGCGCCCATGACGCTCAGAAAACTCTTTCCGGATTTCTCATCCGTTCCCACGATTCTCTTCGCCAGCTCCGGGTGTAATGCGCTTTCCATCCGTTCGGCATTCCCTTCATACCATCCTTCGACATAATTCAGTGCCGTGCGCCTGATCGCCGCCGAATCCGCCGACGTTTGCGCCTGAGCTGAAAAGGCGAAGAGTGTCAGAACGACCACGAAACCGGCTAGCTTCATGAAAGCTCCTTTGAAATGGATGATGTTGGGTATTCGGGGAAATCGGGGGTAAGTTGCAAACGCCAGGTAGAAGTCCGACTTCTCGCCTGGGAAGGAGGTTACCTTCGACTGAGTTCAACCTTTGTAGAAGGCAACCTTCTGCTTCGACAGAAGTCGGACTTCTCCCGCGGGGGCTACGCCGGAAGCTGGAATCGGCCCAGGAGGAAAGGCATTCGCGGGTCTCCGACGCCGTAAAACGACACCGATTTTTCGCTCACAACAATCAAGACGTCATTGTTCAGGATCGTGTCATAACCCGGTTTCTCGGTGATTCGTGCCAATTCGAGAATGCTGTTCGGGTTGTTCGTGTCGAGAATGAAAACCCCGGCACTGTCGTCACAGACGTAGGCAATCTTGTTTCGGACATCGAGCCCCATCGGCTGGGGAAGCGGATACGAAACAAGGAGTTTCGGGTTGAAGAGATCGGCGACCGTAACAATGTGCAGAGCGCTCACGAGCGTTCCACACCGGGTTCCGCCCCGCAGTGTCACATAGGCGAACGACCCCTCCACCACTACCGGATCGCAGGCACGGACATGCTCAAACGTCGAGACGTGCTGCGGATTGCCCGGATCGGTCCGTGAGTAGACAAACATCCCGTTTTGTCCGCCTATGAAGAGATAGTCCCCAAACGGATAGATCGTCTCGATTCCCCACCCAATGTATACCCGATTGACGAAGCGAGGCTTGGCGGGGTCGTCGATCTCGAAAACGTACATCTCGTTGTAATCGACACAGTAGAGATACTCATCCACTGCTGCAAAGCGAGCCATCGATCCGCCCCGGCCCGAAGCGCCCGCGGTCGTTCGAAGCCCGTCGCCACTCATGGTACCATCCGCCACCGGCCCCTCGACGATCATCGTTTCCGAGCAACCGTAGCATCCGCTCGTACCGCCAACCCGGCCCACGGGCATGAGAACAGGCCTCTCAAAGAGGACATCGTCACCCCATCGCAGGGCATACGATTGTCCAAAGATGTTCCGCAGGGTGTCAACAACCTGCCATGCCGCAGGAGAGGTCACATCGATCACAATCAGGTCGGTGCGCGAGTCGGCATAAAGAATACGCCGCCCGTCATCCGTGGCGCGGAGGGCCGTGTCGTGGTTTCCCTCGATATCGATCAGGCCGAGGTCCGTCGGGCTGTTGGGGTTCGAAATATCCAGTTGCCGGACGCCTCGGGTCAACTCGCTCACGTAGAGCGTTTGTTCGAAGAGATACATCTTTCCGAAGCGAGCAGGTGTCCAGTCCCAGAACTGCCAGCCTGTGGAGAGAAAGAAAAGGATAAGAGTCACGCCAAAGACGGGTTTCAAATGAATTTTCATGGTACTGCTCCTTTCAACCGCCTGCGCAGGTGCGCAGTTACTGCCTTGCTGCCTGGAAGCTTCCGTGGTTGAGCATGCCTGGAAAACCGATCCACATCCAGCTTCCCGAATAACTGTCATCTTCCAATGCGCCGCTGAGAACAACATTGTTGTCGGCGAAGCCCGGGTTGAGGTTCAGATGGAGCTCGCCGTTGGAGAATCCCCCCTCAAGGGTTCCGACTCCCTCTTGCGGGCCAATATTCTTTGGGTCATTGACCTTCGTGAAGCGCCACTCGCCGACAACGTCGGTTGAGTCCTTTATGGTGAGCATCATCCAACCCTGGACAATCAAGGTACCCATGGAATCGAAAGCCTTGTACTGAAACGAGCGCGGAGGACTCATCGGTTGAAAACCCAGCTTTGCAGCGTCGTCCACCTGATCCTCCGAGATCAAAGCATAATGGAGAGCGGCATATGCCGGGCAAGTACATGCCAGGCAGACCGCAAGATATTCGATCCTGGTATCTGCAACTGCGATTCCATGGGAATTGAGAAGTTGTTTCGTATCCGGGGGTGTATAGGGCTCGATGCCACATTGCTTTCCCCCGACAAAGGACTGTCCTACCCAAACAAGCTCACCGTCCGGTGCGGAAAGTTCTCTCCGTTCAGGAGAGGTGCCGATATCGAGGCATGCCGCAAATGTCAAAGTCAGCAGTACGAGAACGATTGCCTTCATCTGGATAACACCCCTTTCGTGTGACGGTTTGTATTTGTCAATGCGGTGGTTCATGAACGAATCTCAGCTCTGAAAAGTCCAATGAAATGATCCGCATGTCGTAGTGCGTCCTCCCCCCCCAGTAATCAACGTCAATATGGATCGTACTGTCCGTCTGCTGAGTCCACTCTCCCGCATAATTCGCGTAGACGATCGGTGGCGTGCCGCACCATCCGGAATTCATCCTCTCCTGGAACTTCCCTTCGAGATTGAAAACGAAACCGGGCTTCTCTGCGTCAAGCCCGGGCGCCCTTCGCATGACGGTCGTATCGGCTTCTCTTCGCAGTTCAACCCATGTACCGATGAGCGGAGCCGTGGATGTCGGTTGCGTGGGCTCTTCGCTGCACGCAGCTATGAACAATGCCGCCGAAACAAAAATGAGTGTAATTGATGTTTTCATCACAGTTTCTCGTTTCAAAACCTCATGCTGAGACTCACCACCGGATAGAGCGGAAAGAGCGGAGGCGCGTCAAATGTCACCTTCCATCTCAATCTGTTGTCCGGACTCGCCGAACGCAATTGCCAGGCAAACGGATCGACAAGGCCGTATCCGTTGAGCAGACGCAGCGAGGCCTGGAACGGCACCTCCCACCAGGAGAAACTATGCAGCATACGAACCTCGATCCGCTGAAAGCCGGGCAGACGTCCTCCATCAAGATCATACGGCTCGGCGTACTGGAGCTGCCTTGTGACCAGCCCCGCGTCAAGTGATGCCTGTGCTTCGACTCCTTTTGGAGTGAACGTCGGAAACTCGTTCGCTGAAAGGAGGCACGCCAACGCGAAGCTCCAATTCTCGTGCGGAGAGTACGAGGCGGTGGCGTACAGCTCCTGCCTCCGGTCGAATCGGGGCCGGAACGGATTTCCGTTGTTCAACTCTGCGAACCGGTTCGACGACCACGAGAGGCCGTATCGGACCGACCCCGTGAATTCTCCCGCCCGCTTGTCAAATGTCACCTCCACCCCATAGACCTCCCCCTCGCCGAGGACGAGGGCGTCGGAGATACTCGCCGACATCGTTGTGTCGAATACGAATTCATGGAGCTTTTGCGTCGTCCTGTAATACGACTCCGCTGCGAGCCTGTACCGATCATTCTGGAAGGTCTTTTCGCTTCCGACGGAGAGCTGTATCGACGTGGAGGGTTTGATATGCTCGGTTGAGGGGTAGAGGAAGATCGTCGGATAGAAAAGAAATATTCCGCTGTTCCGGTACGGATGAACAAACTGATTGACGGCGGAGACGGACGTGAACAGGCGAAGGTCATTCTTCAGTGAGACCAACAGCGAAAACCGCGGGTCGACAGCAGAGAAGGAGCCCTGTTTCGCAACAAACGACGTTGCACGCAACCCCATCTGAGCCAACACCGAGGGGGCCAGGCGCCACTGATCTTCGAAGTACAGAGCAAGCTCCAACGGAGAGAAGCCGTCGAACGACATCGGCGCGATCTGGCTCGAGTACTCGTCGATCTTCCCCGCCATGCGGTGTC
>Ga0209321_10001256_pt1 | contig 17260 bp, 12 predicted proteins | sample Rifsed16ft4_FD_184012 | JGI IMG/M metagenome (GOLD analysis project Ga0209321, IMG submission 184012) | Soil microbial communities from Rifle, Colorado, USA - sediment 16ft 4 - CSP-I_5_4 (version 2) | ecosystem: Environmental > Terrestrial > Deep subsurface > Rock core/Sediment | place: Rifle...
GGCCCCCACTTTGATGAAGCCGTCCTGTGCCGGAGAAAACATTGGTTTGTTCCTTTGGGCTGAACAACCGCTTGCTGTTATTATCAGTAGTAAGAGCGAACAGACAGAGTAGCTCTTCATGCTTTCACTAAAATATACTCTACAACCACTCATATCAAGTTAACTCCACACCTCCGGCTTGGGCTCCCTGGTCATCAAATCTTTCACCGCCTGGCGAGGGTCCTTTTCCTCAAACAGAATCTTATAAACCTGCTCGGTAATCGGCATCTCCACATTATACTTCCGAGACAACTGATAAGCCGACTTAGTCGTCTTTACCCCCTCAGCCACCATCGCCATAGACTGCAAAATCTCATTCAGTTTTCTCCCTTTAGCTATCTCTTCACCGACATAACGGTTTCGACTATGCTTACTCGTACAAGTAGCAATCAAATCTCCCATGCCGGAAAGGCCAGCCAAAGTCCTCGGCGATGCTCCTAATTTTTCCCCCAAGCGAGTCATCTCAGCTAATCCTCTTGTTATCAAAGCCCCTCTGGTATTATCCCCCATCCCCAAACCGTCACAGATGCCAGAGCCAATGGCAATCACGTTTTTCAAAGAGCCACCCAGCTCCACTCCGATTATATCCAGGCTGGTGTAAACTCTGAAATACTGGTTGGAGAAGGCGGTCTGCACTGCTTTAGTAATTTGTTCTTTAAACCCTGCCACCACGACCGTAGTCGACAGCTTATGTGCTACCTCTACCGCAAAGGACGGCCCTGATAAGGTGCAGATTCTATCCCGTAGAACTAACGGCAATTCCTGCTGCAGAACTTCGGACATCCGGCATAAGGTTTCATTCTCTATTCCTTTGGCCAGATTAAGAAAAACATCTGACTTCACACCCAGCTCGGCCATTTCTTTTGCCACACTGCGAACCGAATGGGAAGGAAGAGCTAAAGCAACTATTTCTGTCGAGATAAGGGCTTTCTCTAGACGAGAAACTATCTGGGTCTCGTAGGGAATCACCACATTGGGGAGACGGGTTAAGTCTTCTCTATCTGTGTGCAGACGCCCGGCCCGTTGAAAATCAGGCTCCCATAGGGTGATCTGGTGGCCATTATCAGCCAGAAGAGATGAAAGAGCAATCCCCCAGGCACCTGCTCCCAGAATTGAAATTCTGCTCAAAATTCCACCTTCTCCCCGATCTTTAGTTCCGTGCCGGATAGAAGTCTGCGGATGTTTTTCCGATGGGTGTAGAAAACCAGTACGGTCAGTCCCCAGCAGGTCAGAACCAATATCAGAGGTATTGGAAAGTTCAGAATAAATTTTTCAACCAGCACTAACAAGCTTATGAAACTTGCGGCAGCTAGCGAGCCTAAAGATATGTATTTAGTTAAAGAAACCGCCAGAGCAAAAACTATCAGAGATAAACCAACCTCTCTGGGAACCAGACCCAACAAGGCCCCGGCCCCGGTTCCGATTCCCTTCCCTCCTTTGAATCCTGCAAAAATAGTGTAGACGTGACCTAGGCTGGCACAAACAGCAGCCAGCAGTTTGAGATAAAGCGGGTCAATTGAAAGTGGCCCCCCAAAAGACAATTTGACCAGAACCGTTACTGCTACAAAACCTTTGGCAGCATCCACCAGTAATACTATTATTCCCGGGAGAGGCCCCATAATCCTGAAAACATTGGAAGCTCCAGCATTCTTGGAGCCGTATTCTCTGATATCTATTCCCCTAAAAAGCTTTGAGAAAATTATCGAAGTAGGAATAGAGCCCAAAAGATAACTGAAGACTGCTATCGCAAGTATGGTCAGCATAACTTAGGCATAAAATAATTATTGCCTCTTCCTTAACTTCAATCTTAGAGACACTCCCTCGAATCCAAAATGGTTTCTGATCTTCTGCTCTAAAAATCTAAGATACGATTCTGTAATCAACTCCGGATGGTTGGAAAAGAAGAGAAATTCGGGAGGTTGGGTATCCACCTGGGTGACATAGAAGATTTTGATGTATTTTCCTTTAACCGCCGCCGGCGGATTCCGCTCGATTTCTGCCCTCAGTTTCTCATTCAGTTTACTGGTATCAATTCTCTTCTGTCTCTCTTGATGAACCTTGCTTACCAAAGGCAGAGCCCTGGAAATTCTCTGACCGGTCTTAGCAGAAACAAACAACAGCGGCGCAAACTGCAGGAAGCTGGCTTTCTGATCGATAAAGTCGACATACTGCTCTGTGGTAATGCTGGAGTGGTCTACCAAGTCCCATTTGTTGACCAGGATGATTAAGCCCTTTCCGGCTTCTTTCACCTGCTCCCCTATTTTCAAATCCTGTTTAACCAGTCCCTGAGGACCTTCAACAACCAGAATGGCAACGTCGCATTCCTTTACTGCCCTTTGAGTTCTAAGGGAAATATAATACTCCAGATCCAGACTCACCTTGGACTTATGTCTCAACCCGGCTGTATCAACCAGTACAAACTTCTCTCCCTTTAGGTCGATTTGAGTATCAATACTGTCTCTGGTCGTGCCTGGTATTTCAGAGACAATCAGCTTCTCCTGCCCCAAGATCGCGTTTACAAAAGAGGATTTCCCCACGTTGGGTCTGCCGATCACAGCCACCCGGATTCCTTCTGTCGCAGGTAAGGCAATTTCCTCCGGCAGTTCCTGGGCAATATAGTCTAATAATTCTGCCACCCCCAAGCCATTCAAGGCTGAAACCGCAAAAGGATCTCCTAACCCCAGCTTTTTTGCTTCATGCACTTGGTCGGCCTGCTCGGGCTTATCAACTTTATTGGCCACCAGAATTACCCTCTTTTGGGTCTTATGCAACAGCTTAGCTATCTCTAATTCCAAGCTCTGCAAACCCACCTTATAATCTACCAAAAATAGAATCAGGTCAGACTCCAGAATGGCAATCTCGGTCTGAGCCTTGACTAATCTGGGAATCTGTTCTTTTGAAGTAGGGTCTAAGCCGCCAGTATCCACTATATAGAAATTTCTCCGGTTCCAGGAGGTGAGGAAATAGTTCCTATCCCGGGTGATACCCGGCTCTTCTGCCACTACCGCTTTCTTTCTTTTGATTATGCGGTTGAACAGAGTGGACTTTCCCACATTCGGGCGACCGATTATGGCTACTATGGGTAACCTCATCATAGCAATTATACTGGTCAAGAGGCAATGGGAAAAGTGAAATCTCAAAGAGGATTAGCGTGCCTGGTCAGTTGTTAGTCAAAACAGACTCAGAATTAAAAACTTGGAGCTATGCCGTCGAGTCAGCCAAGCTACGATTTAGTCAAGCAGACCTAAATCCGAAAATAATCCCTGTTTAAGAACTATTGCAATGTCAGGCCGGATGTATCCAATCTCCTCCTTAGCTGGATTGAACACATTTCTCAACTTCTTTTTATCTGTCGAGGTCAAGTGACATTTTGTCTTCTCTTTTGTTTCTTCGGAGAGGATAGAGGATAGTCTGTCTTTTATCCTCTTGTCTACTAAATAGTTACTGGTTACGTGACTTCTTGTTTCGGGCATACCGCTTGCAGGTGGATAGGCAGGAAATTCGGAAACTTAACTAAGAGCCTCAAGGAAGGCACCAGAAGTCTCACCAAACCAGCCAAAATGCACAAACCGAAAGAATTTAAATTAAATCCTCGCCGGGCAGTTTACTATGATATTACTGAGGTAACTTCATCTTTGACCTCTGACATTTCAGATAAAGAAGTCTTTCTGCTAGAAAGAATTGACCTGATCTACCGGATCCTGTGCAGCATTTTATATAACTTTGTGCCTACCTCCGGTCATCCCGGTGGAAGTATCTCCTCTGGCAGGATTGTGCAGGCCCTTCTTTTTGAAACTACGGACTATGATTTTTCTGATCCGGACCAAAAGGAGGCGGACATCATCTCCTACGCAGCCGGGCACAAGGCCATGGGACTCTACGCCCTCTGGGCGCTGAGAAACGAGTTAGTCCGTTTGAGCAAACCGGAGTTATTGGCCCCTGAGCCCAGGCAGCTGCGACTGGAGGATTTGCTTGGTTTCCGACGCAATCCTACTAATGAAACTCCCCTATTCAAAAAGTATCAGTGTAAAGCTCTGGACGGACATCCCACCTGTGCTACTCCTTTTATAAAGATTGCCACCGGCGCCAGTGGGGTGGGAGTTCCGGCTTCATTGGGATTGGCCTTGGGAGCGCTGGATACTTTCGAAGAAGAAATCCCTTACGTGCATATCCTAGAAGGGGAAGGTGGGATGACCCCTGGCCGGGTACAGGAGGCTTTAGCCGGTGCGGCCACCGCGCAACTGTACAATGCCATTCTGCACCTCGACTGGAATCAAGCTTCCATTGATTCGGACCAGGTTTGCCAGGACCAAAAAGGGCCCGGGGAATATGTGCAGTGGAATCCAGTTGAAATAACATATGTGCATGACTGGAACAGCATCTTAGTACCGAATGGACACGATTTCAGGCAGATTTTGGCCGGCCAGCGACTGGCACGTTCCATGCAAAATCACCAGCCCAGTGCAGTAATCTACCGGACCATCAAAGGCTGGAAGTACGGAATGGAAGGAAAAATCTGCCACGGCGCTGGGCATAAATTCTGTTCGGAAGAGTACTACCGTTCACTGATAGAATTCGAAGACTTTTTTACAGTAAAATTCCCTCGGTTTGCCGGAGAGAAGAATTCCCAGAATATTGAGCAGAATTTCCTTGATTCTCTCTTGGTGATTAGAAAAGTATTGCAGCAGAATCCGGAAATATCCGCCTTTGCCGGAGAAAAGATTTCTCACGCAAAAAAAAGACTCCAGGGAAGAAAAAGGAAAATGCGCGGGGATGCCCCTGCTTTGACTCTTCTATATAAAGAGAAGGATATTCGTTTTGACCAGAGACCGCCGGAATTGGTATTGAAACCGGATGACCCGGTTACCACTCGGGGAGTCCTGGGGCAATGCCTGAATTATTTGAACCATAAGACTAAAGGAGCCTTCTTTGCCTCGGCCGCGGATTTAGCCGGCTCCACCAGTATCAGTGAGGTCAGCAAAGGGTTCGGAGATGGTTTCTACAATTCAATTTCCAATCCTAAATCTCGCCTGATCCCAATCGGGGGAATCTGCGAAGATGCCATGGGCGCCTTTATGGCCGGGCTATCAAGTTTTGGCCAGCATATCGGGATTACCTCCTCTTATGGCGCCTTTTTGGCGGCCCTGGAGCATGTGGCGGCCCGGCTGCACGGGATCGGACAGCAGACCAGAGAAGCTGTAACCGGTCAACCCTATCAGACCTGGATAATGGTCAACGCCCATGCCGGAGTGAAGACCGGTGAAGATGGCCCTACTCATGCCGATCCACAAGCCTTGCAACTCTTGCAGGAATGCTTTCCAGGCAAGGTTTTAATCACTCTTACCCCCTGGGATGCCCAGGAAATCTGGCCACTTTTGATTGCCGGACTAATGGCCCGTCCGGCTATTTTAGCCCCCTTTGTTACCCGCCCACCGGATATTGTCCTGGATCGGGAGAGATTGGGGCTGGCCCCTGCCTGGGCGGCTGTCAAAGGAGTGTATCCTTTACGCAAAGCCGATCCAGGCGCTGGTGAGTATCACGGCACGGTCGTATTGCAGGGGAACGGAGTAGCCACTATTTTCGTGAGTGAAGTTCTGCCTGAATTGGTAAAGAAAGGATTAAATCTCAACCTTTACTACGTTGCCAGCGCTGAGCTATTCAAACTCCTGCCCCAAAATGAACAGGAACAGATTTATCCAGAAAGTTTGGCCTGGGAAGCCATGGGGATTACCGATTTTACTTTGCCCACCATGTATCAATGGGTGCGCTCCAATGCCGGGATCCATAGGACTCTTCATTCTTTCAGAGCCGGAAGATATTTAGGCAGCGGAACCGCCAATAAAGTTCTGGAAGAAGCCGGAATTCACGCCGAAGGGCAGTTCAAAGCCATATTAGATTATGCCCGGAGCGTAGAGAAGGGAAAAGTGAAGGAACTTACTGGCTGTGACCCCAGCCAACGTTGATTCACGCTTCTTTAGCTAAGAACCTGGTCTATCTTAGGTTAGAGTAAACTTATCTCAGAAGAATGTTCTTTGACTGCTTCTGACAGTCTCTTAGTCGATAAATTCAGCAGTCAGAGATGAAAGTTACACGTCTCTATCTCTCTATATATTGTTAATTATTTCACATACTGATACTCTATCTCGGGAGAATAATAGCACAGAGCCGATGCCTAACCGTAAGGCAACAGTGAGCACAACAGCTATATAATAAATCTTCAACAATATGTTTTTTCACTTGACAAACCAGATGGTAAAGAGTAGGTTATTTGTGAATTAGTTCACTATTGATAAGTATGCTTTGTGATTTTAATCACAAGTAAGGGTGCCCGATCGAAAAGATAGAAAACCAGGAGCAGAACAATGACCAACAAACATCTCACCTCACTGGAAGCTTTAGGGATTGCCATCCGTTCCGAGCTGGATGCTCAAAGCCTTTATGAAGAACTCAGCCAGCGCACTGCCTCGGCTGGCGTAGCCGGCCGCTTCAAGCAACTCCTCAATGAAGAAAAGCAACACCACAAGATTCTGACCGAGATGTATGGCCGTCTCTTCCCTAACACGGAAGTCAGGCTCCCCCCTTCTGTTCTACCGGTCGTATTCAGCACTAGAGAAAAGAGGGCTCACCAGTCTTTACCAGACGTTTTGCAGCTGGCCATAGAGGAGGAAAGAAGATCCCGCGAGTTCTATCTAGATGCGGCTGAGCAGACCCCTGAGCTTTCCGGCAAGAAGATGTTCCGCTTCTTAGCTGATATGGAGTACTCTCACCAGATGCGTTTACAAGCAGAATATGAATTGTGCCGGCGCTATCCGAATTACTTTGCTTGTGGAGAAGAACCCTGGAAGCCGGAACTAAGGATGCGCGGTAAGTGATTGTACCATTGACAGCTTTTTCACAGAAAAAAATGTCCGGGGTACTTTGTGAAAAAAGTAACTAACGTGACATATTGTCTCCGTTTGACAGGCCACTTTAGAATTGAGAGCATTCGGCTATTTTACTCTTTGCTTCACAAAGAGTTACCGGTATCTGAAGATTGTAGTTGTGGCACATTTTTTGAGTATATAACCGGCAGAAGAATCTACTAAGAGAGGTGCAAAATGGCTCACACGAGCCGCGCTTTAGAGATAAGCCAGCCCGGGGTTCTCCCCCGCTCAGAAAGAGAACTCCGAGACTCATTTCTCTCTCAGTTAGAGATTATTCCCGGAGGGGACAAGATTAAGGCCTGTATCCAGTGTGGCACCTGCACCGGGTCCTGTCCGGTCAGCTACGCCATGGATCTTTCCCCCCGCGCTGTGATGGCCCATTTTCGGGCTGGGGATATTGAAACTATTCTGAGGTCACGCACTATTTGGGTCTGCGCTTCTTGCTACGCCTGCACGACACGCTGTCCCTCTGGGATTAAAATCACTGAGGTCCTGTATGCCCTGAAAAGAATTGCCATCGACGAAGGAATCTTTCCCTCCCGCTTTCCGGTCTACCACCTCTCCGAACAGTTCGTCAAAATGGTCAACCGCTACGGGCGGAACTATGAGATGGGATTGATGCTCCGCTTTAATCTAATGACTGGACTAAAAAGATTCTGGCAGATGGTCCCCTTAGGGTGGAAGCTTTTTACACACGGGCGCCTGGCCTTTAAGCCGGTCCGAATCCAGGGATTAGAGCAGATTCGCAAGATTATCTCCCAGGCTCAGACTGCCAGTATCCCGGTGCGGCGAGAAATTCCTGAATTTGTCAGCCCGGTCGGGTACGGAGTGAGTTCTGAGGCGGAAGCCAAAGTGGCGGTGGCAGGAGGTGGGAGATGAAATATTTATACTATCCGGGATGCAGCCTGGAATCTCAGGCTAAAGCTTATGATCTGTCTCTGAGAGCAGTTTTCAAACTCTTAGGGGAGGAATTATTAGAAATCCAAGACTGGAACTGCTGTGGAGCTACCGCATATATGTCAGTTAAAGAAACGGTAGCTTTTTCTATATCAGCTAGAAACTTAGCGATAGCAGAGAGTATGGGTGGAGAAGTGGTAGCTCCCTGCAGTTCTTGTTTTACTATCTTAAACAAGACTAACCGCTATCTGAAAGAAGAGCCGGCCTTAAGGAGTCTGGTCAACCAGGCCCTCCAATCCGGCGGACTAGAATATAAAGGAGGGGTGGTCATCCGCCATCCTCTGGACGTCTTGGTCAACGACGTGGGAGTGGAAGTGATAAAGATGCATACTCAAAGAGACTTGGCTGGTCTGAAGATTGCTCCCTACTACGGCTGTCAGCTGGTCCGGCCAGAGAGAGGCTTCGACGACCGGGAGTTCCCCACTACCATGGACGACCTGTTTAGCGAACTGGGAGGAAAAATAGTCTACTTTCCGGTAAAGGTGCGCTGCTGCGGAGGAATGCTGATGTCCACCTTCAACGAAGTAGGGCTCAAACTCACTAAAGAAATTTTGGAATGCGCCCAGGAAAACCAGGCGGATGTAATAGTTACCACCTGCCCAATGTGCCACTTTAACCTGGAAGCCTATCAAAAGCAGATAAACCGGAAGTTTGGCACTAACTTCCAGACCCCCATCTGGTATTTCACTCAGCTTCTGGGCTGGACCCTGGGTGCCTCAGATGAAGAGCTGGGATTGAAGTACAATTTCATCAACCTCCCAAAAGAGAAATTAGGCCGAGCGCTGGAGGCAGTATGAATCCAAAAATAGGAGTTTATATCTGTCACTGCGGGACCAACATCGCCGCCACGGTGGATGTCGAAGAGGTAGTCGATTTCATCTCCAAGCAGCCCAACGTCACAGTCGCCAGGAATTACTTGTTTATGTGCTCCCAGCCGGGCCAGGATATGATCCAAAGAGATATCGAAAAATGGAAATTGGACCGGGTGGTGGTCGCAGCCTGTTCCCCCCAGATGCATGAACTGACATTTCGCCGGGCCTGTGAGGAAGGCGGGTTGAACCGCTATCTGTTCCAGATGGCCAATATCCGAGAGCACTGCTCCTGGATTCACGACGACCGGGCCCAGGCCACTGAAAAGGCCAGGGCCATCGTCAATGCCGCGGTCCGGCGAGTGGCCTGGCAGGAGCCTTTGGAAGTTTCACATGTCAAGATTAACCCCCATACAATGGTTGTGGGGGGTGGAATTGCCGGCATTCACGCCGCCTTAGAGATTGCCGAGTCCGGAAATCATGTCTACTTGGTGGAAAAGGAATCCACTATTGGCGGGCATATGGCCCAATTTGACAAAACCTTCCCCACTTTAGACTGCGCGGCCTGCATTCTGACTCCCAAGATGGTCTCGGTAGGACACCGCAAGAATATCCATCTCTTGACCCTCTCTGAAGTGGAAAAAGTAAAGGGGTTTGTAGGAAATTTCACGGTTACGGTTCGCACCAAAGCCCGTTATGTGAATGATAAATGCACCGTCTGCGGCGCCTGCGTCAAAGCCTGCCCGGTCGAGGTCCCCAGCTGGTTTGATGAAATGCAGGGAAAGCGCACCGCCATCTATAAGGCTTTTCCTCAGGCGGTTCCCAACATCTTTGTGATTGATAAGGAGGAGATTCCTCCCTGCATAGAAGCCTGTCCCATCCGCCAGGAGGCAGCCGGCTACGTGGCTTTAATCCGGGATAAGAAATTCAAAGAAGCGGCTCAATTGATTCGCTTGCGCAATCCCCTGCCAGAAGTGTGCGGCAGGGTCTGCTATCACCCCTGTGAAACTGAATGTAATCGAGGGTATGTGGATCAACCCCTTGCCATCCAACATCTCAAGAGATTCGCTTTGGATTGGGCCAGAAAAAACAAAGTCGAAATTAAACCTCCTAAGATAGAGAAAAGAGAAGAGAAAGTTGCCATAATCGGCTCTGGCCCGGCCGGTTTAGCCTGCGCCCATGACCTGGCAGTCAAAGGGTATCAGGTCAGCGTATTTGAAAGGCATTCGACCCTGGGCGGAATGTTAGCCTTAGGAATTCCTGCCTACCGGCTCCCGCGTAACTTGTTAAACGAGGAGATTGAATATCTGGAAAAACTAGGAATCGCTTTCAGGACCAATGTTAGCTTGGGAAAAACCACTAATCTGGAACAACTGAAAAGGCAGGGGTATAAAGCGGTCTTTCTGGCTATTGGCGCCTATAGCGGAGTGAGTTTGGGGGTTAAAGGGGAAGACTCCAATGGGGTATATTATGGAGTGGGATTTTTGCGCAGAGTCAATCTGGGCATTAGAACTCCCTTGGGTAAGAAAGTAGCCGTAATCGGTGGAGGAAATACGGCCCTGGATGCGGCTCGGACTGCCTTAAGACTGGGGGCTGAACGGGTGGCCATTCTCTACCGGCGCACCCGGGCGGAGATGCCTGCCTCCCCTCTGGAAATAGAAGATGCTGAGGCAGAGGGGGTGGCTATCCACTATTTGATAGCGCCCACCAAAATCACCCGCACCTCCCCGGTCAGTTTGCAGATGACCTGCGTGAATATGGAATTAGGAGAGCCGGACGCCTCTGGCAGGAGAAGGCCGATTCCAGTTCCAGGCTCGGAGCATAACTTGGAGTTTGACAATATAATCGTGGCCATAAGTCAAAGGCCGGAAATGGAGGTCCTCTCGGATCAGAACGGCAAACCTCTTTTTGCCATAACCCCCTGGGGAACTTTGCAGGTAGATCAAGATAGTCTGGTCACTAATCTAGAGGGGGTCTTCGCAGGAGGGGATGTGGTCTTAGGACCTTCCACGGTGATTGCCTCCATGGGATTGGGCCGAAGGGCGGCTGAATCAATTGACAAGTTCTTAAACCGACAGCCCTTGGTTAATTTTAAGACCCATATGCCCAAGCCGATTGTCCCGCGGGGAGAGACTTTCCGGCCGCACCGCTATTCCCCCATGTATAAGGACCTTCCCCGGCAAAAGCGGATAGAGATGCGCAAACTGGATCCGGATAAACGGGCCAAAGACTTTTCTGAAGTGGAATTAGGTTTCTCTGTGGAGGAAGCTTTGCAAGAGGCATCCCGCTGCCTAAACTGCGGGGTCTGTGTAGAATGTCTGGAGTGTGTTAAAGTCTGCGACCCCGGGGCCATTGAGCATGATATGTCAGACTCAGTTCAGGAGATCCAGGTCGGCCAGATGCTTTTGGCCACCGGTTTTGATCTGTTTGATGCCCAGGTGATGTCCCAGTACGGGCACGGCAAGTTGGACAATGTCTTATCCAGTTTAGAATTCGAACGCATGCTCTCTGCCACCGGTGGGACCGGCGGAAAGATTCTGTGCCAGAATGGCAAGCCCCCTCGGGCCATAGCCATTATTCACTGCGTAGGCTCTCGGGATGAGAATCACCACAAGTACTGCTCCCGGGTCTGTTGTATGTACTCTTTAAAGTACGCTCATCTGGTCAAAGATCGCACCCAGGCTGAGGTTTACCAGTTCTACATTGATATGCGCGCCTATGGCAAGGGGTTTGAAGAATTCTACAAGAGAGTTTTGCACGAGGGGAGCAATATAATCCGTGGAAAAGTGGCCGAAGTGGTCGAGTCCGGATGGTCAAACAAAGAAGAAGGACATCTGATAGTCCGCTGCGAGGACACCTTGATTGGCAAATTCAGAGAAATACCCGTAGATATGGTCATTTTATGCAATGCCTTAGAGCCGCGCCAGGATGCGGCTCGGATGAGGCAGTTATTCTCCATCTCCCTTTCGCCGGATGGATTCTTCTTAGAGAGGCATCCCAAGCTAGACCCGACTGCCACGATGACAGACGGAGTTTTCATTGCGGGCTGCTGTCAGGGGCCGAAAGATATCCCGGACACAGTGGCCCAGGCCGCTTCAGCCGCGGCCCGGATCTTAGCCTTTATCCAGAAAGCAGAAGTGGAATTAGACCCGATCGTGGCCCAAGTCCAAGAGGAGCTCTGCTCCGGCTGTCGGATGTGCAATAGTGTCTGTCCTTACTTGGCCATCTCTTTTGACGAAGAGAAAAAAGTATCGGTAATCAACCAAGCCCTGTGCAAAGGATGTGGCACCTGTGTGGCCACCTGCCCAGCCAACGCTATCATTGGTAAAGGATTCACCAATCAACAGATCTTCTCTGAAATTGAAGGGGTATTGGTATGAACAATTTCGAGCCCAAAATAGTCGGATTCTTATGCAACTGGTGCTCCTATTCTGGAGCGGATCTGGCCGGAGTCTCCCGGATGAAAATGGCTCCTAATGTCAGATCCATCCGGGTGATGTGCTCTGGCCGGGTGGATCCCACTTTTGTACTGAAGGCTTTTACCTCTGGGGCAGATGGGGTCTTAATTGGCGGATGCCATCCCGGGGACTGCCACTATGCTGAGGGAAATTACAAGGCCTTAAGGCGCTCTGTTTTTCTAAAACGAATGTTAAAGGAGCAAGGGATTGACCCGCAGCGCCTCAGAATCGAATGGATTTCTGCTTCTGAAGGGGATAAGTACGCTCGAGTAGTTGATGAATTGACCCAGACTATCCGGCAATTGGGTCCTCTGAACCTGCAGGCCCAAGAGGCAGTCAATGTCTAAGGGGATGATAATATGAGCAAACCCAAATTGGCCTTATACTGGGCCGCCAGTTGCGGCGGCTGTGAGATAGCGGTTCTGGATATCCAAGAAAAAATCTTGGAGGTGGACGCCAATTTCGAGTTAGTCTTCTGGCCCTGTGCCATGGACCCCAAATACAAAGATGTCCAGGCTATGCCGGATAAGTCGATAGACCTCTGTCTGTTTAACGGCGGAATCCGCACTTCGGAAAACAAGGAGATGGCCGAACTTTTGCGCAAGAAATCCAAAGTCTTAGTAGCCTTTGGCTCCTGTGCTCAGGAAGGGTGCATCCCTGGCTTGGCTAATCTATATTCTAAGGAAAGCATTTTTGAAAGAGTCTATAAGGACAATCCTAGTACTGACAACTCCAATGGCACTTATCCTCAGCCCCGGACCAAGGTGCCGGAAGGTGAGCTGGAGATCCCGGAGTTTTATGAAAAATTAACCCCTCTGAATGCTGTGGTGACAGTGGATTATTATATTCCCGGCTGTCCGCCTCAGCCTCACCAGATTTGGGCAGTCCTGGAGCATATCATCCAGGGTAAGCCTCTTCCTCCCCCGGGCTCGGTTTTAGGTGCCGGTGTTAAGACCTGTTGTGACGAATGCCCCCGCACCAGAGAAGAGAAGAAAATCCGGCAGTTCTTCCGGCCGCATCAGATTATGCCAGATGAGAGACTCTGTCTCTTAGACCAGGGGATCATCTGCTGCGGGCCAGCCACCCGCTCTGGCTGCGGTGCCTTATGCGTCAGCGCCGGGGTGGCCTGCCGGGGATGCTATGGAGCACCGCCGGAATCCCCGGATCAGGGGGCCAAGATGATGGCTGCTTTAAGTTCAGTAATTGACTCTCAGGACCCGGATGAGATTGAGCAGATTGTCAGCTCCATTGCCGATCCGGTCGGAACTTTCTACAGATTCAGCCTGGCAGCCTCTATGCTGGGGAGGAACAAAAGATGAAAAAGATAACTATCGACCCGGTTACGCGATTAGAAGGGCATGGCAAGATCGACATTTTCTTAGACGAGCAGGGAAGGGTGGCCAACTGCTATTTTCTGGTACCAGAACTGAGAGGATTCGAGAAGTTCTGCGAAGGAAGGCCGGTAGAAGAACTCCCCCGGATTCTAACGCGCATTTGCGGTGTCTGCCCGGAGGCCCACCATATGGCTTCGGCTAAGGCCTGCGATGCGGTCTATCATGTAGAAATACCTTCTACTGCCAAAAAACTCAGGGAGCTCTTATACAGTATTTTTTTTGTAGCCGACCACACCGTCCACTTTTATGCTTTAGGCGGGCCGGACTTTGTGGTCGGGCCAGATGCTCCGGCTGCAGAGAGAAATATCTTAGGGGTAATCCGAAAAGTTGGGTTGGAGGCTGGCAAAAAGGTGATACACACCCGCTCCATGGCGCATGAGATTCTGACCATCTTAGGTGGAAAGGCGATTCATCCGGTGACCGCCCTGCCCGGTGGAATGGCCAAGGGAATCACCGAAGAAGAGAGGATAAAAATCGAGGGGTATGCCAAAGAGATGGTGGAATTCGGCAAATTTACTCTTAAAGTTGTGGATGATGTGGTTCTGGCCAACAAGGCTTACCTAGATTTAATCTTATCTGACACCTATGCCCACAAGACTCATTCCATGGGGACAGTGGATAAGAAGAATAATGTAAATTTCTACGACGGTCAAATCCGAGTGGTAGATACTAACGGCAAGGAATTACTCAGATTTGAAGCTAAAGACTACCTAAATCATTTGGCAGAGCACGTGGAGCCCTGGACATACTTGAAATTCCCCTATCTGAAAAAAATCGGCTGGAAAGGCTTTGTGGATGGTCCTGATTCAGGTGTTTATAAGGCCACCCCCCTTTCTCGGCTGAATGCTGCGGATGGCATGGCCACTCCTTTAGCCCAGGCCGAATATGAAAGATTCTACAAAACCTTAGGAGGTAAACCGGTCCAGGCTACCCTGGCTACTCACTGGGCCCGGGTGATAGAGCTGCTCTATGCGGCTGAAAGAGCTCTGGAATTATCTCAAGACCCGGAAATAACTGGCCGGAATTACAGGGTCATTCCTACCGCCACTCCGGACGAAGGGGTGGGGTGCGTGGAGGCTCCGCGTGGGACTTTATACCATCACTATGTCACAGATGAGAAAGGGATAGTAAAAAAGGTGAATTTGATAGTCGGCACAACTAACAATCATGCTGCCATCTCAATGTCGATTAAGAAGGCGGCCCAGGGGCTGATTAAGAGAGGTACCACGATAACGGAGGGGATACTCAACCAGATCGAGATGGCTTTCCGGGCCTATGACCCCTGTCTTGCCTGTGCCACCCATTCCCTGCCCGGAGAGATGCCTTTACAGGTAAGAATTCTATCACCCCAGGGAGAAGTCCTAGACCAGATTGAGCGTTTCTAAGATGAGGGGAGTTTGTGTCAGAACAAAAAGAAAAAATCCTAGTCTTGGGTTTGGGTAATCCCATTCTCTCTGATGATGGTGTAGGAATTTACGCAGTCAGAGAAGCCTCCTCTCTTTTTGCTCATCCAGATGTAGAATACCAGGAATCCTCTTTAGCCGGCTTTGGATTCTTGGATACCATTTCAGGTTTCCAGAAAGTCATCATCGCCGACTCGGTCAATTGGCAGAAGAATCCGCCTGGTACAATCTCAACTCTCAAAATCTCGGACTTAGAAAGTAATCCTTACCTAAGAAACTTTCACAATCTCTCTCTGGCCGGAACCCTGACTCTGGCAGACCAGATGGGCATACCCCGGCCTGAGGAAATCGTGATTTTTGCGGTGGAAGTCGGAGACTGCTCCACTTTTTCTGAAAGATGTACACCTTCAGTCGAGGCTTCTATCCCCAAAGTGGCCCAGATGATAATCGAACAGGTGAAATCCTGGCTGAAGACAGGCGTAGGAGCAGCCTCTGGAGAGGAGGGCAGTCGATGATTCGATCCAGGCTCTTCTTGAGTGACTGCGTCTCCCAAAAGAGCCGGATTGCAGTACGAGCGAGTCCTGCCCACTTTCGGCTGTTGGTAAAAGGGACCGTTCAGGGGGTGGGTTTCAGGCCCTTTGTATACCGCCTGGCACAGAAGCTGAATCTGAAAGGGGAAGTTCTCAACAGCTCGGCCGGAGTTGTGATCGACCTGGAAGGAGACCCAGGGAACTTAGATACATTTGTTGAGTTGCTGCAGATGGAAAAACCGCCAGCCGCCAACCTTACAGAAATTCACAAGCTGATCCTTCCGCTTCAGCACTACCAAGAATTCAAAATTGGCAAGAGTCCTGCCAAGAAAGAACTGGAACTCCATATCCCGGCTGATATCGCCACCTGCCCGGATTGTGAAAAAGAGATTTTTGACCCAGCTGACAGAAGATTCGAGTATCCTTTTACTAATTGCACCAACTGCGGGCCGCGCTACACCATAATTCGAGACCTCCCCTACGACCGGCCTTTTACCTCGATGTCGCAGTTCCAAATGTGCCCTGACTGTCAAAAGGAGTATGATGACCCTGCTGACCGCCGTTTTCATGCCCAGCCCAATGCCTGCCCGGTCTGTGGGCCTAGTTTAAATTTCATTTCTCTGGATGGGAGTCTTAGCCGAGCTGAACCACTGGATGAGGCGGTTGCCAGACTCAAGAAGGGAGAGATCATCGCGGTCAAAGGGATCGGGGGCTTCCACCTAGCCTGTGATGCCTCAAGCGAAGTAGCGGTCAGTAATTTGAGAGCCAGAAAGAAAAGAACGGCCAAGCCCTTTGCTATAATGCTGAAGGATGTCCAGACTGTTAAGCAAATCTGTGAAGTGACCGGGACCGAACTACAAATCCTAGAGTCCGCTGAAAGACCAATCGTTTTGCTGCGCAAAAAGGAAAACTGTCCGGTGGCAAGTCAAGTCGCTCCGAGTTTAGGATACTTGGGAGTAATGCTGCCTTATGCCCCTTTACAACATCTGCTACTAGAGAAGTCCGGTATGATTCTGGTGATGACTTCCGCCAATAAGTCTGAAGAGCCAATCTGGTACCGGGATGAAGAGATTCAAGAAAACGTTCGGGGCCTGGCAGATGGAATCCTCACCCATAACCGGCAGATCGAAAGATTTTGCGATGACTCTGTCGTCGGTGTAGTCGTAGAGAAACCAGTAACCTGGCGCAGGTCCCGAGGGTTCGTACCCCGACCCTTAATCGTCACAGAAAAATTTGATTTGCCGATTTTTGCAGCCGGAGGACATTTCAAGAGCAGTTTTTGCCTGGCCCGCGGAAATGACATTTTCCTCAGCCCGCATATCGGCGACCTTGAAAATCTGGAGAGTTTCCAGGCTTATCAGGAGGTTTACCGGCACTATCAAAAGCTCTTTGAAATCAAACCCCAGATTGCCGCCCACGATTTACACCCGGAGTATCTGGCAACCAAATTTGTCCAAAACCTGGAAGGGGTCAAAAGAATCGGAGTGCAGCATCATGAAGCCCATATAGCTTCCTGTATGGCTGAGCATAATCTGCAGGGATCAGTCATCGGAGTTGCTTCTGACGGCACTGGTCTGGGCTGGGATGGGAAAATCTGGGGCGGAGAGTTTTTTGTGGGAGACGCCAATAACTTCCACAGAGCAGCGCATTTCAAATACCTCCCCCTGCCAGGCGGAGAAGCAGCAATTCTCAGGCCGGCCCAAATGAGTGTTTCTTTCCTGTGGGATGTATTCGGCGAGGAGATCTA
>Ga0209321_10001257_pt1 | contig 17260 bp, 19 predicted proteins | sample Rifsed16ft4_FD_184012 | JGI IMG/M metagenome (GOLD analysis project Ga0209321, IMG submission 184012) | Soil microbial communities from Rifle, Colorado, USA - sediment 16ft 4 - CSP-I_5_4 (version 2) | ecosystem: Environmental > Terrestrial > Deep subsurface > Rock core/Sediment | place: Rifle...
ACCCCTCACCCCTCACCCCTTACGCCGTTCAACCCCGCATCACGCACCCGGCGGTCGCCGCCCCATCATCCGCACCACCGGCTTGGCCAACCCGTCGAACTTGGCCTGCTGATCCGGGTCGAGCAGCTTGCGCAGCTCACCATAGTGGGCGTCCACATCCGCCTGGAACTTGTCGAACTCAGCCCGCATCGCGTCACGCTGCTCGGGTGTGGGCGGCCCGCCACCCATCATCGTGCCCATCACCGCGCGCCGCCGCTCGGCGGACTGCTTCATGACTGCGTTCAGGGCGTCGTAGTGCTTCTGGGTAGCGGGCTTCTGGGCGTCCGTGACGCCCACCGCCGCGACCAGCGAATCGAACGTCATCCAGTGATCCGGCGGGGGTTGAAACTGCCGGCCGCCTTGGGCCACCGCCGGCGATGCGAGGAGCAGGAGACCAGCTATGGAAAACAGCGTCTTCATGATCGTCTCCGAATTAGAGAGGTCCAACCGATGTGTACGTGCGGAACGGGCTAAACGTTAAGCGGAGGTGATAAGGGAAAGGCGAAGGGGACGTGCTCGGCCTCAGTGCAACCGTTTTCCCGTTTCCCCTTTCCCGCTTCCCGATCAGAACACCGTTCCGGGCGGTAGGGTATGGAGGTTGGGGAGGATGGTGAGCTGCAACTCGTCTCCCTGATCCACGCTCATGACCTGCGTATAGTACGACCCGGCGGCCAGCAGTTTGATCTCGATGCGAAGGTCGCCGTCGGGCCAGCGGAACTTGAAGGTGTCGCTCCGGAACCCGCTCACGAACCCGAGCCGTAGCCTGAGGCCGCCGCGCACCGCGTACACAGTTGCGTCGTGGAAGTTGTTGTTGTCAACCTCGATCGTGAAGTCCCGCCGAGGGGGTTCCTCCTGCTGGGCGACCGCCGGGCGCGCCGATGCTCCAATGTGGATTGCAGCGGTAACCAGCGCGAACGTCAGCGTTCGAGTGAGGTAGGTAGACGGCAGCATGGCATCACCCCGGGGTTCGGGTCTCTCACTGGAATAATACCGGTTTCGCACGGGATTGGTTCCTCGGTGCGATACACGCCCTAGCGCCGGCCCTCCGGCCACCCCAGTTTTCCGCGCCGAGTGCCAATTCACCCCACGCCTATCAAGGGAGACGCCGGTGCGGCCGTTCGTGTGGACCACACTTACCGCCCTCACGCTGGTGCGGTCCCTCGGGGCCCAAACCGGCTCCATCGCGGAGCGATACCGCGCCGCTGCCGACCGGATCATAGACGCCGCCCTGGGCGACAGCGCCGCGTACCATCGCCTGGCCGTCCTCACCGATCGCTTCGGGCCCCGTTTCAGCGGGACCGACAACCTGGAGCGCGCCATCGACTGGATCCTGGAGGAAATGCGGAAGGACGGGCTCGACCACGTCCGGGGCGAGCCGGTGATGGTCCCGCGCTGGGTGCGCGGCGAGGAATCCGCCGAGCTGCTGGAGCCGCGCCACCGCCGGTTACCCATGCTGGGGCTCGGCGGCAGCATCGCAACGCCCCCGCAGGGCATCAGCGCACCGGTGCTGGTGGTCCAGAGCTTCGATGACCTCTCCCGTCGAGCCGCCGAGGCGCGGGGCAAGATCGTCCTGTTCAACGTTCCCTTTACCAACTACGGGGAGACGGTGCGCTACCGCGGAGCGGGCGCCGTCACTGCCGCGCGGGCCGGTGCGGTGGCCAGCCTGATTCGATCGGTCACCCCGTATTCCCAGCAAACGCCGCACACCGGCGGCATGAGCTACAACGATTCCGTACCCAAGATCCCGCACGCCGCCATCACCGTGGAAGACGCCGACATGCTCCAGCGCATGCAGGATCGGGGGGAGCGCATCATGGTGCGGCTTCGGATGAGCGCGCAGATGCTTCCCGACGCGCCGTCCCGCAACGTGGTGGCCGAGCTTCGGGGCTCCCAGCAGCCAAACCAGGTGGTGGTGCTCGGCGGACACATCGACTCCTGGGACGTGGGTCAGGGCGCCATGGACGACGGCGGCGGGAGCGTGGTGTCCTGGGAAGCGGTCCGGCTACTCAAGCGGCTGGGTCTCACTCCCCGTCGGACCATTCGGGTGGTGCTCTGGACCAACGAGGAGAACGGCCTCCGAGGAGGCACCGGCTACCGCGACGCCCACGTGAGCGAGCTGTCCGACCACGTGCTGGCCATGGAGTCCGACGCCGGCGTGTTCACGCCCTCAGGCTTCGGCTTCAGCGGCTCCGACGCCGCGTTCGCGAGGGTGCGCGAGATCGGCTCCTTGCTGAAACGCATCGACGCCGGCGAAGTCACCCGCGGCGGCGGAGGTGCGGATATCGGGCCGCTGGCGCGGGAAGGGGTACCGGTCATGGGGCTCACGGTGGACGGCAGCCGGTACTTCTACTACCACCACACCGACGCCGACACCATGGACAAGCTCAACCCGCGCGAGATGGCGCTGTGCGTGGCGACGATGGCGGTGATGGCGTACGTGGTGGCGGACCTGCCGGACATGCTTCCCCGTGCAGGGCCGGTTTCGCGGTGAAAGAAGGCGGATAGAGCGGATAGAACGGATAGAGCGGATAGTTTTTGGCTCACCGCTATCCGCTCTATCCGCTCTATCAGCCTAGTAGTTTCGCCGCCCGCTCCAGCCCCTCGGCCCCCAGCAGCGCCCGCGCCATCGGGAACAAAACCTCGTCCTCGCGCTGAATGTGGGCCCGCAGCAGGTCCACCAGTGCGTGCGCCACCGGCGGGATGTCCCGCTCGGGTGTGGGGCCGTCCAGCGCGGCGACCAGTCGCAACTCCAGTTCCCGCAGTGTCACGTGCTCCTGGCGAAACGGCTCGCAGGGGGCGGCGTCGCCCAGCAGCGGGAACAGCGCCCGCTCTTCGTTCTCATTGTGCTCGCGCACCGTGGTGGTGAGCGTGTCGCACACTTCCCGGACGGTGCGCAGGTGCGGCTCCGCCGGATCCCCATGCGCCAGCGCCGTGGCCGCGCGTGCCAGCCGGTCCACTGCCGCCAGCGCCTGTTCGTGCTCCATCGAGAACCGCACCAGCGGGTCCTCGGTTACGGTACGATAACCCATCGGACACCTTCCCCTCGTCGCAGCCGATCCAGCCCGTCGTTGATCTGGGCGAGCGGGATCGTGCCGCTCACGATTTCGTCGAGTTTGAGTCTCCCTGCCTGTACCAGCCCGAGGATCTCCGGGTACTCCCCCGCCCCGCACCCCAGACTCCCGACCACCTCGAGCTCGTAGTACATCAGCTTCGCCGCGGACAGCGACACGTCGTCTGCGGAATACCCGATGACGCACAGCCGCCCGCCGCGGCGCAACAGCCCATAGGCGAGCTGCATCGTGGCCGGCGTGCCGATGGCCTCGAACGCGACGTCCACGCCCCCGTCCGAAAGCTCCCGCACCCGCTTGTCCACCCGCTGCACCGTCTGCGGGTTCACCGTCTCCACGGCGCCCAGGCGGCGCGCGATCTCCAGGCGCCGCTGGTTCACGTCCACGGCGATCACCCGCGCGCCCGCCACGTGCGCGCACTGCACCACGTTGAGGCCCACGCCACCGCACCCGACCACCGCCACCACGTCGCCCGCCCGGACCCGCGCCCGGCGCGTCACCGCGTGGTACGGCGTAGAAACGGCGTCCGCGATCACACACGCCTGCTCCAGGGCGATCCCGTCCGGCACCGGCACCAGTTCGGCCGCCGGCACCGCGACGTACTCCGCGTAGGCCCCGTCCACGTTGTTCCCCAGCATCGTCATCTTGTCGCACAGGTTCTCACGCCCCTGCCGGCAGTAGCGGCACCGCCCGCAGGACAGGACGGCGGGAATCAGCACGCGATCGCCCGCCGCGCGGCCCGCGACGCCCGGTCCCAGCTCCTGGATGGTGCCTGCCGCCTCGTGCCCCAGAATCAATGGGGGGGCCTTGAAGGTCTTCACCCCGTGATCCAGATAGTGCAGGTCCGTGTGGCAGAGTCCGCACCCCGCGACCTTGACCAGCGCTTCACCCGGCCCGGGAGAAGGCGTGGGGACGTCCCCCACCTCCAACGGGCGGCCGGCTCCGTAGAACACCGCTGCTCGCATGCGCCTCGCTCCCAATCCTGGCGGCCGCTTTACGCGGTTGCTCCCGCCCCGGTCTGCGCTAGCTGCCGGAGACGCCGGCGGCCCAGCACCGCGGCGCCCAGCGCCGAGACGAACTGCACCAGGTCGCCCTGCGGCACGTTGACGGCGGCGCCGAGTTGCTCGCGCACCACGTCCGCCATCCGCTCGAACCGGAGAATCCCACCGATCAACGTGAACTCGGGCTCCATGCCCACCCGCTTCATCAGCTGCAACGACCGGCCCACCAGGGACACGATGGCGCCGTGCATGATGTCCGCGGGAGCCGCCCCCTGGGAGAGCTGATTGATCACCTCGGACTCCGCGAAGACCGCGCACACGCCCGAGATCGGCACCGCCTCCTTGGACGTCGCCACCAGCGGCCCGATCTCGGTGGTCGAGTAGCCCATGTAGCGGGCCGTCTTCTCCAGAAACGCCCCGGTCCCGGCCGCGCACTTGTCGTTGAGCCGGAAGGAGCGCACCTTGGCCCGCTGGTCCAGCCGACTGGCTTTCATGGTCTGGCCGCCGACGTCGAGAATGGTCCGGGTGCCGGGGAACAGAAACGCCGCGCCGCGGGCCCCGGCCGTGAGATCCGTGACCTGGACGTCGCCGATCGCGACCTGATGCCGGCCGAATCCCGTCGCCACGATGTAGCGCACGTCGTCCGCCACCAGCCCGCGCTGGTCCATCACCCGGCGCAACACCCGCTCCGCCGCCACGCCCAGCTTGAACCCGGTGGGCTCCATGGCGCGGGCCAACAGCTGTCCGTCTTCCGACAGCAGCACGGCCTTGGTGTAGGTGGAGCCGACGTCAATGCCGGCGGTGCAGCTCACGAGGCCTCCTGACCCGCCTTGGCGGGCGCCCGGCTGGCCAGGATGTGATCCAGCGCGAAGAGCGCGGCACCGAGGGCGCCGATGTAATGGGATTCGTCGCTCACGTTGACCGTGAGGCCGAGGCGCTCATTCAGCGCCGCGATCATGGCCAGGTTCCGGGCCACGCCGCCGGTGAAGGTCACCTCCGGATCGATTCCTACGCGGCGCAGCAGACCTACCGAACGCTGGGCGATGGACTGATGCACGCCCAGCAGGATGTCCTCGGTCTTTTTCCCTTTCCCCAGCCAGGAGAGCACCTCGGACTCGGCGAACACCGTGCAGGTGGTACTGATCTTCACCGGCCGCTCCCCGCGGAGCGCCGTGGGCCCCAGCTCGCTTAGGTTGAGCTCCAGCGCGCTGGCCGCGGCGCCCAGGAACCGCCCCGTGCCGGCCGCGCACTTGTCGTTCATGCAGAAGTCCACGATCTCGCCGGTGGGCGCCACCCGGATGGCCTTGGTGTCCTGGCCGCCCATGTCCAGCACCGTCCGCGTGTTTGGGAACAGGTGCACGGCTCCCCGTCCGTGGCAGCTGATCTCGGTCACCTGGGTGTTCCCGAACGTCACCTTGTAACGCCCGTACCCCGTGCCCACCACATACTCCACCTCTTCTTCCCGGAGGTCGCCGGCTTGCAGTGCCTCCTGGAACGCGTGCTCCGCGGCGCGGGTCACGTTGGCGCCGGTGTCCACCAACGATCGCGCGAGGATGCGCTTCGACTCGTCGATGATGACGGCCTTGGTCTGCGTCGACCCAACGTCTACACCAGCTGCGTAGGCCATGTGGCTATCGGTTGTCGGTTGTCGGTTGTCGGTTCTGGGTCGGGGCCGGCGAATCACCGAGAACCGAGAACCGAGAACCGAGAACGGCCTGTTGCTTCCTGCTCGCAAGCCCCTCGAAGAAGGCATCGACGCGATTCTTCAGCTGCGCCTCCGACACCACCCGCCGGTCCATCAGGTCCGACTCGATGAACAGCGTCGCCACGTCCCGCGCCGCCATCAGGGCCCGGCGGTTGTCGGCCAGACCGGTGGACACGGTGCGGCAGCTCTTGATGGGATGAAACACCACGCCGTCCGCGGCGAAGTCGTCGATCATGCCCGCCAAGGCCTGGGTCTGGAAGAACATCGCGTCCATCGCTTCCCGCACGTTGATCAACAATCCCTCGGCCAAGCTCTCCAGGGGGCGGCCCAGGTCGTACTGGAAGCCTAAATGGGACCCACCGGAGGCGAACCAGAGATAGGTCGAGCCCACGAACGTCCCGCCCCATTCGGTGAACAGCTCGCCGAACCGGCGGAAGATCGGGTAGCAGGGCACCCCCACGAACAGCAGGCGGTACTTCTCGTCCGTCAGCGTCCCGATGCCGTGGTCCGCCTTGTACTGCATCTCTTGGACCAGGTCCTGGAAGTAGGCCGCGCCCGCAGCCGTGCCGCGGAAGCCGTTCGAGACGCCCAGATAGATGGTGCCGTCGGACAAGGCGCTGAACACCGACGGGCGGCTGCGGTTCAAGGCCAGCACCTCGCGCCACGCGGCGCTCATCGCGTTGGCGTACGCCATGTGCTCGCGCAGCCGGTCAATGTCGAACCGGACCCCCGACACCCGCTCGCACACCGGGATCAATTCCTCGAGCTGGGCCGCCACGTACCGCCGGTCGTTTTCGAAGTCCCGGTCGCCCCGCCCGGGCTTGAGGCCGGCGGCGCGCGAACCCGGCACGTCGATCGTGAACGTGGGTACGTGATACATGCGCTCCCAGATTTCCGCCCACTTGATGTAGGTGTTGCAGGCATTGGTGTAGACCGCGATCCCGGGTTTGGGGATGCGGCCCATGGGGTGTTGGCCGCCGCGCAGCTGGACCGCCACGTCCGCCTTCACATAGCCACAGATGTCGGGCGAGTAGCCGTAGTCTTCCGCCTCGGTCAGGTACTCGTGGGCCACCCGCCGCACGGCGGTCTGAAGCGAGTTGATCTCCGGGAAGACGATCGGGAAATCGAACGCCCCGAGCAGCTCGGCCAGGCTGCCCATGACGAACACATACGCCGACGGCTTCCCCGCCTCGGCGGCCTGGTTCAGCCGGTCGAACCACTCGCGGAACAGCCGTCCCCCGTCCGCGTTGCCGCGCCCCACGATGGATGCCGGTCCCCTCTGTCCCATTTATGCCACCTATCCCATCTGTCCCATCTATCCCATCTATCCCTACTATCCCTACTATCCCAACTCTCCCACCTCTAGTCGAACAACAGGTTCTCCACGAACGTCTCCAGCTGGATCTCCAGCTGATCGAAGCTGGTCATGTTCTCTTCGAACTCGCTCACGAAGTACGGGATGTTTTCCCGCTCCAGCGCCTTGGTGTACGCCACCTGCTCTTCCAGCCCGGGCTCGCACATCTTGGCGGCGGTGATGATCGCCGCTTGCGCGCCGGAATCCCGAATCCGCCGGAGGAGCATGGCCTCTTTGGGCTTGCGCAGATCGTGCTGTACCGGGCTGTAGCTCGACCGCTCGATGTACGCCGCCGCGAGGGCCCGCAGCGGATCACCGTCTACGGCCACGTCCTCCAGCAGCCAGCGCAAGCCGATCCACAGATCGTCGTCCACCACGTAGCATGACCGCCCAATCGCGCGGATCAAGTCGAGCGGCGGCTGCTCGCAGAAGCCCCCCTCGAACACCACCCGGATCCGGTCCTGCCGCTTGACCCGCCGCTCCCGGAGCAGGGGCAGCACGTAGCGCAACAACCCATTGTGCTCCTCGCGCCGGATGAGCCCGCCGATCGCCGCCAGCACGTAGGCTTCGTCGGCCGCGACCAGCCATGGAACGTCACGCCGGATCGCGTACAGCTCGCGCAGCAACGCGCGGTTTTCGTTGTACACGTCCAGCGAGTGGCGCAGCGCGTCGTCAGTCACCGCGCGCCCCGCGATCGGCTCGATGGTCCGCCGCAGCCGATCGTACTCCCCCCGGAGGTACTCCGCCGCGTGGGCCGAGTTGGGGTTCTGCGGCAGGTACAGGATCTGGCAGGGATACGTGACGTTCCGGCCCCACACGCCGGCCAGGTTCCGGGCCGCGTCGCAGATCGGGTGCGTCACGAACAAGTCCAGCTCCACCCGGCCCGACAGCGCCAGCTCCAGCGAGGTCTTGAGGATCGAGCAGAGGTAGGAGCCGAAGTGCGAGTCGGCCCGCGTGGCTTCCACCGGCGCTCCCCGCACCTTGAAGGGCAGCGTCCCGGCGGCGTGCGCGATCTCTTCGGGGAAATAGACCTGGAAGTGGCCCACCACCTTGCCGCCCCCGTCGCGCCAGCGTTGGACCGTGGGGAAGCTGGTATCCTCCAGCAGCTCCCGGCACTGGTACAACACGTCGTCCAGGGGACGGTCGCGCCAGGCCGGGAACAGCTCGGGGCTGGTCACTCGTGCCTCCAGACCGGCTGCCGCTTCTCCAGGAAGGCCGCCAGCCCCACCACGGCGTCCTCCGTGGCCATCAGGTCGTCCGCGTAGATCCGTCCCGCCCGCCAGAGCATCTCTCGTTGTATCAGCCACGTCTCCCGCACGCAGCGCTTGGTCAGCCGGAGCCCTACCGCGCTGTGCCGGGCGATGCGCTGGGCCAGCGCGGCCACGGTCGCGTCGAGGCGATCCGCTGGGACCACGTCCCGCACCAGCCCGGCCTCCCGCGCCTGGACCGCGGTGATCGGCTCGCCGCCGTACAGCAGTTCCGCCGCGGCGCCCCAGGAGCAGCGTGCCGGGAGCAGGACGCACGCGGCCGGCGGGAAGACGGCCAGCTTGATCTCCGGGTGGCCGAACATCGCGTCCTCCGACGCGATGATGACGTCCGCCGCGCTGATCAGCTCGAACCCGCCACCCAAGCAGCGCCCTTGCACCGCCGCGATCACCGGGATCGGAAAGTCCACCACCGCCAGCACCGTTTCGAGAAACTCCGGAATCAGGTCTCGGAACACCGGCGGCATGTGTTCGGCCACGTCTGCCCCCGCCGAGAAATGCTTGCCACAGGCACCCAGGATGAGCACCCGAAGATCCCGCTGCTCCGCCAAGCGCCTCAGGGCCTGACGCAGCTCCGCCAGCACGCCCCGCGTGAGCACGTTGAGCGGCGGATGATCCAGCATCACCCGCGCAATCCCGTCCGCCACCGTCGTGCGAAGCTCGATCTCGGTCATGCCAACACCCCCGTGAGCAGCTGGCCGCCATCCACCGGCAGCACGGCGCCCGTGATGAACCCCGCCGTCTCGCCACACAGGAAACGAATGGCGGCCGCAACCTCCGCCGGCCGCCCGATGCGCGCCAGCGGCGTCCGCTGAACCGCCCGCTCGTGCACATCCTCGGGCAGGTCGCGCGTCATGTCGGTGGCGATGAAGCCCGGCGCCACCACGTTCACCGTCACCCGGTCTCGCGCCAGCTCCAGCGCCAGGGTGCGCGCCAGGCCGATGAGCCCCGCCTTCGACGCCGCGTAGTTCGCCTGGCCGAAGTTGCCGCGGAGGCCGTTGATCGAGCTCACGAACACGACCCGGCCGCACGACGAGCGCCGGAGATACGGCGCCGCCGCGCGCGCCGCGTGGAACGCCCCGGTGAGGTTCACCGCCAGGACCTCGGACCACTCGGCGTCCGACATCTTCCAGCTCACCCGGTCGCGGATCACGCCGGCGCAGCACACCAACCAGTCCAGGCCGCCGCGCTCCTTCGCGACCCGCTCGATGCCGGCGGACACGCTCGCCGGCTCTCGCACGTCCGCCACCACTTCCAGGTCCGCCGGGCCGGCCGGGGTGGGGAACACCACGTCCGCCGCCGCCACCCAGGCATCAGCGGTGAGCGCCTCTACCACGGCCCGCCCGATACCGCGTCCGCCCCCGGTTACGAAAGCCGTTGGCCGCATGCGCCGCAGAACTCGTGGTCGGCCGGGAGGTTGTCCGCCCCGCACCCGTCACATCGCCGGGTCGGGGCGCCCCAGGGGAGCTCGGAGGAACGACCTTCGGCCGCGCGCTCGCGCAGCAGGCCGTACCGCGGCGCGCGCTTCTCCACGAACGCCCGCATGCCCTCCAGCGGCTCCCAGCAGGCGTAGTGGAGCGCGAGCCAGTCCTGCGCGTGTCGCACCGTCGAGTGCCAGGCGAGGTCCTTCCAGAAGCTCACCTGCTGCTTGGTGTAGCGGGTGCATTCGGGGAAACTCTCGAGCAGGCGGCGCGCCACGTCGTCCACCATCTCATCGAGCTTGGTGAGGTCGATCCGGTACCCCCCCTCGCCGCGCTGCGCCTGCTTGAGCTGTTCCGGTGTCGCCTGGGCGATCCACTGGCCGTCCTTCCGCACCGAGGGCGCAACCCAGTTCACCAGGCCCCAGTCCAATGCTTGCCGCGCGGGGATCGGCTCATTGAGCATGAGGATTTGCCGGGCCCGCTTGTCGCCGACGACGATCGGCAGCCACTGCGTGGACCCGCCGCACGCCACCGAGCCGACGTGGGTGCCCACCTGCTTGATGTAGGCATGCTCCGCCATCACGGTGAGGTCGCACGCGAGTTGGCTCTCGTTGCCGCCGCCCACCGCCATGCCGTTCAGCCGCGCGATCACCGGCTTGCCGGCGTTGAGGATGCTCTCGATGTAGGCTCGGAACAGCCCCATGTACTTCCAGTAGTCGCGGGGCACCGGCACGTACTCGGCCGCGTACTCCTTCACGTCCCCGCCGGTGCAGAAGGCGCGATCCCCGGCACCGGTGAACACGATCACTCCCACTGCGTCGTCGAAGCTGGCGTCCCGAAACGCCGTTGCCAGTTCTTCCAGGGCGCGGGTGGAGTAGGCGTTGTAGTGCTGCGGCCGGTTGAGCGTGATGCGCGCGATGCGATCGGCCTTGGCGTAGAGAACGTCCTGGAAGCCGAAACTCTGGTCCGAGCGGCTCGCGAAGTGCCGGCTCATGGTCCTGGGGTGCATGTGAGTCCTCCAAGCAACTGCTCGGCGAACCGAGCCCCTAGCTCCTGGGTCTGAATCGGCCCACCGGGCCGGTACCACCGGGCGATCCAATTGACGGCGCCGAGGATGGCGAAGACGGCGAGCTTCGGGCTGACCGGGCGCAACTCCCCCGCCCGAATGCCTTGCTCGATCAGGTCCCGGAGCGCCCCCTCGTACGCGTCCCGCCCCCTGATGATCTCGCGCTGGTGCGCCGGCGAGAGCGCCGTCACCTCGAACGCCAGCGGTGAGCCCTGGAGCGTATCGGTCATGACCCGCACGTGCTCCCGAATCACGTACCCCAACTGCTCCGTCGGCCGCGCCCCCCGCGCCCGAGCGGCCGACACGATGCGCGTGAGCTCGCCCAGCGACTCGAGATGGCAGGCGTAGAGGATCGCTTCTTTGTCCGGGAAATAGTGATAGAGCGCGGTCTTCCGGAGCCCCAGCCGGTTGGCGATGTCGTCCAGCGTGGTGGCGTGATAGCCCCGCTCGCGGAAGGCGAGGAGCGCGGCCTGCAGGATCTCGGCCCGCCGCCGGCGCCGCTTGGCGCGGACGCGGGGCGAGAGAGGGGCAGACGCTTCAGGCATGGGTAAGGACGCTCCGCACGGGAATTCGAACTTGCGTTCAATTCCCATGCGGCGGCCTGAAGGATGTCTGAAGTTTAGGACAAGACTTCTTCGAAGCGTGCCGTGAAGTGCCTCAAGACCGGCGGGTCGTTCACCATCCGCAACCCGGGGAACGACTTACGCTGCTCGAACAACTCCCCGCAGACTTCCACCACGTAGTCGATATGACTCTGGGTGTAGACGCGCCGCGGGATCGCGAGTCGGACCAGCTCCAGCTGCGCCCGCTCGCGGGGGCCGGTGAACACGCTGCCGATCTCGCAGGCGCGGATCCCGCCGCCCCGGTACAGGGCGCAGACCAGAGCCTGGCCGGGAAATTGGTGCGCCGGAATGTGGGGACACAGCGCGCCCGCGTTCACGTAGATCGCATGCCCGCCCGGCGGCTCGACGATCTCGTAGCCCAGCGCCAACAGTTTCTCGCCCAGATACTCGACCGAGCGGATCCGGTACGCCAGGTAGTCCTCGTGAACCACCTCCTCGAAGCCCTGCGCCATGGCCTCGAGATCGCGGCCCGCCAGACCGCCGTAGGTCACGAAGCCCTCGGTCAGGATGAGCAGCGCGTCGGCCCGCCGCGCCAGCTCCAGGTCCTTGAGCAGCAGGACGCCCCCGATGTTCACCAAACCGTCCTTCTTGGCGCTGATCGTGGCGCCGTCCGCCAGGTCGAACATGTCGCGGACGATCTCGCGCACCGAACGATGCTGCTGGCCCGGCTCTCGCAGCTTGATGAAGTACCCATTCTCCGCGAACCGGCAGGCGTCCAGGAACAGGGGGATGCCGTGTCGATCACACACGGCGCGCACCGCCCTCAGGTTCGCGAGGCTCACCGGCTGGCCGCCACCGGCATTGTTGGTCACCGTCACCATGCAGAGGGGAATCCGGTCGCGCCCCACCCGGCGAATCAGGTCCTCCAGCTTGCCCACGTCCATGTTGCCCTTGAACGGATGGCGGGCGCGCAGGTCCCGCGCCTCGTCCACCACCAGGTCCACGGCTTCCGCACCCGAATGCTCGACGTTGGCCCGCGTGGTGTCGAAGTGATTGTTGTTCGGAATGACCTTCCCCTTCCCGCCCACCAGCTCGAAAAGAATCCGCTCGCTGGCGCGACCCTGATGCGTGGGCAGGATGTGGGTGAAGCCGGTCAGCTCCTGCATGCGGTCCCGGAATCGGTAGAAGCTCTCCGCGCCGGCGTAGGACTCGTCGCCCTGCATGATGCCGGCCCACTGGAGGCTGCTCATGGCGCCGGTGCCGGAATCGGTCAACAGGTCAATCAGCACGTCGCGGGAGCGGAGGTTGAACACGTTGAAGCCCGCCTCTCGCAGGAGCCGCTCGCGCTCCTCGGGGGTCGTCATGCGCAGAGGCTCGACGACTTTGATGCGGAACGGCTCGATGATGGTCTTCATGGAGCCCCGGATCCCTTGAGAATGAGCTGGCGCTCCTCCGCGTCGTACGTGACCAGCACGATCTGGTCGGGTCCCAGCATCACCCGTCGGGTGAGCGTCAGCCGCTGCGGTGCGGCCGATTCCCGTTCCCCGAACCGCTCCCGTTCCTGTTGGCTGGCCGTGTCCGCTGGAACCGGGTCGCGCGTGAATGCGATGTCCACGTCGTGCCACCCGGGCCGCACCTGGAGCTCGTGATAGACGTACAGTGGACGGTCAGCTCGCGCCCCGGAAGGATACACCGCTTGGTCCACCACCGTGTGGCCATCAAGCACCACGACCAGCCGATACGGCAACGTGCGCCCTTCGCACACCTGTTCCTGCCGCATGTGGATCGGCAGTCGCTCCAGCTCCGCTCCGGTGAGCCGCCGGCACTCCTCCACCTGCGTGGCGCGGGTGCGCCAGGCAAGCCGTACCACGGCTTCGACGTCCCTCGCGGCGTCATAGGGTACCTGCGACAGCCATCCCAGCGCCAGCGTCACTCCCACCGCCAGCGCTCCTCCGCCGATCCACCCTCGCGGCTGGCTCACCGGCGTCCCTCCTCGAGCCCATGCGACCTCTCCGGTCCCTGCCGCCCCGGCGTCCCCTGCTCCACCAAGTCGCACTCGGCCTCGAGGGCGATGTCCGTTTCCCGCCGCGCCCGTTCCAGCGCGGCGACCTCGCCGCGGCTGCGCTCCAGTGCGGCAGCCACCGTGCCCTCCTCCGCCAGGTCGGCGTAGATCAGGCGCACCCGCCGGCGATCTACCCGATCCTTGAGCTCGGCTTCGCGCTCGTGATACAGCCGCTGCTCCAGCCACTTGGGGCCTTCCCGGTGCTGGCAGTCGCGCGGCGGGCAGGCCACGATCAACACGCCGCCGGCGCCGGATCGAACCAGGTACTCGACCACGGAGGTGTGCAGGCTCCCGGCGCAGTCCACCGCCAGCACGGGCGCTCCATCGAAGGTGGACTCCGCCCCGACGCCTCCGGCGCCGTGGGTGCAGGCAACCACCACCACGTCGTCCGGCGCCGGGGCACGGGCCGCGACGACGTCCCGGATCTGGGCCAGCTGATCGCGACCGGTGCGCCCGGGAGGCCCCACGCCCATGGGCGCGCACGAGCCGGCGCAGATCCCGCAGCTCACGCAGAGCGCCGGATCCACCCGCGCCACGATGCCGGCGCGTCCGTCGGTCCGTTCCACCATGGCAATCGCTTCGTAGGGGCAGTCCAGGTAGCACTGCTCGCATCCCGAACACAGCCGTTCGTCCACCACCGACGGGCCGGGCCGCTGGCCGACCCGCGGGCGCGACCACCACGGGGCGAGCACGGCGACCGCGCCCAGGATCCCACCGCCGACCCACGTGGCGGCGGCAGGCAGCCCCTGGGTCACCGGCAGCCAGAAGGCGTAGAACGCATCGTACGGCCCGCGGGCGGGAAGCCGGAACAGGTCCGCCGGCGTCCCGGCCGGTGCCGGCCACAGGATCGAGAGCACCAGGAGGATGCCGGTCGTCCCCCACAACAGCCCGCGCGGGGGGAGCAATCCGGGCCGCGCGACCCGCGAGACGTGCAGCCAGAGCAGCGCGCCGAGCCCAACCGGCAGGGCCACGTGGAGGAAGAGATTGAGGAAGAAGAACGCGCTGGGCACCTCGCGCTCCCCCACGAACGCCCGGCTGATGGGCTCCGAGAACAGCGGCAGGGCGTCGAGCCAGCGCGCCCCTTCACGGGCCAGGACGATTCCCTGGACGTCCCACACCATGACGTAGCCGGTCCAGCCGAGCACCAACGTCAGGCCGAGCAGCAGGAGCCCGGACACCCAGGCCAGCGCCCGAGGGCCCCAGCTCCGGTCCTGGGCGAACATCCGGAACGCGTGGATCGCCGCGGCGACCACCGCTGCATCTGACGCGTAGCGGTGGAGCGACCGGATCCAGCGCCCCAGCCACACCTGCTCCGTGATGCGGACGATCGAGGCGTGCGGGCTCCCCAGCCGGTAGAAGAACACCAGGTAGAGCCCGGTGACCGTCAGCAGCACGAACGTCAGGACCACCAGCGCGCCGCTGTGGTACAGGGGGTTCAACCGCCAGCCGTACAGGCGATTCATCAGCGCGTCGGCCGGCGCCAGGAGGCGGCGTAGGAAACGACTCACGAGGAGTGAATGGTAACGGGCCGGGCTCACTTTAAAAGGAGCCTTACCCGACGTTTCACGCCCTCTTAATCGGACATTCACATGATAATAGGCAGTTTAGTTGGGGCGAACGTGCGGGAGGAGGCAGGGTGCTGTCGAGTACGGCCGAATACGCGCTCCGAGCGGTGCTGTATGTGGCGCAACACGCCACCGAGGCCCCCGTCCGCGTGGCCCAGGTCGCCTCGGCCCTCAAGCTGCCGCAGAACTACCTGTCCAAGATCCTGCACGAGCTGACCAGGAGCGGCGTGCTGGTGTCCACCCGCGGCAAGCACGGCGGTTTCCGGCTCGCGCGACCTGCCGATCACCTGTCCCTGCACGCCATCGTCAACCGATTCGACCGCATCGAGGCCCGGCGTACCTGCCTGCTGGGCGCCAAGTCATGCGCCGACCGACACGCGTGCGCGGTCCATTGGCGCTGGAAGGCGATTTCGGAGCAAGTCGTGCGGTTCTTCCGCGACACCACCGTGGCGGAGCTGCTCTCGGGGACCGGCATCCCCGCGTAGCCACCCAGGACAAGCAAGGAGGCCGTTCCATGACTGAGACTCAGAAGGCCGCGCCGGCAGAGGAGCACAAGATCCCACTCGGCCAGCGCCTGTTCGACAACGTCTTCCTGCTCCTGGCAGCCGGCATCGTCGTGATGGTGGTTTTCTATACGGCGTGGGGCATCTGGGAAGCCCTCTCGCTCACCCCGGCCCCCCTACCCTGAGGAGGCGTCCCCATGCATAGCGGCATCGAGTCCCCGCCCGGCGTGTGGTGGAAACCGGCACACCGCGCCGAGAAACTCTGGGTCGCCGTCGCGTTCGGGTGGTGCATGGTGCTGTTCGCCATGATGCCGTTCTGGCATCTCAAGGGCGGCCAGAACCCGTCCGGCGTACGGCACACGGTGGATCCCCAGGCCTTCATGGCCCGCACCCAGGAGTTCATCAACAGCTACCAGGTGGGCACCGAGGGCGGCATTCCGGTGGTGGAGCCGCCGGCGGGCAGCGACATCTACCTGATTGGCCTGATGTGGTCGTGGCGCCCAGTGTTGCGATTGCAGAGAGGCGCCCAGTACACCCTGCACCTGTCGTCGCTGGACGTGAACCACGGGTTCGGTCTATTGCCCCTCAACATCAACTTCCAGGTGGTCCCGGGCTACGACTACGGGCTGCGGGTGACGCCCACCGAGGTTGGGGACTTCCGGATCGTGTGCAATGAGTTCTGCGGCATCGGCCATCACTTGATGGTGGGGCGCGTGATCGTGGTGGACGGCCCCGCGGGCGGCGCTCCCGGCGCGGGAGGGACCCCATGAACACGTTCCGCACTTGCCCGGTGACCGGCCTGAAGGTGCACGCCCAGGCCGATGGATTGATCAAGGCGAACGCCGTGGTCGCGACGGTCGCGCTGCTGGTCGGGGGGATCGCCGCGATCCTGGTCCTGTTGACGCGCTGGCAGGTGGTCCACCTGCTGCCGGCCAACTGGTTCTATCGCCTGCTCACGATCCACGGGATGACGATGTTGATCTTCTTCATCCTGTTCTTCGAGATGGCAATTCTCTACTTCGCGAGCGCGGTGCTGCTCAACAGCCGAGTGGCGACGCCCCGGCTCGGGTGGGCCTCCTTCTGGCTCATGGTCGTCGGCGCGGTGATGGTGGAATGGAACATGTTCGCCGGCAAGGCGGACGTGCTCTTCACCTCCTACGTGCCGCTCAAGGCCAACTCCTGGTACTACCTGGGCGTGATCCTGTTCGCGGTGGGCGCCCTGCTGGTGGTGTGCATCTTCTTCGGCACGCTGGTGGTCGCCAAGCGGGAGAAGACGTACACCGGCTCGGTGCCCCTGGTCACGTTCGGCGCCGCCACGGCGGCCATCATCGCCGTGATCACCCTGGGGCACGGCGCCGCGATCTACATCCCCACTTACCTCTGGTCGCTGGGGCTGATCAAGAGCGTGGACGCGGAGCTCTACCGGCTCGTCTGGTGGGGTCTGGGGCACTCCTCCCAGCAGATCAACGTCGCGGCGATGGTGTCCGTGTGGTACCTGCTCGGCGCGCTGACCATCGGGAGCGTGGTGCTCAACGAGAAGGTCAGCCGATCCGCGTTCGTGCTGTACGTGCTGTTCATTTCGATGGCCTCCGCGCACCACCTGCTGGTGGATCCGGGGTTCGGCCCCGCGTGGAAAGTCTGGAACACC
>Ga0209321_10001266_pt1 | contig 17218 bp, 14 predicted proteins | sample Rifsed16ft4_FD_184012 | JGI IMG/M metagenome (GOLD analysis project Ga0209321, IMG submission 184012) | Soil microbial communities from Rifle, Colorado, USA - sediment 16ft 4 - CSP-I_5_4 (version 2) | ecosystem: Environmental > Terrestrial > Deep subsurface > Rock core/Sediment | place: Rifle...
GGGTTCGACGGATTCGACCGTGACCTCGTCGACGCATCCTGGGCCCTTCGCGGCGGACACGTCGCGGATTCAGCTCGCCCGGCAGGAACTCACGGAGTTCTCGGAGGACGGTCCGTATCCCGCGACAGTCATTGCGGAGGACGTGCCATCGCCGCTCGGCGGTCCGGACCCGTCCCCGCTCGACCCGCCGTTCGGTGCGAATGTCCAGGTCGAGAACGCAGCGGGTGCGCAAAGGGTGATCAGCATCGCCGCGGGCGCGGGGCAGGACCTGTACGTCGCGTACGAGAACCCGGGATTCCCCACGGACGTCCGCGTCGCGAAGTCGACGAACGGGGGCACCTCGTGGTCGATCCTGAGTTTGGGGCCCGCGGTCACGTACAACCGGCGGAACCCGGACGCCGTGTTCTCGCCCCCGAACACGGTGATTGTGTTCTTCGAGCACGACGACGCCGCGGCGTCGACAGCAATGCGCTACCTCGTGTCCGGCAACGGGGGTAGCACGTGGGCCACGCACACGCTGAACTTCCCACCGGGGTTTGGGTTCGCGAACTTGCGCCTTCCGGGCGCGAACATGTGTTCGACGGGCGACGCGTGCGTGAACTTCCAGGCCCGCACGGGCCCGGCGGTCCTCGTCGCCTACGAGGGGACCTGCACGCGCGCGGACTGCGCGCCCGGGCCGGGAGCCCGGCAGTCCGTCTTCTTGATGGACATCACGCCTGGCACGACCGCGGACTGGACGATCGAGATCTACTCCAGCGGGGATGCGACCGGGGAGGGCTTCCGACCCCAGTTCATCGGCTCCAGCGTGATGCTCCACCTCCTCGTGGAGTTCGAAGACGCGAACGACGCCTCCTGGGACCTCTTCTTGTTCCGCATCGACCAGATGAACGGGACCTTGGACGCGGTGGCGATCTGCTTCGGGATCTGTTCTTCGGACGCCCCGATCTACGGATCCGTGGCGGTGAAAGGGCGCGACGTCGTCTTCGGCGGCGGGTACCACAACCCCGCGTTCTTCACGACCCCGTTCTTCCTGATGCAGGTCTTGTACTCGAACAACGACGGCGGCCCCCTCGCGAACTGGGATTTCATCCAGGCCACGAGCGGGTCCTTCGAACCTCCCGCCGCGGATCAGAAGTACCTTAACTTGGCGGCGGTGGGCGACGTGTTCCACGCCGCGTATCGCGGCGGGGGCGAGCTCTCCTACTGGATCTCCGTGGACGGGAACACCTGGGCTGGCCCCTACCTCCCGAGCGACAACGGGCCGCCGGGGACCGTGCCGGACACCCCCCGCTCCGTGGCCGTCGCCTACGGCGCGAAGGTCGGGATCGCGTTCTTGGACAACCGGGACGGGGACGACGACCCGTGGTTCGCCACGCTCTCGGGGGCCTCCATGTACGTCATCCGGAAGAGCCCCGCGAGCATCGGCGGCACGATCAACATCGACACCGCCAACACCCCGGTGCCCGCGGCGTTCATCTGGAACGTGGGGACGCTTCACCCGGTACTCGCGCCGGACCCCGAGGCGGGCCCGCCGGGCACCCAGTACGTCTGGCAATCCTGGTCGGACGGCCTCCCGAACCCGCACGACATCAGCGTCGTCGCGACGGACCAGGTCGTCACTGCGAACTATCGGACGCAGCACCGTCTGACCATGACGTCGACCGTCGCCGGCGCGACGTTGCTCCCCGGCGACTCGTGGCAGGACGACGCCGCCAACGTGCTCATCGAGTGTGTCTTGCCGGCGGGCGGACCCAACGACCGGTACACGTTCCGACAGTGGATCGGCTCCGGTCCCGGATCCTCGTCGAATCCGTCGAACCCTGACACCATCGTCATGCTCGGCCCAATTCAGGAAGTGTGCGACGCGGCGGTCGAGTACCGATTCCGGTTCGACACCTTGCCGACCGGTCTCCAGCTCCGGATCGACGGGATTGACACGTTCACGCCCAGCAACTTCAACTGGTGGGCGGACGGGAGCGTGCACACCGTGAATGCGACGTCTCCCCAGTCGCCAGCAGGTCCCTTGGAGCGCTACACGTGGTTCCGCTGGACGGACAGCGGGGCCCCGGCGACGCGGTCGTTCACGGCGAGCGCGGGCACGGTCGGCGCCTACGTCGCGGAGTACCGGCTGGAATACCAGGTGCAGGTCCTGCCGAACCCCGCGGACTGCGACTTCTGGGTGGACGGGACCGAGTACACGGCGGCCCAGACGTTCTGGTTCGTGAGGGACACCACGCACTTCGTGGACGTGACGAGCCCGCAGGGCCTCACCGCGGACATCCGGTACGTGTTCGGAAGCTGGGACGATGGGGGCCTCCAGGCCCACCCGTTCCAGGCGGACGTGGCGGGGAAGGTGCTCCGCCTCACGTGCATCACGCAGTACCGGTACCAGTTCGATTCCAATCCCCCAGGCCAGAATCTCCTCCTCGACGGGTCATCGTACACGATGCCCCGGACGGAGTGGTGGGTGGCGGGCTCGAGTCACACCGCGGAGTTCGTGACCGTCGGCACCGCAGATACGCGCCAGACATTCGACCGGTGGACGGACGGCAACCTGAACAACCCCCGGTCCTTCCCGAATGTCGCCTCATCAGGGTCCTTCACGGTCGTGATCATCGCCCAGTACGTCTACACCTTCGACACGGTCCCGACGACTCAGCCGCTCCTCGTCGATGGGATCGTGTGCACGACCCCGTGCCTCTCGCCCTGGTGGGACCACGGGTCGACCCACTCCGCTGAGTTCCAGACGGTTCCCATCGCCGCACAGACGCAGCGTGTGTTCGTCCGGTGGACCGACGCGAGCACGGCGAACCCGCGTTCCTTCGCCAACATCCAGGGCCCCGCAGTCTTCATCGTGCAGACCGCAATCGAGTACGAGTACGTCCTGGACACGGCCCCGACGGCTCTCGATCTCGATGTCGACGGCGTTCCGTGCCCGACGCCTTGCGCCTTCTGGTTCGTACAGGGATCGACCCACACGGCGGAGTTCCAGACGGTACCCCTCGGCGCGCAGACCCGGCGCTCGTTCGTCCAGTGGACCGACGCGAGCACGGCGAACCCGCGTTCCTTCGTCAACATCCAGGGCCCCGGGGTGTTCACCGCACAGACGGTGCTCGAGTACGAGCACGTCCTGAACACCGTCCCGACGGGACTCGCCCTTGAGATCGATACCGTTCCGTGCACGGCGCCGTGCCGCGCGTGGTTCGCGCAGGGCTCGACCCACAGCGCGAGGTTCCCCTCCCCGCAGTCCACCGGCGTGGACGCCCAGCGAGTGTTCGCCCAGTGGTCGGATGCCGGAGTGACCAACCCGAGGACCTTCTCGGGCGTGTCTAGCCCCTTGAACATTGACGCGCAGACGTATGCGGAGTACCGGCTGTCGTTCACGGTCACCCCCGCCGGCGCGGGAATCGACCTCATCGTCGGCGGCCAGACGATCACGCCCTCGGGCGGTCCGAGCTACCTGTGGATCCGCGAGGGCTCCTCGACGATCGAGGCGACCTCGCCCCAGGCCGGAGCTACCGGGACGCGCTATGTGTTCGACCAGTGGAGCGACGGGAACCTGAACGACGTTCGACCGATCACCGTGACCGGGCCCGCCTCGTTCACCGCCGTGTTCCAGACGCAGCACGAGCTCACAGTCGACGACCTGCTCTCCCCGCTCCCAATCGTGTGCAACGTCAGCGATTGCTGGTACGATGAGGGATCCCAGGCCACCGTCAGTGTGGCCTCCGAGCTCTACTCGGCCGTGACGGGGATCCGCGAGAAGTTCATCCAGTGGACGGGGGACGCGACGGGGACGGTGTTCTCCCTGTCGTCCCAGATCCTGATGAGCGGGCCGAAGAGCGTGTCCGCGGAATGGCAGATGCAGGTGCGGATCACGGTGACCACGCAGCCTACGCTCTCGGGCCTCGCGATCACGGTGACCGCGAACTCGGTCGCCGTGCCGCTCGACGCGACGGACAGCGCATACTGGGTGGAATTCGGCGCGAGCGTCGTGATCCGCGTGCCGCAGGAGGCGACGATCGGAGGTCCGACGTACCGGTTCGTCCGGTGGACGCCCGGCGGATCGACGGCCACGAGCCTCACCATCCCCGCGGCGGCCCCGATCGCGTTGATCGCAGAGTACCGGCAGGTGGGCGCCCTGGAGTCGCCGGTCGCATGGGGCGGACTCACCGCGGCGATTGTCGCCGCGGCCTTCGCGATCGCGTTCTTCCTGCTCCGGCGGCGCAAGCGCGAGCCGGAGGAGACGATCCCGCCGGGTGCGGCGGGGGCCCCGATCGCCCCCGCGGCGACGACGGTCCTGCCGCCCCCACCGAGCGCCGCCGCGGAAGGCCCGACCATGGAGTGTCCCTCATGCGGCCTGACGATCCCGGCGAAGTCGGGGGCGTGCCCGGTGTGCGGCGCGGCGGTCGAGGCGCCTCCGGCACCCGCCGGGGATGACCGCGTCCGGAGGCTCGAGGAGGCGTACGGCAGCGGCCGGATCAGCTACGAGCAGTATCAGGCGAACCTGAGGCGGATCAAGGGAGCTTCCTGATCGGAGGGCCGCCAAAGCCCTTATGCGTCCGCGGAGCATCGCGAGCGTACCGCCGTGATGAGACAACCGACGCTGACGCGTGATGGGTGATGGGCGATCTGAGCGGCCCCGGGTTCCGTCTCGGGTGCGAGCGGTGCGTCCATGCGGCCCGCAAGACCCAAATACCCCCGGCGGGATGGAGCGCCGGGATGCACTCATGGCGAGCGGTTTCGAAATCCTAGGCCACAGCCGAGCCCTGCAGGCTCACTGGGCGCGCCGGCTCGGCGCGTACGCGGTCGACACGATCCTCGTTCTGCTCCCGACCTGGGCCCTGCTGCGGGCGCTCGGAAGCTCGGACATCGTCCTCCTCGCGATCGCCTCCGGGGTCGTCCACGTCGTGTACGGCACGGTCGCCGAGGCGTTCTACGGCAGGACGCTCGGCAAGCACGCGTTCGCCCTTGAGGTCCGGACGATCCGGGGGTCGCTGACGGTCCGGAAGGCGGCGGCTCGGAATGCGCCGAAGTTCTTCTGGTACGTGTTCCCCCTGCTCGACGCGATCCTCGGGCTCGTGGGCCAGGGCGACCCGCGCCAGCGGTTCTCGGACCGCGCGCTCGGGACGACCGTCGTGTGGCGGGAGGCGAAGCCGCTGCGGCCCGCGGGCTCGGAATCCCGGGCGACCTGACCGTGCTCCGCGCCGCCAAACGCTATATAGCCGCCTGCGAATCGGTCGGCGGCGCCGCCCATGCTGTTCATCTGTCAGCTGCGGATCATCCCGGGACAGCTCGAGGAGGCGACACGGCTGTTCCGCCACCCCAAGATTCCGAACAACGTGATGGTCCACGAGTTCTTGGGGCTGCTCGGGAAGCCGGATTCGATCGTGATCTTCGAGGCCCCCGACGCCGCCACGGCGGCGGACTTCGTCGTCCAGTTCGGGCGCGTGGCGGATACGACGACCTCCCTCGCGCTCCCGATCGAGGAGTTCAAGTGGACCTGGTAGCCTGTCCGGGCGAGTGGTAGCGCACGGCAGAGCTACTCGCCATGAAGGAAAATGAAAAGGAAGAAAAGGGGAAGGGGGGTGGTTCCGGATGGACCCGGATCACCTTACGGCAGGGTCACCGACCTGATGATGGAACCGCTCTGCTTCCAGATCAGGTTGACCGTGTACGTCGTGGCGCTAGCGATCCCGCTCACCGCAAGCTCATCGCCCCCGTTCAACTGGTTCGCAGTATTGCTCGCCAGATCCGAGAACGTCAGGGTCACGGGTGACGCACCCTGGGTGCACGAGATGCTGACGGTGTCCGACAGATCCAATTGATTCCCGCAAGCAACCGCGGCGCCCGTCGTTCGGTTCACGAGGGACACCTGGAACTTACCCAGGGTCTCCGCGCGGCTCACCTCGGCGACACGCGCTGTCCAGACCCCCGTCCCCGGGTTGTCGGTGGTGAATGTTACACTGGGAGCGATGGTGCTACCACCGCCGCCAATGAGCCCCGTCACCATCACGTACAGCACGGCCGCCAACACCACGGTAATCGCAACCATCAGGATGGTCGCAATCACCGGAGACACCGCCTTCTCGTCCATACGGACGATCCAGCTCTTCTTCATGTTTTGTCCTCTTGGTGGGGTTACCACCGGGCTCCAAGTAGGGAAGGGCTGAGATAAACGTTTCGCTATGGTTATCTAGGCCCGGACGCCCCCGAAGGAGCCAAGGCGGGCGGTCAGCTCGTCGGGAGAGTCACGGAACTGATAATGCTCCCGCTCTGTTTCCAGACAATGTTGATCGTGTAGTAGTTCCCGGTGGCGATTCCAGACAGTCGGAAGGTGTCCCCCCCATTGAGTTCCGCGGACGCCGAGGAGGCGAGGTCCTCGAACGTCAGGGTCACCCCCGAGTCGCACGTGGCGGAGAAGCCGGCCGCCAGATCCGTGTCCGGGATGCAGATCTGCGAGCTCGTTACGTTGCGCAGCGAGACCCGGAAGCTGCTCAGCCGCACGGCCCGGTCGACCTGGAGTTCGGCCGTCCAGATGCCCGTACCTGCAGGACTCGGGACGAACGCAATCGTGGGAGGGAACGAGGGCGACCCGCCCTGGAACAGGCCGGTCGCGAGGACGTAGAGGACCGCAGCGAGCACGACCGTGATCGCAACCATGAGAATCGTCGCGATGACGGGGGAGACCGCGTCCTCGCGCCATCGGAGGGCTCGGCGCCTGTTCACCGGAAACGACTCCGAGGCCCACCAAATCGAGGAGGGCATTAAACACTTTGGGTCGCATGCGAGACTGCGGACCCTACTGGATTTCCATGCCCGCTTTCGTGAGGGACAGCGCGTGGATCCCTGTCTTCTCGGGGTGGTTCCGGACCTTTCGGATCACGAGGAAGCGGTTGAAGGACGCCCCCTCGCGCACCCGTTCGACCTCGAAGATCGCGTCCACGATGCCCTCGAGCCCGGACTGCGTTCGTGCGTCATGGACGCCGCTGAGCATCGTGAAGAGCGCGATCCCTTCCGTGCGCTGGGCGTGCGCCTTGATCGTGCGGACCGCGCTGAGCACCTCCGAGTGTTCGTAGTACTGCAGGAAGAAGTCGAGGGAGTCGACGACGACCCGGAACGGAGGCCGCAGGCGGTTGACCTCGTACGAGAGGGCGGTGATGAAGTTCACCTCCCGGCGGATTCCCGCCTCCGGCCGGCCCTTCTGCAGGTCCTTCAGCGTCAGGCCTTCCTGGCGGAACCGGCTCGCCTCGAGGCGGCGCGCCAGCACGGTCTCGTAGTACTGGTTGCCGATGTTCACGATCGTGAGGTCGGACCTCCACCCGAAGTCCTGCATCGTGGTGACGATGTCCTCGTCCTGTTCCGACGTGGTGAAGAACACGACGCTCTCGTCCTTGGTGCCCGCGGACGCGAACTGCTTCGCGAACAGGTCGACCCCGGACCCTGGGACGCCCGTCGCGAGGGCCGAGAAGCCCTTGGGCAGCCCGCCCATGAGGGCCTGGTCCAGCGCCCCGATCCCCGTCGACCCCATCCTAGCCACTCGACTCCGCCTCCACGGTGATCGTCTCGTCGCAGACGAGGTTCATCATGTTCCGGATGTCCTCGTTCTCGTACTGCTCCATCGAGAAGATGAGGGTCGACGCCTTCTTGCTCCTCAGGTTGTTGACCATGATGTGGAGGAACTCGCTCAGGATCTTCGTGTTGTTGTGGATCGCGAGGCTGTTGATGCTGTCCACGATGATCACGGCGCCGCGGCTCTGCGTCTTCCGGATGAGGTATTCCACTTTCAGCATGATGTTCTCGAGCATCGTCGGCGATTCCACGTAGATCGAGTGCGCGTGCTTCTCCGCGGAGCTCATCATGATTTGCGAGATGCAGTCCACGAACCAGATGCGCTCGAGCGGGATCTCTAGGACATCGAGCGCGTTGATGATCGAGCGGGATGGGATCGTGCTCGTCACGTACAGCGCCTCGAGTTCCTTCTTCGGGCAGTAGACGTCGAGGATCCCGCGGATCGTGTCGAAGTACTGGTCCGCCCCCATGCGCAGGGCGACCGCGCTGCCTTCCGGGAGATCCATCAGGCGTTGCGCGATCCGTGCGGCCAGCTCACGCACCCCCCGCCGCCACGCTGCCGCCTTTCAACAGCGGGACCAGGAGTACGCCGGTCGTCGTCAGGTCGAGGACGTATTTCGCGCGGGAGTGCATCGTGCCGCGCATCTTGACGACCTGGAGGGTTCGAAGGAGGTCTCCGCGCCGTTCCAGGTTCCCCATCACGACGATTCCGTCGGAGATCGCTTCCTCCACTCCGTACGTGGAGTACCGCTCCCCCGTCGGGGAGATCTCGGAGACGATGAGGGTCGTGCACCCCAGCGTGGAGAGACGGGACCCCAGTTTGAGCACGAACTCCCGGAGGATCTCCTCCGACTTGAGGCGGTAGGTGACCGACGTGATCGAGTCGAGGACGAGCCGCCGGATCCGCATCTCGCCCACAAGGTTGACGACGGCGTCCACGAGGATGTTGATCTCCTCGTAGTCGAATTCCGGCCTGTCGAGCCCGAGTCGGTCGTAGATCACAGGGAGATCGAGGAAGTGGAGCTGTCCCTCCTTCACGAGCTTGTCCTCGAAGAAATCGTACGGAATGATGTTCTTCAGCAGCTTGTCCGTGGACTCCGTGACGGAGATGTACAGGCTGTTCTCCCCGTACAGGGCGCCGTGGACGAGGAACTCGAGGCAGAGCGACGTCTTGCCTGTCCCCACGGAGCCGGTAATGAGCACCGTGTTGCCCCTCGGGATCCCGCCGTCCAGGATGTTGTCGAGGCCCTCGATGCCCGTGACGCAGCGGTCGACGCGGACCTCTGAGGCATCACGCTCCCTCGAGGGCATCGCGCGCCGAACGGACCGGCCCTATTTGAACGTCGCGGGCCCAATACCGTCGCGCAGACGGAAGCGCGCGTAGATCGCGGATCGTACATACATACGTTGATATGGACTGCATCGCGTACTTGGCGGTGATGGAGTCGGAGAAGCCCGTCCTCCAGGTCGCGCTCGACTTCATGCATCTCCGGCGGGCGGTCCAAGCCGCCAAGGAAGCCGTCGAGGGCGGCGCAGACTGGGTCGAGGCGGGGACCCCCCTCATCAAGTCGGAGGGCGTGGAGTCCGTGCGCGCGCTGCGCGGGTTGTTTCCGGGACGGACCCTCGTCGCGGATCTCAAGATCATGGATACCGGCGCGCTTGAGGTCGAGATCGCCGCCAAGGCCGGCGCCGACGTGATCACGGTCATGGGGGTCACGGACGACGCGACGATCACCGAGGCCGTGAAGGCCGCCCGCCGGTACGGCGCGAAGATCATGGTCGATCTGATGCGCGTGAAGGACAAGCCGAAGCGCGCGAGGGAGCTCGAGGCGCTCGGCGTCGACTACCTGAACATGCACGTGAGCATCGACGAGCAGATGATCGCGCGCACGCCCCTCGAGGAGCTGAAGGCGGTGTGCAAGGCCTCGCGCCTCCCGGTGGCCGTCGCGGGCGGGCTGAACAGCGAGACCGTCGCGCAGGCGGTGGAGGCCGGCGCGCGCATCATCATCGTCGGTGGCGCGATCATCAAGGCGGAGAAGGTCGCCGAGGCGACGAGGACGATCCGCAAGGCGATCGACCGGAAGATTCGCATCCCGACGGGGCTTTACAAGAAGTACTCGTTCGAGGAGCTCTTCGATGCGTTCCGGAAGGTGAGCACGCCGAACATCGCGGACGCGATGCAGAAGCGCGGCGTGATGCGGGGCCTCGTCCCCCGGATCAAGCACGGCACGAAGATGGTCGGCCGCGCGGTCACGGTGAAGACCGCGGACGGAGACTGGGCGAAGCCGGTGGAGGCGATCGACCGCTCGGAGAGGGGCTCGGTGATCGTCGTGGACGCCGGCGGCGGCCCCACGGCGGTGTGGGGCGAGCTCGCGTCGTGGTCGTGCAAGGTGCGAGGCGTCGCGGGCGTCGTGATCGACGGGGCGGCGAGGGACATTGACACGATCGTGGAGATCGACTTCCCGTGCTTCAGCCGCCATCTTGCCCCGCACGCGGGAGAGCCAAAGGGCCACGGGGAGATCGGCGCCGAGATCGAGTGCGGCGGCCAGGTCGTGCGCACGGGGGATTGGATCGTCGGCGACGAGTCCGGCGTCGTCGTCGTCCCGCAGGAAACGGCGGTGGAGATGGCGAACCGGGCGCTCGACGTGCTCGAGCGGGAGAACCGGATCCGCGAGGAGATCAAGCGCGGGGGGACGCTGTCCTCCGTGCTCGAGCTCGAGAAGTGGGAGAAAGTCGGCTAGGCCGGAGCCACCGCGACCGCCATCAGACGCTTCTTCCGCCGTACGCGCCCGGAGTGCGGGTCCACCTCGAGTCGCAGGCCCTCCATCGAGTACGCTCCGAGTACGCTGGTGTCCTTGGGCTCACCGAACACCGCGAGGTTTCCATGGAGCGCCCGAGGTAGTGGACGTACAACCGGCCCACCTCGCGCACCATCAATTCCCCGTTCGCGAGCTCGTATTCCTCCCGCCACTCGGGCCGAACCCCCAGCCGCCGAAGGAAAACCGAGGGGAGGATCGAGTCTGAGGCTCCGGTGTCGACGAGGAGCCGAATCGTCCGTTTCGGGCCATGCCGCGTTTTCGAGATCCCAACGCTCACGTAGGTCATGCCCATGGCCTCTCGCAGACGGTCGGCCTTAATCGGAATGCGCCGCACATGTTCTTGTCGTATTCTTGCCCGAGGTCTTGCCCGAGGCTACCTCAGAGCCTCCACGACCCTGCGAACCTTTTCCTCCATCGGCGGTGCGGGACCGCGGCGAGAGTCGATTTTGATCGAGATGGACAATCGCTCGCACTCTTTCAGGAGTTCATCGTTGCACCTCTTGATGACCCCCAAGACCTCGTCCCAGGGGCCCTCGACGACGGTGCCCATCGGGTTCACCTGATACTTCAGCCCGCTCTCGTGGACGACCCGGACCGCCTTCGCGACGTGCGTGCCCACGCTGACGCCCGCTCCGATCGGGGTGATGCTGAATTCCGCGATCATGGTCCGCCTCGAGGGGACGAAGGGAGATAAGGGATGTGACCCTTTGCGTTCCGATGGACCGCGGGAAGGTCGAGCAGGTCCTCCGCGAGCTGAAGGCGGGCCGCCTCGCGATGGGCGAGGCGATGGACCGCCTGCGCGCCCTCCCGTACGAGGACCTCGGGTTCGCGAAGACGGACACGCACCGCCCCCTCCGGCGGGGATTCCCGGAGGCGGTGTACTGCCCGGGGAAGACGGACGCGCAGATCGTCGAGATCGTCCGCCGGTTGGCGGCGAATTCCGATGTCGTGCTCGCGACGCATGCGGAGGCTCGGACCTACGAAAAGGTCCGGACCGCACTCCGGGGCAAGTCCGTCGTCTACGACGAGACCGCGCGGATGATCGTGGTCGGCGAGATCCCGAAGGGGCGGAAGGGTCTCGTCCTCGTGATCACGGGCGGCACCTCCGACGCACCCGTCGCGGAGGAGGCGGCGATGACCGCGGAGGCGATGGGCGCGCGGGTCGAGCGGCTGACGGACGTCGGGATCGCGGGCGTCCACCGTCTCCTGTCCCACCGCCAGACCCTCGAGCGCGCGAACGTGCTCGTCGTCGTCGCGGGGATGGAAGGCGCGCTTCCGAGCGTCGTGAGTGGGCTCGTGGACCGTCCCGTGATCGCGGTCCCGACGAGCGTCGGATACGGGGCGAGCTTCGACGGCCTGGCGGCGCTGCTCGCGATGCTCAACGCCTGCTCCCCCGGCGTGGCGGTCGTGAACATCGACAACGGGTTCGGCGCCGGGTACCTGGCGGCGACGATCAACGCCGGCTAGAAGCGGACGACGCCGAGGGTCCAGCCAAGATATCCGACTGCTACGAGCGCAACGACCATGGCGACCCACATCACGCGATCGTACGCGAAGATCTTCGAGCCGTCCAATGGCGGGAAGGGAACGAGGTTGAACCCACCCAGAAAGAGATTCACAAACGCGATGTCTCCGACGAAGAACGCCGCTATGTTCTCTATCGGGTCCGGGGACACGCCGAGGAGGACGGCGAGCCCGATGAACCCCGCCGCCAGGATGGCGTTCGTCCCCGGTCCCGCGGCACTGATCCTCGCGTTCTGCCGCTCGCTGACCGCGCCGGAGACCATGACCGCGCCGGGGGCGGCGAATAGGAACCCGAAGGCAGCGGTGAAGATGCCGAGGAGAAGGCCCATCGGGTAGGCACGGAATTCGGCGAAACACCCATATCGCTGGGCCACCGCCTTGTGCGCAAGTTCGTGGAGGAGGAACGCGGTGACGACGGCGACGAACGAGGAGACGAAGATGAGAGCGATCACCACCAAGTCGAAGACAGCCGGCACCGAGGACAGCCAATAGATCCTACCCAGGAACACGAGCGAGAACGCGAGCGTCATCGCCGCGACGGCGATCAGAATCTGGGTGATCTCGATCCGGCTGAACCGCATCCCCCGCCGCGCAGGCTCGAGGCGCCAGTACAACGCTCTGCGATGAGTTCGACCCTATATGATGGTTACCGGAACTTCGCACCGCAGTTCTCGCACACGTCGACCGCAGGTTTCAGCGCGACGTCGCACAGGGGGCAGAGGAAGCGCTCGCCATCGCGGTTCTTCAAGACCTGCGCCCGCACGAGAGCAACGAACTTCGCCCGGAACGCCTCGGACCCTTCCTCCCGGAGGATCCGCTCGACCTCGGAGGTGTCGATTCCGCGCCCGCGCCACTCGCGGAACTGGTCCACGTACTCGCTCTCCACGGACGCCGTCAGTCCCACCTCCTCGAGCGTCGCGAGGAGGTCCTCTTTCATCTCCGGGGGGAGGCCCCGGAAGTCGGGGTCCGCCGCAAGGTCGTACACCTCGCCCGCGACGTCCTCGAGCGTTCGCTTCACCTCATCCGCGCTCGGTTCGATGTCCCGTGGAGACCCGCACAGCGGGCACCGATTCTCGTTCGCCTCGTGGACGGCGCCGCACGCTGGGCACTCGAGGGTCTTCCGCATCCGGGGGGCCGGTCTCAGCTCCTGCAGGGTCAGCCGGCGGGCGATCGAGCGGTGGAGGCCCTGCTCGACCGCGCGCGCCGGGAGCGCGAGCTTCAGGAGATCCATGGGGTCGTGAAACCCGCGCGCGTGGAGCTTTCGGGCGGTCTCGGCGTCCACGCCCGGAAGCCGGGAAAGCCGTTCGATCGCCTCCGCCTCGCTGGGCGTGGGCGGCGCCTGCACGGAACCGCCGCACGCGTCGCACAGGGCGGCCGGGCCCTCGAACACCTTCCCGCACCGGCGGCAGAATGCGCGCCCCTTGAGGAGGACCGTCCCGCACCGCGGGCACACGTCCTCCGGCCCCTGCCAACCGCACACGCCGCACCGGTGGGCCTGGGACAGCATGCCCTGCGGCGATGCCGCCCGCGCCTACATCAACGTGCGCGCACGGTTATCAGAGTACGCCCTACTCGGAGGCCTTCTTCTGGAACGTCCACAGGGCGAGCGCGAACAGGAGGAGGAACCAGAACACGGCGGCTGCGCCCAACGCGGACGCGTCCAGCGCGGTTCCACCGCCGGTGCCCAACAACGCGGCGGGAGCCGCCAATGCGATGAGCGCCCCAACGATGCTCGACGGGTTTGCGAGGGCCGCGGACTGATTGATCCGGAACTGTGTCGCGGGATCGCCTCCGCTCAGGGCCGCGGAGAGGATGAACGTCACGATTGGGTAGAGGATGTTGAGCAGGAGCCAGATGAGGACCCCGAAGAGGACTGCGGTCCCACTCGTCTTCACGAGCGTCGATACCGCCAGCATGAGGAACACGTAGTATACGATCAGGAGGAGGGAGTACCCGACGAAGGCGGTGGCCAACGAGCCCGTGGGGGCCTGACCGGACGCCGCGCTGATCGCGCCGATCCCCGCGAGGTTCACGAGGGTGACGGGGAGGGCGACCGCCACGAAGGACGAGAGGAACTTCCCGAGGAGCACGCCGGTCCGGCTCGCGGGCCGCGACAGGAGGAGGTCCATCGTGCCCTGGACACGCTCCTTGGAGACCGCGTCGAAGCTGATCACGATCGCGAATATCGACACGATCCACGAGGAGAGGCTCGCGATGGTGAGGAGGACGAAATCCGGTCCGGTGAAGAACGGCAGCTCGCCACCCTCCGAGACGTACGCAGTCGTCACGAACGTCTCCCCCGCGACGTCGAGGGTGATGTTCCACTGTCCCGGGGACAACTCCAGCAGGAGGAATCCATGGGCATCGAGGCTGCCCGTCACATTGCCGTTCACGCGGACCGTCCCCGCAACGGGATCGCCCGCCAAGTCCAGGACGTGGAGCGAGAAGTCGTCAAGCGCGAAATCCCCGTCCAGGTCATCTTGGCTGGAGGCCACCGTGAAATTGTACGGCTCGACAAACCCCCAGAGGATGGACGCGGAGTTTTCGAAGGTCCCCAGACTCGCTTCGACCAGCACCTCTGATGCATTCCCGACGTTCAGGCGCGCGAACCCTTCGGCGTTCGTCGTCACCTCCCCAATCAGGTTTCGGGTGGTCATGTTCGCGAACGTGACGGCACGACGTGCGAGAGGCGCGCCGAACCCATCGGAGACCCACGCGACCGCGATGTGGTTCCCGCTGCCATCGACGGCGGCGTGGGGCCATACGACGATCGGTCGAGCACCACCGCCGAAGCCTGCGGTGAAGCCGCTGATCCCGTAGGCGCCGCCCACGATCACGAGGGTCGCGACGAGGGCCATGATCAGGAACCGGACGCTCTTCAGGTTGCCCCGAAATTCCTGCAGGAAGACCTGCGGCATCCCGCGCAGGAAGCCGGGCAGGTTCACGGGCCGCCTCCTCTCGTGAGCGCAAGGAACAGGTCCTCCAGAGAGCGCTGTTCCGCGCGGATCTCACGCAGCGCCGCCCCCGCCAGAACGAGGACCTTGCTCACCTCCGCGCTCACGTCCGACCCCGCCTCCGCGGTCACGTCCACGCCCACGGGGGTGGCCTCGACGTTCGTGACCCCGGGGATCGCCCGCAGGGCCTCGACGGCGGTGTCCGAGATGCCTGTGGCGGCGACGTGGAGGATCGTCGGTGCTCCGACCGCCAGCCGCGACGTCAGGCTCGCGATCGTGTCCACCGCCACGATCTTCCCGCGGTCGATGATCCCGACGCGCTCGCACAGCTGCTCGACCTCGGACAGCATGTGGGAGGACAGGAAGATCGTCTTGCCCTCCTTGTTGAGCCACCGGATCAGGTCGCGGAAGTACCGCATGCCCGCGGGGTCCAGGCCGTTCGCGGGTTCGTCCATGATGAGGACCTCCGGGTCGTGGAGGAGGCACTGGGCGAGCGCGAGGCGCTTCTTCATCCCGTGGCTGTACGCCTTGAGCTTTTTCCTCGCGGCATCCGCAAGGCTGAACCGCTCCAGGAGGTCCTTCGCCTTGGCCCGCGCGTCCGCCCTCGGAATGGCGTAGAACGACGCGTAGTACAGCAGGTGCTGCATCCCCGTGAGCGTGGGGTAGAAGAGGACCTCGTCGGGCATGAGGCCGAGCCGCTCCTTCACCGCGATGGGCTCCTCCCGGAGATTGTGGCCGTCGATCCGGACCGTCCCCTCCGTGGGTTCGAGGACCGTGGCCAGGATCCGGATCGTCGTCGTCTTGCCGGCGCCGTTCGGTCCGAGGAAGCCGAACACGCTCTGCTTTGGGACGCGGAAGGTGACGCCGTCGAGGGCCTTCGCACCGCCGCTCCCCCCGTACACCTTGGTGACCCCCTCGACCTCGATCACGAGGCGCAGGAGGCGCGCCGGCCTCTAAAGGATTGCTCCGTCCCGATGAGTTCCGCGTACGTGCAGTGCGCACGTTTACCGCCCTCCCCCGCGAACGGATGTACCGGACGCGTCGCATGACCCAGCCCGTGGGCTCCCTCTTTCCGTTCGACCGCGTGCGCCTGAGCCAGGCCGCTTTCCTCGGGGACGCGCGCCGCGCGATCGCGGAGGGCCGCCATCTCGTCGCCCACGCCCCCACGGGTCTCGGGAAGACCGCGGTCGCCCTGGCAGCGGCCCTCGAGCACGGCCTTGCCGACGGGAGGGTCGTCCTGTTCCTCACGTCGAAGCAGAGCCAACATCGGATCGCGATCGAGACGCTGCAGCGAATGGGGTCCCGTGGCGCCGACCTCCGCGCGGTCGATGTGATCGGGAAGAATGCGATGTGTCTCCAGCCGGCGGCGCCCCGGGGGGGCCGCGCGTTCCACGCGTTCTGCGACCTGAAGGTCTCGATGCGCGCGTGCTCCTTCTATGCGTCGCCCGCCGCCGGAGCCGCACAGGAGGTGCGGGATCGTCCGCTCCACGTCCAGGACCTGATCCGGTTGAGCGAGCGGCACGGGACCTGCCCGCACAAGGTGGCTCTAGAGGCGGCGAAGGGCGCGGACGTGGTCGTGTGCGACTACAACTACGTGTTCAGTTCCCTCCAGGAACGGATCTTCGGCCGCATCGGGCGCACCCTCCGCGATGCGATCCTCGTCGTGGACGAGGCGCACAACCTGCCGGATCGGATCCGGAGCCAGCAGTGCGGGGAGCTCACGCTGTTCGGCGGGATGCGTGCCGCCAAGGAAGCCCGAGAGGTTGACCCGCGGCTGGCGGCGGAACTCCAGGCGGTCGCGGGGGCGATGCAGGCCGCCCTCCGGCCGTTCCGGCGGGAGACCCGCGTGACCCGCGAGTTCGTCCCGGAGATCCTGGAGGCCGCGTCGTCCGGCGGCCCGCTCCTGCGATGCGACGACCTCGCGCGGGATTGTGCACGGGCGGGGGAGGCGCTCGTGCGGCAGGGGAGGTCCACGGTCCTCCTCGAGGCCGCGGCGTTCTTCCGGGTGTGGGAGGAGCGGGAGGAGGCCGTGCTCCGCCTCGCGGAGGGCGGCGCCGAGAAGCGCGTCGCGTATCGGCTCCTCGACGCGTCGACCGTGAGTCGACCCGTGTTCCGGGAGGTGCACGCGTCCCTCGTGATGAGCGGGACTTTGCATCCGGCCGCGATGTATGCGGATCTCCTCGGACTCGAGCCGTCCCGCCGCGTGTTGCGCGCCTATGCGTCCCCGTTCCCCGCGGAGAATCGGCTCCTCGTCGTGACGCCCAGGATCACGACGGCGTACGGTCGGCGCGACGAGCGGATGTATCGCGCGATCGCGGACGAGCTCTCCCGGCTCGCGGCGGCGATCCC
>Ga0209321_10001271_pt1 | contig 17196 bp, 11 predicted proteins | sample Rifsed16ft4_FD_184012 | JGI IMG/M metagenome (GOLD analysis project Ga0209321, IMG submission 184012) | Soil microbial communities from Rifle, Colorado, USA - sediment 16ft 4 - CSP-I_5_4 (version 2) | ecosystem: Environmental > Terrestrial > Deep subsurface > Rock core/Sediment | place: Rifle...
CGGCGTGTTCAAACGAAGTTTGACGCCCAAATCAACGATGTCTGCAACTTCGCGTTCGATGATCTCGGCCGGCAGGCGGAATTCGGGTACGCCCAGTCGCAGCATCCCGCCCGCAACCGGCATCGCCTCGAAGATCGTCGCCGGATAACCCCGCCGGATGAGATCCTGCGCGGCAGTCAACCCACAGGGTCCCGCCCCGATGATCGCAACGGGCTGGTCGGGATGTGTGATCTCAACTTTATCAACCGGCTGTCGTGCTTCGGCATAGACCTTATCCGTGACGAACCGTTTCAGGGCGCGGATGTTGATCGGCTCATCCACCAGGTTGCGATTGCAGGCGGTCTCGCAACGGTGATTGCAGATGCGCCCGCAAATGCCGGGGAAGGGATTATCCATTTTGATCACGCGCAGGGCGTCATTCCAGCGTCCCTCGCGGATCAGGGCAATATAACCCTGAGCACGTTGACCTCCCGGACAAGCATCGCGGCAGGGAGCAATTCCGCGCTTTTCGATGGCGAAGGCGTTGGGTACAGCCTGAGGATACAACTTGAAAGCCGCGCGGCGAGGCGCGAGACCTTCGTTAAATTGGTCAGGCACAATGACTGGGCAAACCTTGGTGCAATCACCGCAGGCGATACACTTGTTTACATCAATGAAACGCGGTGCGCGCTCGACGGTGACGGTAAAGTCCCCAGCCTGCCCGTTGACTTCGAGCGCTTCGCTGTCCGTCAGAATCTCGATGCTGGGATGACGTCCAGTCTCGACCAGTTTTGGCGAGATGGTGCACATGGCGCAATCGTTCGTCGGGAACGTTTTATCCAGCTGTGCCATGTGTCCGCCGATGGCGGATTTCTTTTCAACCAGATAAACCTTGAATCCCTGCTCTGCAAGGTCGAGGGAAGCCTGCATACCGGCGATCCCACCGCCGACAACCATGACCGCGCCAACAACAGGCAAGGATGAAGGATGAAGGATGAAGGATGAATCGCTTGTATTCATCCCTTCATCCTTCTTCCATTGGCGCGCGCCTTCATCTTTCATCCTTCTGCCTTTATCCTTTCATTTTCCGTCTGCCGCGAAATTCAACCTCTTCGTCCTCTTCCGGCAGAGGCTTTACTTCATCCTTCATCCTTTCGCCTTCATCCTTTTCTTTCAGTGGATTCGGTCCAAGTTTGCGAATGCGTTCGGTCATGGTTTGCGCTGCGCTGGCGTAGGCAAGCGCCTGACTGCCGGACATAAAGAATATATCCAACCGTTCGCCTCCCAGCCCGATCTCATCGAGGATCTTTTTGGCGCGCTTCAAACGGGCATGTCCGCGCTCGTTGCCGCGCACATGATGACAGTTGCCAAGGGGGCAAGCCACCACGTACACCCCGTCCGCGCCCTGCTCAAAAGCCTCCAGCAAATAGCGCACGTCCGTTTTGCCTGAGCAAGGCATGCGCACGAACTTCACGTTGGCGGGATACTGTACTTGCAACGCGCCGGCCGTATCTGCCGCCATGTAACCGCAATATACACAATAGAAGGCTGTGATCTCAGGCTCGAAGGTTTTTTCTGGTTGAGTCATGGTCATAATTTTTTCTCGTTGTTGTCAGTAAAGAATCCTGCTCACAGACTCTTCGACTTCGCTCAGGGCGAGTGACTGATCACTGGCAATTGCCACGTTCCCAAACCACCGATGGCGCGCATCATCATCTGTTCGTCGGTGTAATGTACCAACTGTATGGCATTCGCCGGGCATTCGCCGGTGCATGTGCCACAACCCTGACATAAGGCTGAGTCAATAAATGCCGCGCCGCCCAAGCCGCCGACGCCGCTTCGCCCCTCTTGCTGGATAACCTGGGGAATACCAAATGGACAGGTGCGCGTGCAGGTGAGACAGCCGACGCATTTGACCGGGTCCACCTGAGCGACCACGCCGCCGAGGTAGAGCGAATCGCGTTGCGAGAGCACGGTCACCGCGCGTGCGGCGGCCGCCAGGGCATGACTGATGCTCTCCTCGGTAAATTTGGGGTAGTGGGCCATGCCAGCCAGGAAGATGCCCTCGCGCATGAAATCCATCGGTCGCAGTTTCATCTGCGCTTCCTCGAAGAAGCCCTCGCTGGACAGAGGAACGCGCAGGATGCGCGCCAGTTCTGCGTTGCCTGCCGGGGGAATAATGGAAGTGCTGATGGGGATCAGGTCCGCTTGCAGGTCCAGCCAGCGATCCAAGGACAGGTCGCGCACCCGTACTTTCAACCGATCATAGTCGTGGTCGAAGTAAACCTGCGGCGGCTCCGCATCGGTGTAGCGGACGAACATCACGCCCAGTTTGCGCGCTTCGGTGTAGTATTCCTCGCGGAAGCCGTAGGTGACGATGTTCTTGAACAGCACGGTCACATGGCAGGATGGGTTGAACAGTTTGAGCCGGATGGCGTTTTTCAACGCGTTGGTGCAACAGACCCGCGAACAATATTCAGGAGTGCCTTCGGGCCGCACGCACTGGATCATGACCACATCTTTGAGTGCGGCGATCTCTTCCGGGTGGTGGATGATCTTCTCTTCCAGTTCATGCTGGGTGATAACGCCTGGCGCTTTCAGATAGGGATGCTGGCGGGCCTCCCGGGCGCCAGTGGCAACGATAGTTACGCCATGCTCAACGCTGAAGGTCTCATCTGTCCCGTTATGTTTGGTACACAAGCCAGTAATGTAGTATCCCAGATGCCCGGTGTGGTTGACCAATTCGGTACGTGTATGTAATGTGATGCGCTGATGGGCGCGCACGCGGTTCACTAGGTCGCGCAACAGACGTTGAGGGTTGACGCCCTCGGCGACATAATACAGATCCAGCAGATTCCCACCCAGCCTGTCTGAACGTTCAACCAGGTGCACGTCGTAACCGCTGTCGGCAATTGCCAGACTAGCCGTCATACCAGCCAACCCTCCGCCGATCACCAGCGCACTTGGACGGCAGCGATGCTTCTTTTTATAAACGGGTTGCGCCAGTTGTACGCGTCCCACGGCAAGGCGCACCATTTCGAGCGCCTTGCGGTTGGCCAGGTCGCGCTGTCCCTCGTGAACGCGACTGCATTGTTCGCGCAGGTTGACCAGTTCGAACAGGTAGGGGTTCAGGCCGGTCTGCCGCATCATCCGCTGGAAAAGCGATTCGTGCGTGCGGTTGCTGCACGCGGCGATCACTAGGCGGTTGAGCCCGGCGCTCTGGATGCGTTCCTGAATGTCTCCTAGCGCTTCAGGGAAACAGGCGAATTCCAAAACCTCAGCCGTTTCTACGCCGGGGAAATAGCTTGCTTGTTGAACGAGCGCGGAGTAGTTGAGATTCTCATTGAGAGTATCTCCGCAGGTGCAGGCAAAGACGCCCACGTGTGGCGGCTCGCCGCTTACGTCGCGTTCGGGTGTAAATCCGCTTGCGTCGGCCAGGAAGGGCCATTCGCGGCTGTAGGGATACGTATTCAGGCGGTCATTGAGCAGGCGCATTACCTCGGCGGCCGCGCCACTAGCATCTATGATGGTCTCGGCAATTTCCTTCGGGGAAGAGAACGCGCCGCAGACAAACACGCCCGGTCGCGTTGTCTGAAGGGGGGTGAATTTGTCGGTTTCGCAGAAGCCATGCTTGTTCAACCCGATGTCGAGGATTTCCGCAAGTTGTCCCGCCGATTCGGGCGGTTGGAGCCCGGTCGCCAGGACAACCATGTCAAAGCGTTCTTCGTGGATTTTTCCATTGGCTTCGGTGTACCGCAGGATCAGGTCGTGCGTTGACGGGTCCTCGCTTACGGCTGACATCCGGCAGCGGTTGTACTGGATGCCGTGTGTGTCACGCGCTTTGGTGAAGTAGGCGCTGTACTCCTTGTTGAAGGCGCGCTCGTCCATGATGAAGACGCTGCACTGAACGTCTTTCAGGCGTTGCTTTGCAAGGATGGCTTCCTTTGTCGCGTACATACAGCAGATCGAGGAGCAAAAAGCGTTCTTCTGGTCGCGGCTGCCAATACACTGTAACCAGGCAATGGAACGCGGCTGTCTGTTGTCCGATGGCCGTACGACCACCCCCTCGGTGGGGCCGGAACGACTGGCAAGCCGTTCATAGCGTAGCGCCTGCAAAACGTTCGGAAAACGACCGTAGCCAAGTTCCTCCAGTTCGGTTGGATCATAGATTTGGTATCCAAGCGCAAGGATGATGGCGCCCACCTCAACCGACTCCAAGCGCGGTTGTTCGTCGAGGTGAATGGCGGAGGTGGGACAAGCTTCTTCGCATTTGCCGCAGTCGTCGCAGTAGGGACCTTTGTCAATGCTGTAGGCATCGGGCGCGGCGCGGGCGGCTGTTTTGTAAGCCGCTTTCCGCATGGTCATGCCCAATTGGTAGGCATCGGGCAGAGTGACCGGGCAAACTTCGGCGCAAATGCCGCAGTTGGTACAACGTTGAATGTCCACGTAGCGAGGTTCGCGGCGCAGGGAAACGGTGAAGTCGCCCGCCTCGCCTGCCGCATCCACGACGCGCGTGTTGGTCAATATCTGAATATTGGGATGCTGGTTGTGTTGAATGTAAGCGGGAGAAATGGATGGGCGTGTACAGCCGTATCCGTGGTCTGCGGTGCCGCGGCACAGGACGCAGTCGTGTTGCGGGAACATAAATCCCAATTGCGCCACGCGCCCACCCAGGCATGGGGTTTGTTCCACGAGGTACACCTTCAAGCCTGAGTCGGCTAAATCTAGCGCGGCGCGCATCCCCCCAATGCCGCCGCCGACAACCAACGCCGCGGCAGGTTTAGGGCGCAGGGGGAGGGTATCAGTGAGGGACATGAGGAATCCTCAGGACAGGTATACAGGCACACAGGCGGGGCGCGTAGTTCGTGTTGCATGTTGCGTGTTGCATGAGCACTTGTTTCCTTGTGTACCTGTCTACTTTCCTAATTCATCAAATACGAATCCGCGTAGATCACTTTATTCAGCAAAATTTGCGTCGTCTTCCAGATCGCGGCTTGTTCCGGGTCAGACATGTCAAAGTCTTCCACGCAGGGTTCTTCGCCAGCTGCAGTGCGTTCTGCAATCTTATTGTAGACCTTTGCCAGTGGATTGCTAGTGTCTTTTGTCTCTATCCAGCGTATGACGTCATTTTGCTTTTCATCGAACGGGTTGGCGATCATCATCTGCAAGCCGACGCCCATCAACATGGCGAGATAGACGCGGTTGACGAGCGGGCGGTTCTCGTTCGGGACCGCGTTCGAGACATTCGAAAGCCCGACCGAGATCTTTGGCGCAGGGTCCCATGCAAATTGCAGGGTACGCACGGTTTCGATGAGATGCGGGCAATATTGCTGGCAGCCCGAAACGGTTAGCACGAGCGGGTCGATGATGAGATTCTGCATCGGGAAGTCGATCTCCATCATGCGCGGGATCAGCATCTCGACCGCGATGTTGACGCGCGCATCCGCTTCGACAGGGATGCCTTCGCTCCTCATCGTCAAGGCGATGACCTTGGCGTTGTATTTCTTTGCCAGCAGTGGAACTTTTTCCAATCGCTCCGGCTCAGCCGATGTTGAGTTGAGAATGGGTTGCGCCTTGGTGATCTTTTGCAATGCCGCTTCCATTCCATCTACGTTCGTTGTGTCAATCGAGAGCGGGACATCGACAACGGTCTCAATCGTTTCCACGATCCACGGAAAGACCTCCGCCCAATCCTTCTTGCGCGGTCCAAGGTTTATGTCGACCGCTTTCGCGCCCGCCTCCACCTGTTTGACCGCCAGGTCCATGAAGAACTCGCGGTCCCGGTTGGTCAATGCTTCTTTCACCTTCTCTGAGATGATGTGGATGTTTTCTCCAATGATATACATGTGTGTCTCCTTTTTCGGTAAACAGGTATACACGTATACAAGTACACCTGTTTACTTGTCTACTTGTTTATTTTCTAGTGCCTCCGCCACACTTGGAAACTTGCTCATATCTGTATGCGGCAGAAATAATGCCGAAGTAAAAGCTTCGTAGAAACTATTGTCTGCTGATAACTCAATGTAAGTCATACGTCTGGCGATCTCGGTGATCTGTTCCCGCTTGCGCCAATCGAGCAATGCGTAATAGGCGCCGCGCACCGAGGTATTGCCCAGGAAGTCGAAGTGTTCCCAGGGCAAATCGGGCAGAAGCCCGATTTGCACGGCCTTTTCCACATTGATGTATTTTCCGAACGAACCGCCCACCAAAACCTTTGAAACACTTTCCAATGCGATGCCGACCGTATCCGCCAATACCGTGAAGCCTGCGTAGATGGCGGCTTTGGCGCGCAGCAAATTGTCTACATCGACGCGGGTCATGACGATGTCTTCACCTGATGCGGATTCCCTGCCCCAGGCAACGACATACTCTCCGCCGTGCGCCCCCTCCCGGACCCTCAAACTGTTGATCGATAAATTGACATTGCCAGCCTTGTCAAGGACTCCCGTTATAAAGGCTTCTGAAAGCAGAGATATCAATCCGCTTCCGCAGATGCCCTTTGGCCTGCCTCCGCCAATGACGCGATACGTTGGCTCGCAGGTATCGCTGTTGATCCATACCTCTTCGATCGCGCCCTGCGTAGCGCGCATACCGTTGACCACGCCTGCACCCTCAAATGCCGGTCCAGCTGAGCATGCGCATGTGACCAGCCAATCGCGATTGCCCAGCACGGTCTCGCCATTGGTACCGACATCGAGGAAAAGCGTTACATCTTCGGCAATATCCACACCTGACGACAACACTCCTGCTGTGATGTCTGCTCCCACATAACTCGCCACACCGGGCAGACAGTCCACGGTGGCTTCGAGATGTGTGTTCAGGCCGACCTCACGTGCCGTCATCACAGGTGGATGATTCACAGCGGTAGTGAACGGCGAGAGGCGAATGCTCATGGCAGGGATGCCAAGCAGCAAATGCATCATCGTGCTGTTACCGGCAACTGCCGCTTTGACCACATTCCCGGGCTTTGCTTTCACACGTTTGCAGGCAGTCTCGAGCAGGCTGTTAATTGTATCCAGCACGCGTTGACGGAGTTCTGGTCCGCCGCCATTTTTGCTCGCGTAAATGATGCGTGATATGACATCTTCGCCTCGGGCGATCTGTCCGTTATATTCCGCGACCTGTGCCCTAACCTGTCCGCTGACCAGATCAACAAGCCATAGTGTGACCGTCGTTGTGCCGATGTCGATTGCGGTCCCCCAAAGCGGCGAGAATTCATCCACGAGGCCGGGTTGCAGGTCAATGAGTCGAACGGCCTGGTTTGTTTCACCACTACTAATAACACTGGCAATATCAATCACTGCAGTGACGTTCCAATCTCCTTCACGCAGGATCTCGCCCATCCTTTGCAGGAGACTCAACGAGCAAGTCACATTTTCATAACGGTGCTGCAAGCGCAAAGCTGTCTGAAGCCGCGACCAGTCATCTGTCTGATCATCCATGCTGGGCGGGATGAGCTGCAAATGGATGCGACGTACGATTTGATCTTGAAGGTACTCATAATCCGCAGGGACAGTGACTTCAGCAACAACGCGATCTGTAGTGAGACGCCGCTCGATTTTCTCCTGCGGTGGAACATAAATGGCCACGTTGCCTTCGACCACGGTCTGGCAGGCCAGCGCGTATCCCTGCGAAATGTCTGAATCTGAAAGTCGGAGTGTGCTTCGGCGGCGAACAGTACCCTCAGTCACCTGCACGGCGCAACGACCACAACGTCCCTGGCCGCCACAAGGTTGGCCGATGTCAATGCCCGCGAGATGCGCGGCATCAGCCAGCAACGTGTTGGTGGGAACCGTAACTGTTGTCGGTTTATCGTCGAGCGTGAACGTGACGGTGTGTTGCATATAATTTTCTATGTCATTGCGAGGTATGTCATTGCGAGGAGCGGTCTTGTTCTTGGCGACAAAGCAAATCTCCTGTCGAGTGGGAGCGTCTCGTTTAATGGGAGATTGCTCCGCGGAGTTTACACTGAGCCAGTCGAAGTGCTCGCAATGACATGTTAATTCAAAGCCTGTTTCATGAACGCAGGTAAATCCACTGCCTCGCGCGGGCCAACGCGGATCTCCCAATCGGAGAGTTCTTCTTCGAGTTCACCTGAAAGCACGGCAACATGGCCCGGCAAGACGATCCGCTTCCTGCTGACTTTACTGGCTACGTCGAAGCCTTTGATGGCTTTGGCGATCCTCTCTGCATCGAACTTGCCTGCCGCCCACGCAGTGAGCACAGACATGCCTTCCGCGTCTGTAACGACCAGCCATGCAGGCAAGCCGGAGCTCTCGACTTCATTTGCAACGGAGAAGTAGGTGATGCTGAAGTTGGTCGTGACCAGCACCGGGCTTTCAGGGTTCGGCGAGTTGATCTCGTAAAGGCCAGGCTGTACCTGGATCGGCTTTTGCGGATCGGTGTAGATGTTCTCACGCAGAACAAGCAATGGATAGATCATTTCCGGCGCGAAGGTATCAAGCACGACAAAACCTGCATATTTGGAAATGGCTTGCGCGGCATAGACGGCTTCTTTCTCCGCGCCATTCTGAGCCGCGAAGAAGATAGTCGGGTATCCCAACGGCTTGAAATTGGACTTGAGCGCAAGGCGTCTTGCTTGTGTAGCGCGCGTCAACCATTCACCCATGTTTTTACCACCCAGATCAAGCACCATATCTTCCACGCCTTTGACCTGGACTTTTTGAGTGAGGTCGGCAAGCGCGTCAAGCGAGTCAGCACTCACAACAAGCGCGGCTTTATGTTTCCTGGCGGTATCCGCCAAAACTTCGAAGTTGGATGAATCTGCGGCGTAGATCAAGGTCCTTTCACCCGGGAGCAGGCCGAGGGCTGAGTCAAGAAGCGCCGCGTCTTTTCCGATCAAAATGAGCGGGCGTTTCGTCACCTCCCGAACTGCTTTAACGGCTGCGACCAGAGCTTGCGCTGAGCTCGTCGAAGCGTCTCCATCCGCTTCAATCGCGAAACCGTCGAGTGTGAAATCCATGCCGACGTAGTTGACTTTATACACGTCGGCGGTTGCGACTTTCTTTGCGATATCCGGATCGCTGGCTTTGACGCGCAAGAAAAGACCAGGCTTGTTGTAGAAAGTTTTCTCATGACGGAACATGCAGACTTCGTTGCCGACCTTGACTTCCGTGCCATTGGCTTTGAGGGTAATCAGTCTAATCGGCGGCGCGGCAGATTCAGCTAATTGTTTCTTCGACTCTTCGGTGACGTAGGGACACGAACCGAGTTCAACCTGCTTCGCGCCGAGTTTCATCGCAAACGCAAGACAGGTCGGGAAGCCGCATTCCTTGCAGTTCGTTTGAGGGAGGAGTTTGTAGATTTGAATACCTGATAGTGCCATGTTATCTCCTTTTCAATATGTCATTGCGAGCGAAGCGAAGCAATCTCCTGTTTCCATACAACATTATGTTTGAAGGTTAGTTGAGATTGCTTCAGGTGGTTTCGATACGGTGGACGAGCGCCGCCTACTCAACCACCTTCGCAATGACATAAGATATTTATGCCATCACCAATTCACCGATTGCCTCGCGAACACGCCTAACAGACTCTGGGTGACGCAAGACCACCACATCCGCGCCCGATTCAATCAGCGTAATCGCGGTGAGCGTTTCCCAATTTATCGCGCGGGCTTTCCAATCGCCCCACGACTCAGGCACCCCCTCACCGACCTTCGCCTCTTTCGTCTTCCATGCTTCGAAGCCAGGCGTGACCATCATCGGCGATTGAGTCATCGCATCACCTTGAAGCGCGGCGAGTCGCAGGCGTTCCATCACGGAGTAACCATATTCAATTCCATAGCCGAGCGCGCCGGTGGTCGGGTCCATCATGATGCGGTCTTTGGGCATACCCATATCGCTGATGAGAATATTCAACTGCTTCGACAGGTTCACATCCATCGGCGTGCGCGCCTGCACGAGATGACCGTTCGCCATCGCGGTCGCAACAATCGTGCGGTAGTTCTTATCCTCGCAAATGCCCAGAAGGAGTTGTTCGCCCTGGGTGGCTTCTGAAACAGCTACCAGAAGCTCGTTATCTTTCTCAGCCTGCCCGGGCCCCCAGACGACGAGCGGTAAACCTGTTGCGCCTAGTACGGATTTGACAGCTCTTACCGCGTCATCGGGTTTATCTTCAAGCGTCAATGCCAGGACAATGAGATCTGCCCCCGCTTCCTCAGCTTTCTTCGCCCATTGAGCGGGATCGTTCATCGATTCGCCCCAGACTTCCGCCAGCAGTAGAGACCAGTCATCAGGTTTGCGCGACTTGATCTCGATCGCGATGACAGGTTTATGCGGTGTCGGCGCTTCGTATTGCAAATAGGGCATGGTGGTTTGCCCACCGATGGTGACCGTCCTGGTGCGTGTGCCGCCCTCCGCGGCGGTCGCGCCGATGGTGACGGTTCGTACGCTTCCAGGCCATTTATCCTTTGGGATGTCAATTGGCATAATGATTCTCCTTGTTTCATTATGTCATTGCGAGCGACCGCTGGTCGAGTAGGGCGAGCGCACTTCGAGCCTGTATCGAGACCGAGGGAGCGTGGCAATCTCAGACTTGCAGGTTTGTTGAGATTGCTTCGTCGCTCCGCTCCTCGCAATGACACTAAGTTAATCCTGCTTTTCTTCTTGCTTCATCTCTTCTTTCAATGAACTGCTCAATCGGCGATTTGCGCTCTGCCGCGAGACCCAGATCCTTCAAGTCCTTTTCGTCTTTCGCAGCGATGTGACGCAATATGTGACGGTAGGAAATAAAAGCCGCAGGATAGATGATCCCTGCGGCGTTGTGCATCATATAGGCAATACGAATCCCCTTGTCTTTCATCATCTGCGCCGCGACCGTCAAAGGAATATCCGCTCCCAACTCTGGCACGCCCTCGCTCATAATGTCTTCAGCCTTAAGTGATTCAACGTCATCTTTACCATATGCCGCGATCAGTTCCTGTTCACCGACCACGCCAATGCCGTGACCTTCCGAATCGAGAACACACATCGCTTCAACGTGATGTTCCAAAAGGAAGCGCGCGATGTCTGCAATGGGGGTTTCCCATTTGCAGGTCGGCACACCGACGGTCATTAGGTCACGGACGAGTTTTGCAGTCTGATTCATTATGTTATTGGTTTCAAGGTCAACCCATAGAATATGCCGAGGATCAGCATTTCGGCTAATCCAGTGACGAGAAAATAAAGTAATGTTGCAACGGGCACCTTGAACATGATCCACTGAGATGCCGTGTACATAACAACTCGGAAAAACCACACGAATAAGGCAAAGCAGACCCCTTTGACAACTCCCGTTTCACCTGGCAGACTATTGAAGAGAAGCAAAAACACGCCACCCATGACAAATCCATATACAAGATCAATCACTATGCCTGCTGGAAGATTGATTGATGTTTTTGCAATTGGTTTATAAACCTCATACAGTCTCTGCGCTAGAGGATTGGCATTTATCACGCCGTCCAGGAAACCAAACAAGAGACCGCTGACGACGCTAACAATGCTGTATCCAATCATTGGTTTTGCCTTTCCTTTCTTGCTAACTTAGTGCAGGTGCATCCCATTTGCAGGTTGGCACGCAGACGGTCATCAGGTCACGGACGAGCGCAAATTCCTGTCTTATCATCAGGGTTGATAGGCGTCATATGCTTCCTTGATCACTTCTTCTATTTCAAACTCTTCTTGACCATAATCTCCGAGTGTTTTGTTTACTATCAAGTACAAAGGCGAGCCAGGTGCTGAATTGTCAAATCCTCTGAGGGAGAACCTGTCAAATCCAGATGGAACCCAATACACTCCAGAGAAAAGAAAAGTTGCTTCTGTATAATTCTCGTTTTCTGCAATTATTTGGCTGTCAAGCCAATCCCATCTGATAATAGTTCTGATGTTCTGTGAGTTAAGATCGCGTTGTACACTGCAATTCTCGCATGACACGTCGGTGAGAGTGATACTTCCTATTGTAAAAATCTCATCCAGATATTTTGTCACATGTGTTTCAACATAATCCTCGATGAACAGAGGAGGGTTTTGGGGTATCAATGCTCTTGGGATTTTGATATAAGTCTCTCTTTGCACTTTACGTATCTCAGGGTTATCCTGCATATTTATCAACTGTACGGGAATCCCGGCAACGATTGTGATGGTCTGGTTGGGGGACAGGCTATCGATTGTGAATAATTTGGCATCGTTATTGATGCCAGCGCGTTTGAATCCACAATCCGACTTTATGCTCTGTTGCCCGTATTGATAAGAAGCTTCCATCAAACGAATTGACAGTTGATCGATGTCATTTATGGCTGGCGCCCAAACATATCTTATTTGATCGAAGCAAATAAAAAGTCTCATACCTTTTGCTACGGCGGGACCATTGTTCCTGACTGAAATTCTAACGTCGCCGAATCCCCTTAGTGCGAATTCCTTTTCTGTATTAACTTGGATTAGTGCGAGTTTTGATTGGTTTTGTAAATCAATCAATTGCTTCTGTATCTCTTCATCTCTTTGTTTGAGTTGAAGTTGGAAATTCTGGTCGCTCGCGTGTAGATACAGCGCTATAACGATACCAGTAATAACTGTCAGGAATAGATTTGCTATTGATAACCAATTACTAACAGACAATTTTTTCCTTGATTGGCTCGGTCTGGATTTTTTTGCCTGTTGTGGTTCAGACTCTTTTGGATTATCAATGTTGGACATTGCCATCTCCAGTTGCAGGTCAAAGAATAACGCTGTGAATATTACGCAACCTTCAACCTGCAACTTTCAACCATTACTAAAACATCGGCTCCATCGCCATGGCGGGATGATTGTGCGCCTCCAGCCAGGCAAGCAAATCTTCAACGGTCGTTACATTCCTTTCATCGGCGATCTTGTCGAGCAAATCAGGGTCACCTTCGCGCTCACAGACTGCTTTGAACTCATCGGACATGGTCTGCTTCAACACGGACGACATCCATACCACGCGCTTGAAGCCGCCATCGGCCGAGATGAATTTGGGGCTGATGAGATAGAACTTGCCGACGCCCATCACACCCGGGGTTTGCAGTCCGCCGCCCGCGATGCCTGCCAGCGTCGAAAAGGTCATTCCGGCGGGAGTCATGGAGGTGTCTTCGCGGCTGAGTACCATCACGCCGTTGGCTTCAGGAATGAGCATGACAATGCACTCGAAACATCCGCAAGCCGTCATCGGGTTTTCCATGATGGAATACATCGAGACTTCCTGTACCACGCCATGCGAGCCGATTGCGGCGTAATCATTCGTGCCTTGCCAGTAGCCTTTTCTGTCGTCAAGTTGTTTGCCGAGTTTGATGGGTTGGTTGGGACCCGTGGGATTGATGCTGAACGACGCCTTGCAGTCCAGCCAGTTGTACGCGCCGCACAGACCGAGCCGTTCAGGCGAGACCACGCAGACGTGGTTCGGTGCGAATGATTGACACAGAGTGCAGGAGTAGAACTCGTCCACTCTGTTGTCGGTGAGATCAGCGAGGCGCTTGTTGCGGAAGTCGTACGCAATGCGTGCTTTCTCCAGCCATTCAGCATGCAGCGCGGGTTCGGTGACAATAGTGACCTGGACTTTATCCACAATCGCGCCAAAGTCTTCGTGGAAACGGGCGTGCAGGATTTTGCCAAACGATTCGAGGCTGAACCCTTTGTCTGCCGCGGCATTCGAGATGCGGATCCACGCTATATCGCGTTGACCCACATGCTGGATTCCGCTCGCGCCGTTCACGAAGTAGTGGATTTGCCGCTCGAGCACAGGCTCAAAATCCTGTTGCATCTGGCGCCCCGCAACTTTGATGATGATGCCCATGTCCATCGAACCTTGCACGGGGATTTGCGAAAAATCATGCCCAATGACTTCAATCTTGCCATCGGTGACCTCATCGAGTTTTGCCATGTGCAGGAACTCAAACGCGCGAGAATACTTGCCGCCAAATTCAACACGCAAATCTGCTTTGCGTACGACTTCGCCCTCGAAGGCTGAGCCATACGGAACCGGCACATCCACATTCGAAACCTTGACCTTGACCCCGCGCACCTCGATACACTTTTGAACTAATCGTTCCGCTTTTTCCAAGTCGTCTTTTCCATCAATCGTATCGAATGGCATGGAGACGACGTGCTCATAAGTCGTCACGCCTGTAGGCAAAATCTCGGGAATGACGGTATCTGCAATGACAGGGAAACCAAAGTTGATCGCGCCTGCTGCGGCGGCGTATTTCAAGTCATCTACTTCACCGAGCGCGAGCACGAAGGCAAAGACGCGCTCTTTGTTGTAAAGCAAAATCTCGCGCGACATACCGGGTTTCATGCCGCCGAAGGTCAACGCCGAACGGGTGGCAAAGCCTAATGCGTAAATTGCGGAAATCGTATCCGTTCCAAAAGGAACCGTGTAGGTATCGTAGCCTAACTCAACACCTTCTTCCTGAAGTTGGTGAATGATGCTTCGTCCGTTGACATTGCCGGAAAGGAAAGTCAAAATGTTCCGGCGTTGGAGTTCACGCACAATCTTGACCGCGACTTCATTCGACTTGGCACAGCCAACGATCGCGGCAAAGCCAGGCATACGACCGTCAACCAACTGGATGCCCCATGAGCGTAGTTGGATATCGTCAATCGGACCATTCAGATGGCCGTCGTGACCGTTGGCTCCTTCTTTTCCGTTTGCATCAGGGCTTGTGAACGAAGTGCCTCCAGCGAGTTTGAATCCAGGCATGGGTTCAGGTTGAAGTCCATAGATGAAGCGGATGGCCTCGATCGTTTCAGCCGCGAGCAGAGTCGCCATTCCTGAATCCAATGTCTCGCCCAGATAGGGAGTCCAATGCCTGCCCGCAGGGACGGGATGAAGCAGTCCGCGGGTATATTCCATGACCGACTTTAGGTCGCCAATTTTTTCGATGGACTTGCCTGTCATGCCGAGGATAGTGGGGAGGTAGTAGGCTGTGTTCGGGAATGATACAGGCGTGTCTGCGCCTTTTTCAGCCAATGCTTTGTTGAGCATGACATCCGCTTCGGTTACGAGTGCATTTGCACCGCGAATTGCACGAGTGGCTATATATTTTGACATAGGTGTCTCCATTTCTAATGTCATTGCGACCTTCGGGAAGCAATCTCCTCTCACTTGGGAGCATCCCGTTTAGCGGGAGATTGCTTCGGGCAAAGAACGCCCTCGCAATGACATTTGAAAATTTAGTCCGCGGCTACCCCATAGATGGCTTCCCGACGTTGTTCCAGAGGCAAGGCTTCGAGTACATTCATCTTTGCATCGCCTGATTTTCCAAACTTATTCGGGTCGTACTCAGGCAAACCAAGCGCGGCGCGCTTCTTATCAATATGCTCCAGCGTCTTGCGGATCATCTCCGCGGGATTGGGGATGAACTCCAGCTTGCCGCCATAGAGTTCTTCCCAACCTTCGCTGATGTAATGAAGCACCTCGTCGCTATCATTGACTCGATCTGGCATACCGCTCACAGGCGACGCGCCGCCGAAGATGACGTATCCGCCCGAAGCAACTACGTAGGCTGCGATGGCAAGCGCTTTTTCGCTCATCCATTCAGGCGCAAGTCCGACTGCTGGCACCTGGTCAATGTCATCGCCGAGTCCACCGTCTTCAACCATCTGAGTCAGCACCGTCAGGATGCGGGTATTGTCCACGCACGAACCCATGTGGAGGACGGGAGGAATTCCGACTGTTTCGCAGATTTCGCGCAGACCGTTTCCGACCTCGCTCAAGCCTGCTTCGCCCAACATGAGCCCCAACTTGGCTGACGAGATCGCGCCGCATCCAGTTTGCACAACGAGCACATCCTGTTTGAGCAATTCCTTCACGACGACATTATGCAAATAGTCTTGTGACGAGCGCGGGTTGTTACATCCAACAATAGCCGCCACGCCGCGAATGCGTCCTGTCATAATGGCGTCATTCAGTGGACGGAAGGAGGCGCGGTACGAGCCTCCCAACATATAGTTGATGTACTCATGCGAGAAGCCAGGAATTAAATCTTCTTTGATTTGCGGAATGCGCGTCTTGTTGTTGTCGCGATTCTTGAAATTGTCTATCGCAACTTTCAAGATTTGTTTTGCGATGGTCAATGCCTTGCGTTCATCAAATTCGATATGGGTCGCACCTTTGATTTTGACCTTTGGCGAAGTTGTGATGATCGCCGTATGGAAATTTTGCGCCAAACCGACCAGCGCCTGCATGATGCACTGCACATCCACGACCATTGCTTCGACCGCGCCCGTCAAAATGGCGAGTTCTTGATGTAAGAAGTTACCCGCCGCAGGGATGCCCTGTCTCATTAAGATTTCATTTGCGGTACAGCATATACCAGAAAGTTGAATTCCATTCGCGCCAGCCGCTTTGGCATACTCGATGATCTCAGGGTCTTGCGACGCGGCCACGAGCATTTCGCTCATGCTTGGCTCATGCCCATGCACCACCACGTTGACCATGTCTTCTTTGATGACGCCGAGATTGGCTTGTCCCAGAATCGGTGCGGGTGTGCCAAAGAGAATATCCGAAATATCGGTGGCGATCATCGAGCCGCCCCAGCCGTCGGCTAGTGCGGTTCGTATGGCGTGGTTCAATATGTGCGCGGGATCCTGGTCATCGCCGATGTGGGTGCGATGCAACGCCTCGACCACTTCGCGATCCACGCCGCGCGGCCAGACGTTTTGTTCGCGCCAGATTTGCTGTCTCTTCTTCGGCGCGCGCCGGGCAGGGACAATCTCGCCGCGTTGCTGACCGAACTGCGCGATATATAAATCGGCTAAATCATTCGCGATTTCTTCGGGAGCGCGTCCCTCGATCTTGATGTCATAATAGCCAGCCACCATCCGCAGTTTCGCCACATCGCGGATGCTGTATCCTTCGGCTTCGCCAATTGCAGTTGCCTTCAACAAGAAAGCCATATCGCGGCCGTGATCCGAGTGCGCCGCAGAACCTGCCGCAATCGCGCGCGTCAAGTTACGCGCCTGAATAGTATCCAGCGTCGCGCCGCAGACACCCGTTTCACCGCTCTTGGTCAATCGGCATGGACCCATTCCGCATTGCTTGCAGCACATTCCTGCGCCGCCGATATTGCACGGAACCATGGCATCTGCGCGGGTAAAGGCTGTCCCAATTCCCAACTCCTCCGCGCGGATCAACATCTGCTGCGCGGCTGGGTCGGTCGAGTAATCTTTGATTTCACGTTTCTTTGGCATGATTCACCTCTCTTTT
>Ga0209321_10001277_pt1 | contig 17142 bp, 16 predicted proteins | sample Rifsed16ft4_FD_184012 | JGI IMG/M metagenome (GOLD analysis project Ga0209321, IMG submission 184012) | Soil microbial communities from Rifle, Colorado, USA - sediment 16ft 4 - CSP-I_5_4 (version 2) | ecosystem: Environmental > Terrestrial > Deep subsurface > Rock core/Sediment | place: Rifle...
GCCCGGGTTCGAAGCCCCGGTCAATTGCTTTTTCTCCTCCGGCAACCGCTCAGCGGCCATACGAGTGCCAAAATACGCCACTGAACCGGAAAAAGTGCGCTTTGAGTTCCGCCCTCCAGATGCCACCTGCAACCCGTATCTGGCCGAAGCTGCTATGCTGATGGCTGGCATCGATGGGATTCAGAAAAAAATCGACCCAACCAAAGCCGGTTTTGGGCCAATCGACGATGATGTCTTCTCCTGGCCAGTTGAAAAGCGCAAAACGATTAAGGGGCTGCCAACCTCGCTCGAAGATGCGCTGTGCGCTCTCCGTGACGACCAGGATTTTCTGCTGGCTGGCGGCGTTTTCAGCGCCGATATGCTGCACGATTGGATTAAAGCCAAGCGCACCGAAGATCTGGCCGTCCGTGCCCGCCCCCACCCCTACGAAGTCGAGCTGTATTACGACCTGTAAATAATCGCCTCGCTTTATGTCGTTCGGGCTTCCCTGCAAATTGGGCACGGACACAGTGCCCGTAAAAAATGCCAGTTATAGATTCCCGTGTGGTGCCCGTCTTCCCACTCAAACATCACCGCGTAGCTGCCGACGCCTTCCAGCCCCTTCATGCGTGTTTCGGGGATGTCCGGAAATTCTTTGATCTCGAACACTTCCGGATCTGGTTCGGAGCGCATATTCTCGTGTCCGCCGCGGCAGCTGGCGCATGGGCAGGCATGCCGCAGCAGTCCAAATGGGTAGCAGCTCACGTGTTCGTCTGCCCAGGTGATGGTCAATTCATGGTTCGTTCGATTCGCCGAGACGCTGACAGGATTTTCGGATTTTAACATTTCCACCTCTGGACTTACGGTGACAATTCGATCACTGTTAAGAAATTTGATGCAGCCCAACCGCTGCGGGATTCGTCGTAAGGTGCAGTCAGGTACCACCAGATATATCCGTCCTGTTCCTTCGGACCATCCATTACCTTGAATACCTCAGCTTCGTAGCCCATGAACATCACTTCGCTGCCAGTTCCAGGTTGCTGCCGCAGACGCAAGCCGTCACCGCCAGTCCCGGAGATCTGCACGTAAATACCGGCGCCGATCCCGCCGATCACCACGCTGGGTGTTCCCATACCAGAGGTAGGAGTTGTCAGCAGCGTAGCAACGGGCTGCGGTGTAGAGGTTGGTGCCGAAATGACCGTCATAATGGCAGTGGCATTCCCAACGGCTGCCGGAGTGGCTTCCGGCTTCAAGAAAAAGGCTGCTCCAGCCAGAATGGCAAAAAGCCCCAGACCAATTACAAGTGCAGCTGGTATAACCCACAAAGAGAAGACCTGGCGAATTCTTGGCATGACCTAACCGCCGTTTGGCAAAAGGAAGAATGAAATTCCTAGGATGATGTAGACCGCCAGCAAGGCTGCACCCTCCAGCCAGTTGGACTCGCCGTCAATGGACACCAGTGCTGTAATCAAAATAGCGGCAGCCAAAGCGATCAACTCGAAAACGTTGAATACCAATGTCAAGGGGTTGCCCATTGCCAGGCTGATGAACACCAACAGGGGCGCTACAAACAGTGCGATTTGCAAGCTGGATGAAACTGCGATCTCGACGCTCAATTCCATCTGGTTGCGGTAAGCGACGGTAACTGCCACCAGATGCTCTGCCACATTTCCGACAATGGGGATCAGAATTATGCCAAGGAAAAATTCGGAAATACCAAACTGAACCACCACCTCTTCCACCGCGCCGACCAGCAGTTCACTGGCGATGACCACGCCCAATGTCGCGACAGCTAAAACAATAATCGCTTTGGTTTTGGACCAGTGCGGGGCATTGTGCCCCATCTGCTCAGCGGGAGGTGCAATCGGCGAGCGGGCAAATTTCAGGCTGAAAATGAGACCCAACACATACAGCACGATCATTACAATCGCCACGCCAATGCTCAATGCTTCCACCTCGATGCTGCCCGGGTCGCCGATGCCGGGGTAAAACAGAGAAGGGATAATCAGCGCCACCACCGAGAGCAGAAGCAGAATGGAGTGATTGGAAATTTGGCGCCGGTCGAAGGTTTGCAGACCGTTCTTGAGTCCTCCAGCGATCATAGCAATACCCATTACCAGCAGTAGATTGCCCAGGATGGACCCAGTGATGGAAGCTTTTACCAGTTCCAACAGCCCGGCATTGATCGCGATCAAAGTGATGATGAGCTCGGCCGCGTTTCCCAGGGTGGCATTCAGCAGCCCGCCGATCTTTGGGCCGGTATACACTGCCAGCACCTCGGTAGATTCGCCGATAAACGCAGCCAAAGGAATCACGCCCAGGGCAGAGAGACCGAACACCCAGATCATCCCCCAGTGCTGCCATTCAGCAATAATCGCCAACAAGAAAGCCAGAAGCAAAATCGTCAGAGGTTTCTTTTTGATGTATGCCAGTATATTTTGCATGGTCGACTCCGTTGGTTAATTATATCCGAATGCCCAACGAACAGCCGGTTACGCCTATGTTATAATTTCAACAACATCCTCATGGACGAATCCAAAACCGTTACCCCTATCCTCGGCAATCGCTACCAACTCATCCAAAACATTGGCAACGGCGGCATGGCTGTGGTTTATCATGCCCGCGACCTGATGTTGGAACGTCCAGTGGCGATCAAAGTTCTGCGCCAGGATTATTCCCGTGACGAAGCTTTCCGCGAACGCTTTCGTACCGAGGCAAAAGCTGCCGCCAACCTCACCCACCCCAATATTGTCACCGTCCATGATTTTGGTTTTGATTCCGACCGCCTTTACCTGGTAATGGAATATGTACCCGGTACCGACTTGAAGACAATCCTCAAAGAACGGGTGCGTCTGCCGGTCGAAGAAGCCGTCAATATCATCATCCAGGCAGCTGCTGGCATTGGCTATGCGCATCGCGCCGGCCTGATCCACTGCGATGTCAAGCCGCACAACATCCTGGTCGCACCGGATCAACGCGTCAAAGTGACTGATTTCGGCATTGCCCGCGCCATGGCATCCATTCAGCCCGACGAAAAACATGAAGTAGTCTGGGGTTCTCCGTTGTATTTCTCACCTGAGCAGGCTTCTGGTGGAGCGCCCTCGCCTGCCTCCGACGTTTATTCACTCGGTGTCGTCTTGTATGAGCTGATTACCGGGCGCTTGCCTTTTCACAGCAGCGACCCGGCTGAACTTGCCCGCCTGCATCGTGAGGCTGTTCCCGTGCCGCCGCGCCGCCTTAATCCGGATATTCCTGTGGCATTGGAGCAGATCATCATGAAGGTGATGGCGAAAGAGCCGTCCGCCCGCTACCGCACAGCCGACCAGTTGGGCCGTGTGCTCTCCGGATTCCTGCAATCACTCGAGACCTTCCGAGTGTCGCCACCAAATAACGCATCACCCGCCATGGCGCACTCTCAACCAGTCCGCATCCCCTCGGATTATCCGGCTGGACCGGCTGCCGAAGCCGTTGAAATCGAAGACGGGGGTTTTAATATTGACTGGGGTACAACCGGACTGGCGCTGGCAACTATTGTGGCGGTCGGCGGGTTGATTCCCTTTTGGTTATGGATCTGGTTCACCTTTAATCCGCCCACTCCTTGAGCCCCTGCCTTATGATACTCTCCGCATCCATCCTCTCTGCTGACTTTTCCGACCTGCGCGGACAGATTCAACAGGCTGAACAAGCTGGCGTTGACTGGATTCACATTGATGTGATGGATGGTCACTTTGTCCCGAACATCACCATGGGGCCATTCATCGTTGAAACCTGCCGCCAGATCACCCGACTGCCGTTGGACGTCCATTTGATGATCGAGAAACCCGAGCGGCATATCGCGGCGTTCATCCAGGCAGGCGCCAATAGTGTCAGTGTTCATATCGAAGGCAACCCCAATATTCACCGTACCCTGCAGGAGATTCGCTTGCTGGGAGCCCGACCCGGAATTGTGCTCAACCCGGGCACGCCGGTCAGCCAGATCAGTGCGGTTTTGCCCGATGCTGATTTTGTTTTGGTAATGTCGGTCAACCCGGGTTTTTCAGGGCAAAATTTTATTCCGCAAGTGGTCGATAAAATCCACGAGGTACGCCAGCTATTCGATAACCTCAATCCCCAGGGGTTGATCGAGGTGGACGGTGGAATTACAGCCGAGACTCTTCCTGCCGTCCAGGCTGCCGGCACAAATATTTGCGTTGCCGCGACGGCTATTTTCAAGTACCCTGGCGGTATTGCTGCCGGAGTCCGCGCATTACGAGGCGCGGAATTAAATTAAAAATGCGGCTTTCGCCGCATATTGATGGTGAACCTTTGAAATTATGCAGTTTTGACGAGAGTACGAATGCACCGGGCGCACAACAGCTTGCGCACAGGACGGGTGCCCTGGAAGACGCTCACCCGCTGCAAATTAGGGCGGAAGGTCCTTCGAGTAGCCCGCTGCGAAAAGCTGCGATTGTGTCCAAAGGTGGTGGTTTTCCCACAATTTTCACATTTTGCCATGATAAGATTTCCTTTCAAGCGATAATGCAAGTGATTAATGCCATTTTTCAACACGCGAACGGGAATTCTACCACAGTGCGTATCTTTTTTCAACCAGCAATGTTACAAATTTGAAGAGGACAGCAAACATGAATGATTCGAATCAAATGGGCAACATCTTCATATCGCATCGTGCGATAGCGTCGATCGCTCACCAGGCTGCCCTGGAATCTTATGGTGTGGTCGGTTTGGCTGCCAAAAGCCTCGTGGAGGGTTTTGCCCAGGTTTTGGTCAAAGATCCTACCCTGGGAGTCGAGGTTGATTTTACCAAGGATGGGATTACAATTGACCTTTTTATCGTAATAGAATACGGCACTCGAATTAAGAGCGTCGCTACGTCTGTAGCTGATACTGTGCGCTACCAGGTTGAAAAGACTCTCGGATTGCCAGTAAAGTCAGTGAACGTTCATGTACGCGGGTTGCGCATCAGCGACCTGGATTAAACGATTATTGGAGCTTTCAGGAGAGTTATGGGCGCAGACGTTCTTTTCCCGGCTATGAGCGACGGCCGCGATATTATTAAGAAACCCTATTTAGACGGTCAGGGATTAAAGATACTGGTTGAAGCCGGCTTGACCTGGCTGAAGGCCAATCAACAACTGGTTAATTCCCTAAATGTGTTTCCCGTCCCGGATGGGGATACCGGGACCAATATGCTGCTCACCATGCAGGCCGCGTACAACGAAATCATTCAGTCCACCGAAACGAACGTCGGCAAAGTCGCTCATTCGATTGCACACGGCGCTTTGATGGGTGCCCGCGGTAATTCAGGCGTAATCCTTTCGCAACTCTGGCGTGGCTTTGCCCGTACACTGGACAATTTGCCGACCATGAACAGCGAAACGCTGATCAACGCGCTGATAGAGAGCAAGAATACAGCCTACAAAGGCGTTGTCAGACCGGTGGAAGGCACCATTCTCACGGTAGCCAAAGATATTGCCGCTGCTGCAGAGAAATATCGCGGTTTGGAAGTCAACCTGGAAGCCTTCGAAGCCATCATTGACGAGGCTGACAAATCAGTCGAAAATACGCCGAATTTACTGCCCATCCTAAAGCAGGCTGGCGTGGTCGACTCAGGCGGAAAAGGCCTTTTCATTATCCTGGAAGGCATGCTGCGATACATCAAAGGTATGCCGCTGGAATCAACGGCGGTTGTACAACCCTTATCCCAGATGGAACTGGATGGTGCCATGGAAGAAGTCGAACCCGGACAGGATTATGAGGTTGTGGTGGATTTCCGACCAAACAACGACCTGGACCTGGACAAGTTTTATACCGACCTTTCCGAAATAGGGACTTCCATTCAAGTTGGCGAGGGAGATGGCATGTACCGCATGCACATCCATGTTCCTACCGAAAAGCGCTACGAACCCATTGAGTACACCATGGGAATTGGTACCGTGACCAAGGTCGCCATTGAAAATTTAATCGCCCAAATGGAAGACCGTAAAGAAAAAGAGCCCGAGAAAATCAGTTTTACACCCATCGACCACGGTCAAATTGCTGTGGTGGCAGTTTCGCCGGGCGTCGGTCTCTCCAGAATTTTTGCCAGCCTTGGCGTGGCAGCGGTGGTCGAAGGCGGACAGACCATGAATCCCAGCACGGAAGAAATTATCCATTCATTCGAAAACCTGCCCACCGACCGAATCATCATTCTCCCCAACAACAAAAACATCATTCTGGCTGCTCAAAATGCCGCCCAAATAACCGTTAAGAAAGTCGCGGTCATTCCGACCAAAACTGTGCCGCAAGGACTGAATGCCATGCTGCGGCACGATCCGGACGGCGACCTTGAGCAACTGGCCAAGGAGATGGAAGCTTCCATTTCGGAGGTAGAAACCGGCGAAATCACCACCGCCACCCGCTCGGTTGAAATCAACGGTGTTGAAGTCGAACAAGGGGAGGTCATCGCCTTGCTGAATGGCAGTCTGGTTGCTTCTGCCAAGGATATTCAGTCCGCCTGCTTCGAACTGCTGGAAAAAGCCGACACTGCCGACCGGGAGCGCATCACTCTGTTTTTTGGGGAGAATTATTCACGCCAGGAAGTCAACAAACTCAGCGACGAGATTCGCAAAACCTATCCGCGTCACGAAATTGAAATACATGAAGGCGGCCAGCCCCACTACCAACTCATCTTGTCCATCGAATAACTGGCATGCTGCCCATTTGTATCCTTACCGATAGTTCAGCCCAATTTCCCCAACATACCTTTCCCGGCCAGAACCTGGTCAGAGTGATTCCTCACGAAATTGAAATCGGCGGAGTGCTCTACCCGGACGGGAAGGATGTAAAAATTGGAGCTTTTCCGATTTCAGCCTTCGATCCGGCTGCACCGCGGCTGATTGCGCCGTCACCGGAGAAATTTACCGAATGGTACATCGCACTCATGCGGGAATACAACGAAATCCTGGTCGTCCTGCAGGATGTACACTTTTCCGCAGCCTATGAAAATGCTTTGCAGGCGGCTAACGATCTCAAGGCTAATCGCTCGATCCAGGTCATCAATTCCCAAACGATCTCCGCGGGATTAGGCACCCTGGTCCAAATTGCTGCCGAAGCTCTGCAAAAAGGCGCCAGCGCAATGGATACGGAGCACCTCATTCGCCGGCAAATTCCACACATCTACACGGTCATTTGTACGCCAGGCTTATCCTACCTGCACAATGCCGGAATAATTGACCGTTCGCAGGCAGTGGTTGGCGAGATGCTTAACTTCATTCCAGTCTACACGCTGGAAGAGGAGCGCCTGACGCCGCTGGAGAAAGTTCGCACCTACCGGCAGACTGTCGAATTATTTGTCGAATTCCTGGAAGAGTTCGAAAATTTACGCCATATTGCCCTGGTTCAATCTATTCCGCCGCTGCTGCCGGATACCCGCAGCGTCCGCCAGCTTTTTCAAGAAATCTATCCCAATACCTCGTATAGCGAACACAACTTGAACGTACCAATGGCAGCTTTGCTCGGACCTCGGGCATTGGCAATGCTGGCAGTCGAAAAAATTTCGTAAGCACAAGTCCATTCCATCAATAGCGGGACAATTCCCGTCAATTACACCTGCCGGGTTCCTTGATTCATGTTTTTTTCTTGTGCAATTGTGAACAATCTCGCGGGTAATAACGAGCGATTCAAAAGTAGAATAAGGTAAAATAACATCATGCCATCACCGCTGGAAAAGCTGAAAAAATTTTTATCGTTGGAATCCGACCGCGGGTATGACAACCGCGCTGTTGTTGGTGGTTTGGATAAGATCCTGCCTGCCTGGAAGACTGAAGCCGCTGCCTCAGGAGTTCCTGCGGAAACCATTCAACTGGTCGAAGCAATGTTAAATCAGTACCCGCAGCTGGATATTCGCGGACGCGCCGAGGCCATTCAAACACTTTCTGCTGAAATTGGCGCTATTAAAATTAATCCGCCAATAGAGTCAATTTCTGAGACTCCGGCTGGACCAAAGCCAGCCGGGTCCGTTAAACCTGCGCCTTCTACTGAACCAGCCACTTCTGATTCTGAAAAAAGCTTCCAACCTGGCCATGTTCGCGCAGCCACCCAAAACCAGGCCGGGCTTATCGGCCTGACCGCCAATTTGACGGTTTTGAACGGCATCGGCCCCAAGACTGCCCAGACGCTCGAACAACTTGGCCTGGTGACGCTGGAAGACCTGCTGTATTACTTCCCGCGCCGTTATGACGATTATTCACAACTCAAACCGATCAACCGGCTGCAATTTGGCGACGAAGTTTCGGTTCTGGCCAACGTAAAAAGCGCATTTACCCGTCCCATTAAGGGCGGAAAGTTAACCATGACCGAAGCCGTGGTTGAGGATGGCACCGGCGCATTGCGCATCACCTGGTTCAACCAGCCCTGGCTTGAAAAATCCATTCGTCCGGATACCCAGTTAGTGCTCTCCGGCAAAATCGAGATGTACCTTGGCCGGTTATGCATGAACGCTCCGGACTGGGAGCCAATCGATCAGGAACATCTGCATACAAACCGCATTGTCCCGGTTTATCCTTTGACCGCTAAAGTTACGCAAAAATCGCTGCGGCGCATGATGTACCAGACGATCACTTTTTGGGCCCCGCGCATCCCGGAATTCCTCCCCCGCCAGGTCATCGACCAGGGCAACCTGGCTACCCTGAACCAGGCATTAATGCAAATCCACTTTCCGGATTCGCTTGAGAAACTTCATTCCTCGCAGGAACGGCTGGCTTTCGACGAAATTTTCTTGCTGCAATTAGGCGTCATTCGTCAGAAACGCGCCTGGCAATCCAATCCAGCCCAGCCCTTCGAGGTGGCGGATGAATGGCTTGAGGGACATATTAATGCCCTGCCTTACCCATTAACCGGAGCGCAGCAGCGTGCTATCCAAGATATACGCACCGATCTGGCATCCGGAAATCCCATGAACCGCCTGCTGCAGGGCGATGTCGGCTCGGGTAAAACCATCGTTGCAGCCTTGGCGATGGCTTTCGTCAACAACAGCGGCGCCCAAGCAGCTATTATGGCACCTACCAGTATCCTGGCTGAGCAGCACTATCGCAATCTCAATATATTATTGACGACTGACGGTTCGGAAGGGTCATTGAACCTTTATCAGCCCGGTGAAATTCGCTTGCTGCTTGGCGATACTCCCGAAGCCGAAAAACAGGAAATCCGCGCTGGCCTGGCGGATGGCAGCATCAAACTGGTGGTTGGCACCCATGCATTGATCGAAGGACCAGTCGAGTTCAAACGGCTGCAAATTGCTGTAGTTGACGAGCAGCACCGCTTCGGCGTGGCACAGCGTTCGGCTTTACGCGCCAAAGGGGAGAATCCGCATCTGCTGGTCATGACTGCCACACCTATCCCACGCTCGCTGGCATTAACTGTTTACGGCGACCTGGATGTGACCGTGATGGACGAAATGCCGGTTGGCCGATTGCCCATAGAGACACACGTGCTGGCTCCGCTGGAGCGCGAGCGAGCCTACACATTTATTCACGGTCAGATCGAACAGGACCACCAGGCTTTCATCATTTATCCGCTGGTCGAAAAAGGCGAAAAGGAAGATGCACTGGCGGCAGTCGAAGAACGTGATCGACTGCAGAAAGAAGTCTTCCCTCACCTCAAAGTTGGACTGCTGCACGGGCGAATGAAACCCGAAGAGAAAGACCAGGTGATGACTGCCTTCCGCAACCGGGAATACCAGATACTGGTATCGACTTCGGTGGTGGAAGTAGGCGTGGACATTCCCAACGCCACTGTGATGTTGGTAGAGGGCGCTAATCGTTTTGGTCTGGCGCAGTTGCACCAATTCCGCGGGCGGGTTGGCCGCGGTGATGACCAATCCTTCTGCTTGCTCATCCCGGAAAACGAAGATGCCGTTGAAAATGAACGGCTGCAGGTGATGGTTGAAACCAATGATGGATTCGTGCTGGCGGAACGCGACCTCGAACAACGCGGACCCGGCGACTTCCTTGGCACCCGTCAGGCTGGCTTTGCCGAACTGCGTCTGGCAAACCTGTCCAACATACGGTTGATTGAAAAAGCCCGCAACCTGGCTCACCAATTGATCGACCGGGATCCGGACTTAAATTCCACTGAGCATACCGCTCTTGTATCAACCCTTAACCGTTTCTGGGGAAACGGCAGCGGGGATATCAGCTAAAAAGGATTGCCATGGTTCGCGCCGTATTTCCTGGAACATTTGACCCCATCCATTTAGGTCACATCGATATCGCCCGCCGCGCGTCGTTGCTTTTTGATGAAATTATCATGGCAGTCTATGACCGCCCGCTCAAAAACCTGCTCTTTACCCCCGAAGAACGTTTCGGCTACGTTCAGAAAGCCTTTGAAAACGAGCCAAAATTCAAGGTTATGGGCTACAGCGGATTGACAGTGGAGTTTTGCAAGCAGGTCAACGCCCAGGTGGTGGTTCGCGGTCTGCGGGTCTTTTCGGACTTCGAACACGAATTCCGCATGGCTCTGGCCAACAAGCGCCTGTATCCTGAGATTGAAATGTGCGCCCTGATCACATCGGAATCGCACACCTTCCTCTCCTCATCCACTGTGCGCGAGATTGCTTCTCTCGGTGGTGACGTTTCCAGTATGGTTCCACCATTTGTTAATTCAGCCCTTAAACAGCGTTTTTTAGAACTTGGGGATAAACAAACCGTAGTTCCGAGCATTGCATTAAGGGATTAAATCCCATATTATGGTTTAATTACGCCAGATGGTCAGGAAATTGCACTGATAACTGTTGACTTTTTCGCGGAGGATTAAATGGACATCCTACATCTCGTAGACCGGCTGGAAGAACTCTTCAATCAGAGCAAACCAATTTGGTTCACCCACAGTGTCATCGTTGATGAAGACCGTATGCTGGATCTGATCGACCAGATGCGGGTATCCATTCCCGACGAAATCAAGAAATCACAGCAAATCATAGCGCAGCGTGACCGCATCCTGGCACAGACCCAGGAAGAATCCAGTCGAACGCTGAATATTGCCCGCGAAAAAGCTGACGTGCTGGTCGACCGCGACCCCGTCATTCAGGCAGCCCAGGCTCGTGGTGAACAAATCATCCAACAGGCGCGGGCTGAAGCTGAAATTACCCGCCGCGAAGCGGACGAGTATGTTCTGAATACACTGTCAACCGTTGGGGAAGAGCTGGAACGGCTGCTCAACCAGGTGCGCAATGGCGTCCGCACCTTGCAATCCGAACGCCAGCAGAACAGCCAGCAGCCGAAATAGTTGAATTCCATTCATAAAAAAACATCGGCGGTCTTAAACCGCCGATGTTTTTTTATTCAAGGTTCTTGCTGGTCGTGTTGAAGGGTTACAGGTCACCATTCAACGTCTACTACCAGGTGAGCTCAGAAATCCTACAGGTATCACGCTAGAATTGAATTGGAGGTAAATTTTCTTCCTTTTTTTCTTCAACCTTGACGTTCTCCGTGGCTGGCTCGGATGCTTTTTTAGGTTTAGCCCGTTTTGGACGTGTCTTCTTTCCGGTCGCCGGGCGCAATGCCAACTCCAATACTTTATCCATGTGGGTCACCGGCACGATTTTCAAATCCTGCCGCACTTTTTTAGGCAAATCGACCAGGTCTTTCATGTTCCGCTCGGGAATAATAATCGTTTTTAACCCCGCTCGGTGCGCCGCTAGCAGCTTTTCGCGAATACCGCCGACCGGCAGCACTTTACCTCGCAGCGTAATCTCGCCGGTCATACCGACTTCTTTTGAAACCCCCCGCTCGGTAAACGCTGAAATCAGCGCAGTGGCAATGGTAATGCCGGCGCTTGGCCCATCCTTGGGGATCGCGCCTTCCGGAATGTGCAAATGCACATCCAGGCGTTCAAACGCTTCGACATCGATGTCCAACTCACGGGCGCGAGATTTGAGATATGACAGCGCCGCTTGCGCGGATTCTTGCATCACATCGCCAATCTGACCGGTGATCTGCATGGCGCCTTTGCCGTCCAGAATCAATACCTCAACCGGCATGATATCGCCGCCATTTTCCGTCCAGGCCAATGCAGTCGCCACCCCTACCTCGTCCTCCATCTCCGCCTGAGTCTGGAAGAACTGCGGCGGACCCAGGAAGCGTTCCACCGTTTTCGGGATCAGGTGGGTTGGGTAATGCTTCTTTTCAGATTTCAAACGCGCCACCTTGCGCGACATGCGTCCGATCTCGCGCTCCAGGTTTCGAACGCCGGCTTCATAGGTATACTCACGGATGATTTTCCGCAGCGCTTGTTCCTGAAAAGTGATTTCTTTGTCTTCCAGGCCGCTTTCTTCCAGCTGACGCGGTACCAGGAAGCGGTTGGCGATTTCCAGTTTTTCTTCTTCGATATAACCCGGAAATTCAATCACTTCCATCCGGTCGAGCAGCGCCGACGGGATGTACCCCAAATAATTAGCGGTCGTGATGAACATGACCTTCGACAGGTCGAAAGATAATTCCAGATAATGGTCAGAGAACGCATGATTTTGTTCTGGGTCTAGCACCTCCAGCAGGGCTGCGGACGGGTCGCCGCGGAAGTCTGCCCCCAATTTATCGATTTCGTCCAGCATGAAGAGCGGGTTGACCGTGCCGGCGCGCCGCATGGTTTGCAGCACCCGCCCGGGCAGCGCCCCGATATAGGTGCGCCGGTGCCCGCGAATTTCGGCTTCGTCACGCACGCCGCCAAGCGAGACACGCACAAATTTCCGTCCCAAAGCCTCGGCAATTGAGCGTCCAAGCGAGGTCTTGCCCGTCCCAGGCGCGCCGACGAAGCATAATATAGGCTGACGCGGCTTGCGCGGTTTCAGGCTGCGCACCGCGATATATTCCAGGATGCGATCCTTGGCTTTGCCTAATCCATAGTGGTATTTCTCCAACACCGCGGCGGCATGCGACACATCCAGATTGTCTTCAGATTCGACCGCCCATGGAAGTTCGAGAATCCAGTCCAGGTAAGTGCGGATGATGCCCACTTCCGGTGCCATGGCTGGCATTTGCTGCAAGCGGTCAACTTCCTTCAAGGCTGTGACGCGCACCTCATCCGGCAATTGCGCAGAAATGACCTTCTCCCGCAGCTCAAAAATCTCGCGGGTGAAAATGTCGCCTTCGCCCAATTCTGTCTGAATAGCTTTCATCTGCTCGCGCAGGTAGAATTCACGCTGACTGCGGTCCACTTCGGACTGCACCCGGTTTTGAATCTCATCCTCCAGCTGTAATACATCAAGTTCCTGTGCCAGCAGCCAGTTGACCCGTTTCAACCTTTCAGTCGGGTTGACCAGCATCAAAAGCGCCTGGCGCTCGTAGAACGGCAGCGAAATCGCGGTAGCTACCATATCTGCCAGCCAGCCGGGTTCGTGAATATTGACCGAGAACAAATGAGCTTCATCCGGCAGGCTGCGGTCGAGCTGCACGCAGCGCTCGAAAAGGTCGCGTGTGGTGCGCATCAGTGCTTCGGTCTGGCGTTCGACATCGGTGGGTTCAGTGATCACCCGCGCGCGGACCCGGTAACTTGGCTCGACCTGCAGAAATTCCAGAATTTCCACACGCCGCCGGCCTTGCACCAACGCAGAATTGTTGCCATCCGGAATATCCAGCAATCGGCCGACCGCGATTTCCATCCCGATGGTTAAGAAATCAGCGGGGGTAGGTTCTTCTTTTTCCGGATCTTTCACCACCAGCGCTATCATCGTCTCGAAGCCAAATTGCGCTTCCTGGATTGCCAGCAAGTTAGGTCCCGGTGTAATGAAAATTGGCGAAACCATCCGCGGGAAAACCACGATATCTCGCATGACCATTGCCGAACATTCGATCACGCCGTCCTTGTCTGGGATCGCATCCGGTACCTGGTACAGCTCTTCGGTGCGTTGGTGCAGCGCCGAGCTGAATTCCTCGTTGTCGTGGTCTTTTTGAATCCAATTGTCTTTCTTCATCCACTGATCCATTCTTGTGAGCTTCAACCCACCTAAAAATCTATTAAATAATTACTGCGCAATTTTCTTTTCCAACCAGTATTGCCGTGCGCCTGCCGCGATAAAAATGCTGCCGGTGATCAACACCATGCCGTCCTGTGGTACGCTGACCAATGCCTGTTCCAGGGCTGTCTCGAGCTGTGGGTAGATCTCCACCGGCATCCCGAATTTGGCTGCCACTGACCCCAACTCCGCTGAGTCGTAAGATCGCGGATGCACAGATTGTGTCACAATGATTTTCTGAACCACCGGCGTCAGTGCCGCGAACATCCCAGATACGTCTTTGTCCTCGGATGCTCCAAATATCAGCACCACCGGTTTGCCAGGCAGATACTCACGCACCGTATCCGCCAGTTTTTCCGCTGAATCCAGATTATGCGCCGAGTCGATCACAACCATTGGCTTTGCTTGTAATATTTCAAAACGTCCGGGCCAGGAAACTGTCTCAAACCCCTGCTGGATATCGGCCTCACTGATTTTGTAACCAGTGACGCGCAGCAGATCGAGGGTACAGTATGCTGTTACTGCGTTCTGCACCTGATGGTCTCCGATCAACGGTAATTTGAACTTTACCACGGGTTCCTGCGGATCAGATTTGGATTTTTCGATAATCTCGATCTCCTGACCAGCGAGTGAATGGGCTTTGACAACCGCCTCATATTTCTGGTCTGCAAATACAATCGGCGCGTCGCGTTCTGCTGCAATCCGTTGCAATACCCTTCTGGCTTCTGGTTTCTGTGCAGAGACGACCACTGGCCTCCCAGATTTGATTATCCCGCCTTTTTCTGCCGCGATTTTTTCCAACGTATCGCCCAGGACATTCATATGGTCCATCGATAGCGATGTGATCACCGAGACCAGCGGATCGACAACATTGGTGGCGTCCAGCCGCCCGCCCAGCCCAACTTCGATCACGCCGATGCCGACCTTCTCCTGGGCAAAATGCAGAAATGCCGCCGCGGTGGTTAATTCAAAAGTAGTCAATTTTTCAATTTTTTCCACTTCTGGCTTGAGTTCATCCACAATCTCCGCCAGACGCTGGTGCGAAACCGCCTCATGGTTGACCTGAATCCGCTCGGTAAAATCGATCAGATGTGGCGAAGTGTATAGCCCGACTTTGTAACCGGCGGTCTGCAGTACATTGGCAATCATCGCACTGGTCGAGCCTTTGCCTTTGGTACCGGCTACATGGATCACCGGGTACTGATTTTGCGGGTTGCCTAACGCTGCCATAAGTTCGACCATCCGCCCTAAATCAAATTTCTCCGGCGAATATCGCAGGCTGCGGGTCAGGCTGTAATCAACAAAGCTGTACAAATAATCCAGCGCGCTCTGGTAAGCCGCTTCAATTGGATCCATATGGAAGGCCATCCGGGGTTCTAAACAATGTCCAGAGATTGTAACCAACCGCTTCCCTTTTCGCAAGCTATTGCCCGTTAACCCTCAGGTGAAGGTCATCTTTAGCAGCGCTTGACCGGTCTGGTTGATCATGCGACAATGGATCCGGGGAGAGATAGCGTGACTGTCGGAATCCTTACGCTCCACCTTCAACTGCCAGGCTGCACCTCCTTAAAAGAGAAACGCAGCCGGATTAAGCCGGTCTTGGCACGGCTGCATCGCGAATTTAATATCTCGGTTGCCGAAACCAGCCTGAATGACCGCTGGCAAGAAGCCGTATTGATATGCGCTCAGGTCAGCCAGGACTCCGCGTTTCTGCATCGCTCGCTCGAGACAGTCCTTAAATTCACGGAAGAACACTTCCCGGATATTTATATTCTCGAACACCACATCGAAACCTTCTAGACAGGAAAAATAGCATGGATCTTCAACTCACAGGCAAAACCGCGCTGATCGCGGGTTCGAGCCACGGATTGGGGTTCGCGGTTGCCCTGGCGTTAGCCCAGGAAGGCGCCAACCTGACGATCAACAGCCGCCACAAGGACGACGTACTGGAAGCGGCGCACCGAATTCACGCAGCTACCGGTGCAAGAGTACTGGCAGTTGAAGCCAACGTGACCGATCGCGGCGCCGCCGAAAAACTTGTCAGCCAAACGGTGTCCTATTTCGGCAGCCTGGATATCTTGATTACCAATGCCGGCGGTCCGCCTTCCGGTTCCTTCGAAAGTTTTGACGACGATACCTGGCAAAATGCCGTCGAAGCCTCCTTATTGAGCCATGTACGCCTGATCCGGGAGGCCCTGCCGCACCTCCGCAAGTCAGCTGCTCCGGCAGTGTTGACCATGACCTCCTATTCGGTCAAAAAGCCCATCCCCAATTTAATCCTCTCCAACAGCATTCGCTCCGCGACCACCAACTTGACCAAATCGCTGGCAATTGAACTTGGAGCGCAAGGCATTCGCTTTAATTCCATTTTGCCTGGTTGGACTGAAACCGAACGGGTCACCGTGCTTATGAAACACCGCGCAGACGCCAACGGCACTACCATCGAAGAAGAGTTCCAAAAACAGGCCCGAGACATCCCTCTGGGACGCTTCGCGCAGCCTGAGGAATTTGCCCGGGTGGCAGCTTTTCTGGTATCCCCGGCAGCCAGTTACATCAACGGTGTGCTCTTGCCTGTCGACGGCGGCGCTACTCGCGGTGCCTGACATTCCCAAAGCGTAATTCAGATAGAATCGGGTACAATTGGGTCGCCTTATTCGGCATCCCCGCATATCCATTATCGGTAAAGACGGAGAATCAATGTCCTTTGACCATCACAGGTTGCAGCTGCAGCTAGAGCGCATCTTGCCGACTGTCCAAAAACCTGGACGGTACGTCGGCGGCGAGCTCAACCAGGTCCTAAAACCCTGGGATTCAGTAGAAACCCGTGTTGCACTGGCATTTCCCGATATCTATGACCTTGGATTGCCCAACCTGGGTCTTGCCATTCTGTACCAGGATTTGAATGCCCGACCAGATGTTCTGGCAGAACGGGTTTACTCGCCCTGGACGGACATGGAACTGGCTATGCGCAATAATAGTATTCCCTTATATTCGCTTGAGTCGCACCGCCCGGTCGTAGAATTCGATATTCTTGGCATCACGCTGCCGTACGAGACCCTGTACACCAACGCGCTCAACCTGCTCGATCTGGCGGGCATCCCGCTCCATGCAGCCCAGCGAACGGAGCAGCACCCGTTGGTTATTGCCGGCGGTCATGCCTGCTACAACCCGGAAAC
>Ga0209321_10001284_pt1 | contig 17107 bp, 11 predicted proteins | sample Rifsed16ft4_FD_184012 | JGI IMG/M metagenome (GOLD analysis project Ga0209321, IMG submission 184012) | Soil microbial communities from Rifle, Colorado, USA - sediment 16ft 4 - CSP-I_5_4 (version 2) | ecosystem: Environmental > Terrestrial > Deep subsurface > Rock core/Sediment | place: Rifle...
TTCATTTCCGCCCGCTCCGGTCTCCCGAAAAGGCCTTCATGGTTGGTCAATCCGTGAACCTCCGGGTACAAGGAGGTGAAGAGGGTGGCGATGGAAGGCTTGGTCCACGGCGCTTGAGAAAAGCAGTTCTGGAAACGCACGGACTCCGCCGCTAGCCGATCCAGCCCTGGCGAGACGTCTCCCTGGAAACCGTAGGATCCCAGGTAATCCGCCCGCAGCGTGTCGACCAGAACGAACAAAATGGACGGCCGCTCGTCTGCGTCATCCGACCTCTTAACGCTCGCGGAGTCGATCTCCGCGCCGGGCCCTCCCCCGCGTTCGCGACGGGTGACGACGGGCTCTCCCCAGGCGACGCGGATCCGATCCGCCCAGGGTGGGTTGGAGATGCCGAAGGCAGGTCTGACCTCCAGCCGTATTCGGGCCGGCTTCTCCGACCACGGATTCAGATCCACTCGGCGCGGATACCAGCGATTCAGTTGGAAGGAACGAAAGGTCTCTCGATAGACGACGGTTTCCTCACCCTCGGATTCCACCGTGACTTCCAGCTCGACCTTGGCACGGCTCACCTCGCGTTCGCTCTCAATCCCGACGGCGAATTGGAGAGAGGGCTGCGCGGGCAGGGTCAGGTCGAAGTCGAGCCCGGCGGGGAGTGGGGGAGTGAGAGAGAGGCGCGTCTCTCCGTCCAGGGTCACCGGCCCGGATAGGCTGCCATCACTGACAAAAGAGGCAAACGTACCGTCCTCGGTTTGGGATGTGGCGGGCTGGAGGTGATCGGTCAGGCGGTAGGTGGGGGGCGTTCGCACCAGCCAAACCACCGCGAGCGCCGCGCAGATGGAAATCAGCACCAGCAGAGCGAGCCGACGAGCTACCGCCATGGTCACCGCCGTCATCTTCGCCGAATGAGGAGGCCGTCGCAAGCAAGCAAGCAAGCCGGGCCATGTTGACAAGTCCAGCCGTTTCATGTACTAAGGCACGGACACCATTTCGCTGGATACCCTGAAGGAAGGAATCTCCCCATGAATCGACTGAGACCGGTGGCGGTATTTTTGTCTCTGGGAGCGCTGGCGGCGCTCGGATACGTGCCGTTCGGCTCGGACGGCGACGCCCAGGCTAACGCATCCGCCGGGTTCAAGTTCGCCAACATCACGCAGCAGGCGGGCTTCGTTTCCCTGAGGGACCTCGGAGGTCACGGGGTGCAGGCGGCGGACGTGACCGGCGACGGATTCGACGACATCTACGTAACGAATATTGCGGATCCCCACCAAGATCGTCGCGAGTTGTTCTTCGTGAACCGGGGAGACGGGACGTTCCGGGAACAAGCCATCGAGGCCGGGATCGAAGATGACGGGTTCTTCGAGGGCGAGGGCGAAGAAAGCCACGCCGCGGTGTTCGCGGACTTCGACAATGACGGGGATTACGATCTCTTCAACGCCCATACTTGGACCAACCGGGACCGCATCTACCGAAACGACGGAGGCGGAAGGTTCGTGGACCTCACGGAAAGTGCCGGCATCCAGATCGTTGAAAAGGATTCTCGCGGTGTCGCGGCGGGAGACATCAATGGCGACGGGCGCGTCGACATCGTCCTCAGCGCCTGGGAAGGACGGCCGCAGGTGGCCTACATCAACCGAGGGTCCTTTCACTTCCTCCGCAGGGATAACCTCGGCATCGACAAAAGGGAGCTATCCAACCAAGGCATCATGCTGACCGACTACGACGCGGACGGCGATCTCGACTTCGCTTCCACCGGATGGTTCGCACTCGATCTACCACTGGGTCCCATTGCCCTTTACCAAAACCGAGGCACCGGCGTTTTCACCGAGGTAACCGCAGAGAGCGGGATCACCTTCAAGGAGAACGTTCCCGGCAACGGCTGGGCTTTTGGTGATGTCGACAACGACGGCGATCTCGACGCTCTAGTCGTCGGCCAGGACAAGGCGAAGCTGTATTTGAACGCGGAGGGCGGGAGGTTCCAGTTCGCACAGGACTTTTCCCGTGGCCACTTCACCGCAGGCCTCGGCGATTTGGATCACGATGGAGATCTAGATATCTACTTCGCCGGCAACCAGGCCATCTTTGAGAATAACGGGAAGGGTTTTTTCAAGCGCGTCCCGGTCGCGGGACTCACCGGAGTCGGTGCCAATCCGCGCGCCGTCTCGCTAGTCGACATCGACAATGACGGCGACCTCGATTTCGCAGTGGCCAGCAAGCGCGGTCCGAACACGATGTTTCGTAACAACCTCAACGATGATAATTGGCTGCAGGTCGAGCTTCGGTCACCGCGCGGTGAAGCGGGAGCCTTTGGGGCAAGAGTGTACGTCTACGACGCAGGACACCTCAACGATCCCAAGCATCTGAAGGGCCTTCGCGAGGCGCAGAGTGCGAACGGATACTGCGCCCAGAACTCACCGGTCCTCCACTTCGGGCTCAAAGCGGGGACATCCTACGACCTCAAGGTCCGATTCTTGGATGGCACGACGGTCACGCGCCCAGGAGTTCAGACCACGCAGCGAATCCTTGTGGATGGGCGAAACCCCTAGGTTTCGTCCGCTACCAGCTTCAAGATGACGTCGAACCAAGTCTGGGCCATCACCTCGTAGCCGCTATCGTTGGGGTGCAGTCCGTCGGGTCCTTGAAGGCTGAGATCCGAGCCAAACGCCTTCTCGTGATCGGCGACCGGGACCCTCTCCATCGCGGCCTCGGCGCGGATCATCTCGTTCAGCTTCGGGATATTCTCGGTCCCCTGGGCTCGGAATCCGTCGGCATTGAGGGGAGGTATGGTACCGATGATGATGGGGACGCCTTCACCTTTGACCACCCTCATCATCTCTTTGAGATTGGCTCGGGCCTGCTGGAAGTCTGGCTCCGGAAAGTTCACGTCCACCACTCCCTCCAAGAGCAGCACCAAATCATAGCGCTGAGAACGGATCTCGCTCCGCAGGCGCTCCAGCCCTTGGCCGGTCGTCTCAGCGCCGATACCCGAGTTGGTGAGCTTGGCGGTGCCTTCGAACTCGTTCCGCAGGAGGCGGATTAGCTTGGGTATGTAACCTTCGACGGGGGACAGCGAGAATTTCTCCAGAGAGTCGCGAGAGGTGACCCCGAACGTCAGGCTGTCCCCGAAGCAGAGGATGCGGCGGAAGGGGAGGTCTTGCAGGGCTTGGCGGAGGGCGTCGTCCGTCACCGCGTTTGCGGAAGCATGGCCGGCAGACGTCACTGTCTCCGGGCCGAGCGGCGACGGGTCTTGCGAGCCGCAGGCTGCTAGTCCAAGGGCGAGAGCCGTCGCGAAGAGGGCGGTACGGACTGTCATCAGCTCTCGGTGCTCCTGTCCTCCTGGGAGTTTCCTGATGACGCCGGAGGTCCTCGGCTCTTTCCGTACCTTAAGCCGCTGGGCACGCACTAAGGCATGCTCCACGCGGAGAGCCTCTTCAGAATCGCGACTTTCGATCGGTGCGGGCGCGCGCTTCGTTCACTCGAAGCGTTCGTCCCTGCATGTCGGTTCCGTTCAACGCCTCGATGGCGGCTTTGGCTTCCCCGGAATCCGCCATCTCCACGAAGCCGAATCCGCGGGACTGGTTGGTATGTCGGTCGACGATGATGCTGGTGGCGTCGACCCGCCCGAACCTCTCGAACGCCTCCCGCAGGTCCGCTTCGGTCGTGTTAAAGGGGAGATTCCCAACGTAAATATTCATCTTCCAAGCCTCTCCTGTTTGCCAAGCGGAGACGTCACGACGGCTACGTTGGTAAGCCCATCCGGAAAGAACGACCAAGGGAGCGCGAAGGGATTTGCATCGAGAGGACTTGGGACCGGATCGTCACCGACGTGTCACGAACAACTATCTCCGTGGAAACACGAATCCATTCAAGCACATTTTCAAGAGGTGGGCAAGTGGGTCGACGGAGAGAGGGAGGTTGCAGCGTCCGCTCAGCGAGCCGTTCCGCCGTCTTCGACAGCGAACGTATCCATCATCAAGAAAGGGTCCCCGAGAGGGTACAAGACGGGACAGGTGCAGCCCCGACTCCGGTACTCTTCGACCTTGGTACGCGCCTCCTCCGGGGTTCCGCTGGCGGTGACGCGAAGAACGAGCTCATCGGGAACGAGATGCATGGCCTTTCGCACCTGGTCTTTGGTGGCCGGCCAGCCCAAGATGGACCGGATCTTTTGAACCGTCGCCGGCTCGACGCCCGACGCCTGGGCGATGTGAGGCTGCTGCGCCAGATACTGAGTCAGGAGCTCCTTGGCATTCTCCACGGCGCGGGCCCGATCCGGGTCGACCGAGCACACGATGAGCTGCGGCCGGTCCAGAGTTTCGAAGTCCCGACCGCCTTTTCTGGCTCCTTTTTCCAAGTGCTCCATGGCGCGGTCGTTGTACTCCGGCGGCACGCAGTAGTTCAATAGACACCCGTCCGCGATCTCGCCGGCGAGCTCCAGCATCTTGTCACCGGTGGCTCCGATATAGACCGGCACGTTGCGCGGCTCGCGGCGTCCGTGGACCACATCCAGCTCGATTCCCTTGACCCGATGAAACTCTCCGTGGAAGGTGACGTTCTCCAGTCGAAGCAGTCGCCGAAACACCTCAATCGTCTCCCGCATAGCGAGGAGCGGGTTTCGCCGCTCGATGCCGACGCTGGCTGCCAGCGGATCCCACCAGGCTCCGATACCACAAAGAATGCGGTCGGGCGCCAGATCGTCCAGGGTGAGGAAAGTGGCCGCCAGCAGGCCGATGTTCCGGGTCCAGTTATTGATGACGCCCGATCCGATGCGAATGCGCGAGGTCACCGCTGCGAAGGCGGCCATGGGAACGATGGCATCGCGCACCAGTCGACTCTCCGCCTGCCATACCGCTTCGAAGCCCTTGGCCTCGGCGTATTGCGCGTAGCGGATGCCGTCGGCCAACGGATGCGCATCCTGTAGATAGAGGGCTACCCGACGCTTCGACATGGAGTCACAGGATAATAGTGGGCGTGGGGTGAATCAAAGGGTCGCCTGGCGCCTACCAGCCGGCCATCCGTTGCCATAGCCTTTCCGCTTCGCGATGAGCCTCGTCTCTTATCTCCGTGATGTCCGCGGTTTGGAGGACTCCATCTTCCACCACCACCCGACCGTCCACGATGACGTGACGTGGTGGGGAAGTGCCCGGCGTGACGACCAGGTCTGCGATGGCTCCCTCGACCAGCGGTCCGAACGAGCGCCGCCACCGTTCGCTGGCTAGAGCCCATCCGGCGGCGAGACGCTTCGCCGCCGCCGCCCGCTCGACCTCTCCACGCTCCTTCGCCAGCCGGGCGAGCTCGGCTTGCTCGGCGAGCATGTCGGCCGGGTAACCGTCGGTGCCCAACGCCACCCGGTCGCTCGCCCACAAGGCCGCCGGATAGCCGACCCGGTTGCCCCGGTTGGAGCGAGGGTTTTGCACCAACCAGGCGCCGCCGGAGACGACGGCCTCGACCTGCTCCTGCTTCAGGTGGACGCCATGGGCCATAATCGAGCCCGGCACCAGTCCCTCGAGCTCCATCAGTCTTTCCAGAGGACCTGCGTATCCACGACGGTGGGCGTCCTCCACGTCGGCAGCGTCCTCGGCGACGTGAACGTGCAGCACCGTACCCAGCTCGCGGCACATATCACCGGCGGCTCGAATGGTCTGGTCGGAGACGGTGAAGGAAGCGTGGAGTCCGACCAGACCCCGCACCAGGGGCCGTCGGTTCGATCGCAGGAACCGCCGGCACTCCGCCAGGCCTTCGTTCGCCTCCGCCTTTCCCCGATTCCGCTCCGTCGCCCCGTAGCAGACCAGTGCTCTCGTTCCGAGCTCCTGGCAGGCGTCGGCCAGGACGTCGAGCGAGCCTTCGATGAAGTCTGGCGATTCGTGATGATCTACTAATGCCGTCGTGCCGTGAAGCAGCGCTTCCGCCACGTAGAGGCGGGCGGCGGCGCGCAGGCTGGCTGCATCCAAAGCCCGATCGAGGCGCCACCAGATCCGCTCCAGAATCTGAAGAAAGTTTTCGGGAGGAGGCGAGGGCGGCGGCATGCCGAGCCCGGCGAGGCCGCTGTACAGGTGCGTGTGGGCGTTCACGTAGCCGGCGTTCACCGCGGCGCCCTTGCAGTCGAGCCGTGGTGTGCTCTCCGGGCAGGGATCCCCCATACGGTGGACCGATTCGCCCTCGATCAAGATGGATCGAGCGGGATCGTCGGTCTCCAGGTAGAGCCGGTCTAGGTTGGATGGCGCGATCAGCGCCATGTTTCTCGCGGTATCTTGGTCCGGATCTTTCCGACGCTGATGGCCCGCGCGGCGGGGGAGTCTTTCATGGGAAGCGTGTAGCGTCTTATGCCGTCAAAGGACTCGAGCGCCCCGGCGACCGCGCCCGCGGTGGGCACCAGACCGATCTCTCCCACTCCCTTGGCTCCGCACGGCCCCTCCGGCTCGTGCTCCTCGACCAGGATGACCTCGACCTCGGGCATGTCACGGGCTCGGAGGACTCCGAGATCGCGAAGATTGAAGGTGACCGGCATCCCGTCCACACAAGGGAGCTCCTCGGTGAGCGCGTAGCCGAGACCCATGTGGATCGATCCCTCTATCTGTCCCGCGCAGAGATCCGGATTCACCGCTCGTCCCACGTCATGTGCGGCCACGAAATGCTCCAGTCGGCCGTTCTCGTCGAGGATGCATAGCTGCGTCGCGTAACTGAAGGTGGTGTGCGTCTTGATCTTATCGGCCGTTGTCCCGAGCGGCGTGGTGTCTTCGGTGAGACAGTCGGCGGCGTAGACCTTTCCCACCAGATCGGCAAGACCCTTGCCTTGCTCCAGGTCGGCTCGCAGCTTGTCTCCAGCGCTCATGACCGCTCGTCCACCGAAGAGTGTTGCCCTCGAACCCGTGGTCTGGCCGCAATCGAGTGCATAGGTGGCGTCTACCTTGGGACGGAAGACAGAAGCGGGCAATCCGGTGGCTTCCACCGCGAACTGAACGAGCACAGTGAGGAGACCTTGTCCCATTTCCGTGTAGCCGTTGTAGAGAGAGACCGTCCCGTCCTCTTCCACCACCAGGCGCGCCTTGCCCCATTCCTTGGCGCCGTTTCCGATGCCGCTGTTCTTGATTCCACAGGCGATGCCCACCGCTTTTCCTCGGCGCACGGCGTCGTAGTAAATGTCCTTGACGGCGTCCAGGGTCTTCTTGATGCCGACGGATTTCTCGAGGACCTGGCCGGTCGAGAAGACGTCCCCCACTTGGACCGCGTTGCGCCAGCGCATCTCCCAGGCATCGATTCCGACTTTCTTGGCCAGCAGATCCACGGCTCCTTCGATGGCGAAGGCGGCCTGGTTGGCGCCGAAGCCCCGCATGGCGCCGCAGGGTGGGTTATGGGTATAGACGGCCATCGACTCGACATCGACATGCGGAACCCGATACGGTCCGCAGGCGTGCCCGGCGGCGCGCTCCAAGACTTTGCCCCCCACGCTGGCGTAGGCGCCGCTGTCGCCGATCATCCGCGCCTTCACCGCGGTAAGCCGCCCTTCGCCGTCGCATCCCACGGTGAGGTGGATGGTGATGGGATGGCGTTTGGGGTGGAGGCGGATCGACTCTTCCCGGCTGAGGGTCAGCTTCACCGGGCGGCCGGTGAGCTGCGCCAGCAGCGCGGTCTGCGCCTGGATCGACATGTCCTCCTTGCCGCCGAAGGCCCCGCCGTTCGGGATCAGCTCGACGAAGACCCGGTCCGGGGAGACACCCAGAAAGGCCGCCACCTGTCGCCGATCGTCGAAGATGCCTTGTCCTTGGGTCGCCAGGTACAGCCGGCCGTCGGGAAGCGGCTCGGCGAGCGCCGCCTCCGGCTCCAGGTAGAGATGCTCGATGCGCTGGGTCTTCCAGGTTCCGGAGACCATGTGGGCGCTCTTGGCGAGAGCGGTGTCGGCGTCGCCGCGGCGGATCACGGAGCGAGAGAGAATATTGTCCGGCTTGTTGGGATTGACGGTCGGTGCACCCTCCCTCAGGGCCTCTTCCGGATCGAGAACCGGCGTCAGGATCTGGTAGTCGACTTCCACCATCTCCGCCGCCCGCCGCGCGGTGAGCTCGTCTTCGGCGGCGACCGCCGCCAGAACGTCGCCTACCGACCGCGTCTCTTCACCTTCGGCGACGAACCCCGGCCAGTCGTTGTAAATGAGGCCGTACCAACGGTTGCCGGGAACGTCTTTGGCGGTGGCCACCGCCACCACACCCGGCAATGCCTCGGCCTGGGACGTGTCGATCCGATTCACCCTTGCCCGGGCGTGCGGGGAGAGAGTGACCGCGCCGTGAAGGAGGCGGGGCCGGGTCAAGTCGTCGACGTAGGGCCGGCTTCCCAACGCCATGGCCTCACCGGAGACGCGGCGGAGCGATTGGCCGACCCGTCCGTCGTTCTCCGGATCGGGAATCGGCTCGCCACGCTTGGCTTTGGCCATGAGCTCCACCGCGTCGATGATCTTGACGTACCCGGTGCAGCGGCAGAGGTTCACGTCGATGGCCTTGGCGATGTCCTGACGGCTAGGATTGGGGTTTCCGTCCACCAAATGCTTGGCACGGAGAAGAATTCCAGGAATACAGAATCCGCATTGCATGCCGGCGGCCGAAACGAAGGCGCGCGAGTACAGATCCCGCTCGTCCTGGTCGATGCCCTCCAGCGTGAGAACCTCTCTGCCCGCGGCTTTCTCGGCCGGTATGGCGCAGGTCACCTTGGGGCTGCCATCGATCAACGCCAGACAACAACCGCACTGCCCCTGTGGCTCGCAGCCGTTCTTGGTGGAAATGATGCCGCACTGGTTGCGGAGCGCTTGGAGAAGAGATTCCCCTGGACGGGGATCGATCGTCCTCTCGCTTCCGTTCAGGCGCAGCCGGACGCTCATGGGATCGAGACTCCTTTTACTGGCTTTCGCGCCGCACCACGCGTCCCGCACGGACTCCGGTGATTTCGGAATTCTCGACCGCCATCTCGCCGCGCACCATGACGTGAATCACACCTTCCGGGTATGAAACAGGCTCGGCGTAGGTGGCGGTGTCCTTAATAGATGTTGGGTCGAAAACGACCAGATCGGCGGCGAACCCTGGCCGCACCTCGCCGAGGTCGGCAAGGTTCATGGCGTGGGCTGCCTGGCTGGTCAGCTTTCGAATCATCTCCGAAAGCCCGAGGAGTTTCTTCTCGCGAACGTAGTGCCCCAGAAAGCGGGGGAATGTCCCGTAGGCGCGCGGGTGCGGTCGATCTCCTAGAAGCGCGTCGGTACATCCGTTCAAGTAAGGAAGAGACATGAATCGTTCCACCACCTCCTCGCTCTGGGAGCGGGAGATCATGCTGACTCCCATGGACTCACTCTCCAGTAGCTCGAAGGCGAAGTCCAGTGGCTCGCGCCCGGCCGCCTTGGCTCCCTCCGCCACACTTTTTCCGAGCCATTCCGGGTGCCGGCCACTCGCTATCCCGCTGATGACGATACCCTCCGGACCCGTCCACTTCCAAAAGGAGTCCCAGTCCAAGACGCCCTTCTTCTCGATGTCCTCCCGCATCTTTTGCCGGGTGGCCGGATCGCGAAGCCGCTCCAGCGTTTTCGTTGGTCCTCCGGCGTGCGCCCAAGGTGGCAAGATCGCTCCCAGCAGGGTGGAGCCGGCAGCATAGCAGTATTGGTCTCCGGTGACCGAGACGCCCTGGCGTCGCGCCTCCTCGATACGCCCGACCAGACCCGCCGCCCGAGAGAAGTTCTCTCGCCCGGCAACCTTGAAGTGCGAGATGTGAACGGGACAACGGGAGCGCAGGCCCACCTCCATCATTTCGTCGATCGCGCGCTCGATCAAGTCCGATTCACTACGCATGTGCGCCACCAACGGAGCCTTTCGCGGGGCCAGCACTTGTCCGAGCGCAACCAGCTCATCGGTATCGGAGTAGCAACAAGGGGGATAGACGAGGCCGGTGGAGAGCCCCAAGGCTCCCTCGCCCAGACCGCGGGCCAGCTCGGCGCTCATCCTCTGGAGCTCGGCGCGCGTGGGCTTCCGGTTCTCTCGTCCCATGACGTAGGCTCGCAAGGTCCCGTGAGGGACCAGGTAGGCGAGATGGAGAGCGGGTCGGCATTGCTCGAGAACCTTCAGGTAGTCCCGGACTCGTTCCCAACGCCACTGCTCTTCCGGCAAGTCTCCGAGGAGGCCGGAGAGCGCCTGGCGGGTCTCCGGAATGTGGTGGGGCCGAACCGGCGCCACGCTGATCCCGTCCTGCCCGAGCACCTCCAGGGTGATGCCTTGCCGGAGCTTCATGGGCAGGAGAGGCTCGGTGAGAACTCTCAAGTCGGAGTGCGAGTGCGTATCGATGAAACCGGGCGCGATGACCAGATGGGAGCAGTCGATCTCGCGGCGACCCCTCAGGCCTTCCCCGATGGCGGCGATCGATTCTCCCTCGACGGCCACGTCCGCCGCGCGCGCCGCCGCACCGGAACCGTCGACCAGCGTGCCGTCGCGGAAGACGATGGGGTAGGCGCTCATCTTGTTGAGTTCTCTTCCTGCCCGCCGAACTCTTCTCCGAAGAAATCGCCCTCGTTCCAGGCCGGTCGTTCGCTTGCCTGAGCCACCAGGTAGCCCGCCAAGAGGTTCACACCCGCGTAGGTCGTGCCGGTTTGGAAGTTCATGTCCTGGCTGAAATCATCCTTGGGCGTGTGGTAGACGGTGGCCAACCAGTCTTGAATGGCGGCCGCCCCGTCGACATCGGGGTCGCCCGATTGGAGGCCGACGATGGTGAAGGCGGCGGGAATTCCTTGCCGCACGAAAGGGTACTGGTCACTGCGGACGAAGAGAACCTCTTCCGGCATGGGGTCAGGGCTGAGATCGAGACCCATGTGATCGGCCACTTGCCGGTAAGTCTCCCCCAGGCTCGAGTGCTCGGCTCCGAAGACCACCAGATCCCGGATCGGGTAGAGCATGAGCGCCATGTCGAGATTGATATCGGCCACCAGGGACTCCCTCGGCACGGTGGGATGCCGAGCGAAGTAGTCAGCGCCCAAGAGGCCTTTTTCTTCTGCGGTGGTGACCAGAAACAAGATCGATCGTTTGGGGGCATCGGGTAGGCACTTGAAGGCCCGGGCGATCTCCAGCAGGACCGCGGTTCCGGAAGCGTTGTCGTAAGCGCCGTTGAAAATGTTGTCTCCGTCCATAGCTTCTTTGATGCCGTCGTGATCCAAGTGCGCGCTGTAAACCAGATACTCGTCGCGAAGACGAGGATCCGCTCCCGTGAGTTTGGCGATCACATTGGGGCTCTGGGCCTCACCGTGATACGTCACGGTGACCATCTCGGCCTCGAGAGGAATGTCGAAGCCCCGAAGTTTCCCGGCTTCGGCATGGGAGAATACTTCCGGCAAAGAAATGGGAGCATAGGCAAAGATTTCCTCCGCGGTTTCTCGGCTGAGGAGGCCGACGCCGCGGATCTCGGGCCAGACGGGACGTGGGCGGCCGGCGGCGTCGGTCCACTTCATGCCAGGCTCTCTGGCGTTTTCCGCCACCATGGACCACGGAATGCGCTTCTCGTCCTCGGCAAGCAAGATATTGAGGACGCCCACCGCACCGTGTGCGACGGCATTCTCCAGCTTGGGCCAACCCGAGTAGTGAGCCCTCTGGCTGTTGGGAAAGGTGGCCGGTGCTCCGTGGAGCATGACCGCAATTTTGCCCTCGGCATTCACGCCCGCGTAGTCGTCGTAGTTGAGCTCCGGTGCGCTGATACCGAATCCGACGAAAACCAAGGGGGCCCGTAACTGAACGCTCTCCCGTTGGAAGTCCGCGGAGAGAATGTAGTCCTTACCGATCTCGAGATCCTTTTTCCACGCGTCCCGTATGAGGGTCAGAGAGCTTTGGCCGAAGTCGACGACACCGGTACGGAACGCCACTTGCTGGAAATACGTTTCGTTGAGCCCGGCAGGCTCGAACCCCATCGATTCGAAGGCCGAGGCGACGTACTTGGCCGCCAGATCGAACCCTCGCGTCCCCGCCTCGCGTCCCTCCAGAAGATCGTCGGCCAGGAATCGGATGTGAGCCCGGATCGCCTCGGGTCGGATGCATCCCAGGGCGGCCTCGACGCCCGGTGAAGAGATCCTGCTCGGCGGTTGGCAAGAAAAAAGTGATACCGCGGCGACGGTCACGATAAAAAATGACGGGTGGCGGCGCATGGGGCGGGCTCTCCTGTTGTCTCTGGTGTCCGTTTAATAATCACAGAAGGGGCCGACCGACGGGCCCCACCGGGAGAGTATACATTAGCGCACCGAGACGAGCGGAGCGACCGGCGTTCTAACCGCGGTAGCTGGGATCGAGGAAGGAGCGAAGCAGTCCCTTCGATACTTCGAGTCGGTAGGCGGCAGTGGAACGGATATCGTCTATGGGCGCCACGTCCTTTTCCAGAAGCGCACACGCCTGGTCGAGGACCTTGCCCGCCGGTTTCTTGCCGACGATGAATGCCTCGACGTGGCGCAGGCGGCGAACGGTGGGAGCCATGCTACCCAGCGCGAACCGTAGCTCGCGGACGCTGCCGTCTTTTTTGACCCATAGGAGACCCGCGGCGACCGTCTTCGAGATAGCCGAGGCGGCGCGTGTTCCGACCTTCCAAAACATTTGTCGCCGGGGACGGCTGGGAAGAACCGGGATCTCGATGGACTCGATGAGCTCGGAAGGACCGAGCGAGGTCTTCTTCACTCCCGTGAAGATGTCCGCAAAAGAGATGGTCCGCCCTCCACCGGGCGATACGGTATGGACTAAGGCCTGGTAGACCGCCAAGGGAGGAAAGGTGTCTCCGGCCGGGGAGGCATTGGCGATGTTGCCGCCCAGCGTGCCACGGATTTGAATTTGAACGCCCCCTATGGTTGCGCAAGCGTCCACCAGCAGGGGGAACTCTCTCTGGACGGTGGCATGATTCTGGAGCTGCCAGTGATTCACCAGCGTCCCGATCCTGAGGCCGTCCTTTACTGAACGGATCCGAGCCCATTCTTTGATGGAGGAGAGATCCAGGATGGTCTTGCCGTTCCGCTGCCCGGCATTCCAGGAGACCATGAAGTCCGTCCCTCCCGCCAGGGGGATGGCCTCCGGGTGACGCGCCAGAAGCCGCACCGCCTCCCGGGCCGCCTTGGGCCGCAAGACTTCCATGGTCGAGGGATCGCCTCTCATTTGGCTCTCTTCCGTAGAGGTCGTGGCCGCGACCCCCTGATTTTGTTTCTCTCACGAACGGTCCTGTTTCTCTCACGGACGGCCTTGATGACCGAGCTGACGATCTGTTGATAGCCGGTGCAACGACACAGGTTTCCCGCCAAGGCCTTGCGGATGGACGTCTCATCGTCCCTGCCACCCTGCCGTACGTAAGCCCAGGCGGTCATCAGAAAACCGGGCGTGCAGATGCCGCACTGCGTCCCACCTTCGGACAAGAAGGCGTCTTGCAAGACGTTCAACGAGTCCGGTTTGCCCAGCGATTCGACGGTCTCGATCCTTCGGCCGGCCACCTGGCAGACGGGAATGAGACAGCTATTGACCGGCTCTCGGTCGACCAGCACCGTGCAGGCTCCGCACTCCCCCTCGCCGCAACCTTCTTTCGTTCCGGTGAGGTGGAAATCCTCACGCAGAACGTCGATCAGTCGTTTGAAGGGCTCACCCTTGTGCAGCCGCGTCTCGCCGTTAACGCGCAGTCTGATCACGCTTGGCTCGGGAGATCCGTTCCGGAAGGAGGGGAAGCTCGGGAATGAAGAGTCCGGTGGCATGGAAGACCGCAGCCGCGACCGCCGGGGCCGGCACGTCGAACGGCAATTCACCGACTCCCTTGGCTCCGAAGGGACCGCGTGAATACGGTTTCTCGACGAGCTCCACGCTCATGGGAGGCGTATCGAGTGTAGTCGGTATGATGTAGTTCGTGAACTGGGCGTTTTGCATCACACCGTTCTGAAAGATGACGTTCTCCAGAAGCGCGTAGCCGAGGGCTTGGGCGGTTCCTCCCATGATCTGTCCTTCGACCAGGACCGGGTTGATGGCCTTACCGATGTCCTGCGCGGTGGTCAGCCTGCGGATCCGCACTTCGTAGGTCAGTTTGTTTATCTCTAGCTCTACCACCATGGCCGCATAGCTATAGACGCCGTAGGCATCGCCCTTGTACTTCTCCTCATCCCATTGGATCTCGTCGGGTTGGCGGTACTCTTCGATGAAGCTGACCGCCGGCTTACCGTTGGCGAGCTTTCTGGCAGCAGTCCTCAGCCCGGCCCGGGTATGGGGGAAGGTGCCCTGCAACTCCGCGACCGCGGTCTTCAGGCGGAGCGCCGCGCGCTGCAGAAGACTTCCCACCACCATGCAGGTCCGGCTGGCGACGGTGGGCCCGCTGTTCGGCACTCTTGCGGTGTCTGGCGTATCGATCTGGATCCACTGGTAGGGAACTCCTAGAGTCTCTGCCACGATCTGAGCCAACATGCTGCTGGTCCCCTGACCAATCTCCGTGGATGCGGCTTCGACGCGGATCTCTCCCTCCCGGGTCAGCGACAGTCCTGCTCGGCTTGCCAGATGAACCTCACCCGCGCCGGTAAAACCGGCGCCGTGAAAGACTACCGATAGACCGACGCCTCGCCAGCTGGTTCGATCCTTCCGCCGATTCCACTGCTTGCATTCCTTACGCCTTTCCACATACTTGGCTCGCTGGACGGCTCGCTCCAGAACTTCGGATGCCCCGACGCTCTCCCGAAGGACTTGGCCGGTGGCGGTGACAGATCCCTGGCGGAACAAGTTGCGCCTTCTCAGCGCCAGCGAGTCGATGCCGAGCGTGGCGGCTATCTTTTCCATGTGGAGCTCGGCGGCGAACAGAGTTTGGGGGGCACCGAATCCGCGGAAGGCTCCGCTGGGGGGGTTGTTGGTGGCCATGGACTTGGCGAGTATCCGCACGTTGGGACACTGGTAAGGCCCACTGGCATGGATGGCTCCGCGAGAAAGGACCACCGGAGACAAGGTCACATAGGCCCCTCCATCCATCACGATCTCGATCTCTTGCGCAAAGAGCGTTCCGTCACGGCGGACGCCGGTCCGGTGCCGGATTCTGGCGGGATGACGTTTGGTGGTGGCCAACATGTCCTCGTGCCGGTCGTAGATCATCTTGACCGGCCGTCCTGACTTGATGGCGAGCAGCGCCGCATGGCCGCCAATCATATTCGGGTATTCTTCCTTGCCGCCGAATCCACCGCCCGTCGTCGTTTGGATAATCCGGATCTTCTCCTCGCGCCGTGGGAAGAGAGGCTTCATCGCCTTATGGACGTAATAGGGGCACTGCATGGAGCCCATGATCACCAGCGTTCCGTCGTCTTCTTCCCAAGCGGCGACGCCGTTGTTCTCGATGTACGCTTGTTCCTGAGAGGGGACTCGGTACTCTCCTTCCACGATGAAGTCTGACTTCGCCATGCCGGCGCCGGTGTCCCCCTTTTCGATCAAGATGCGCTTGAAGACGTTGTCGGACCGGTAGAGAACTTGCCGAAGGGCGATGGAATCCTCCATGGACAAGACGGGCTCACTCTCCTGATAGTCGACCTCGATGTGTTCGAGGGCCTGGTAGGCGGTGGCGCGAACGGGATGGCCGATCAACAAGATGGGCTCCATGGCGTGCAGGATGCGCTCTTCGGCCAGAAGCGGCTGGTCGTGTTCGATGAGGTCGACGTAGTTCTGCCCGGGGATATCTGCGGCGCGGGCGATGACGCAATCGTCCCAAGGGAATTTCGGATCGAAGCGAATGTTCTTGATCGTACCGTGAGGAATAGAGGAGCGGAGCGTGACTCCGAAGAGACATCCCGGCAGATGGTAGTCGTCGATGTACTTCGCGACACCGCAGAGTTTCTCCGGTCCTTCTTTGCGGCGGGAGCTCACTCCGACGGCTAACATCGCTGGTAGCCTATCGTAGCTGGAAGGTGAGTTTCCACCGGGATACACTGGCGCACAAGGAGATCGGGATACGATTGCAGGCAGGAAGGCTGTTCTCTTGGACAAGATGCCCGACCTCGTCATCGTAGGCGGCGGCCCCGCGGGCCTCGCCACCTCTATCTTCGCGGCCATCGCCGGGCTCTCGTCCATCGTCATCGAGAGGCGCTCTCTCCCCATGGACAAGCCTTGCGGGGAGGGCATCATGCCACCCGGCGTGGCGCTGCTCGAGGAGATGGGCGTTCAGGTACCTCACGCTCGTTTCTTGGGGATTCGCTACGTGGATGGAGACACGGTTGCCGAAGGACGGTTTCCAACCAGAGCGGGATGGGGTGTTCGCCGCACCGCTCTCGTTGAAGGGCTCTTCCATCGTGCCCAGGAGCTCGGAGTCGAGCTCCGTTTCGGGACCCGTGCCACCGGATGGAGCGCTACCCGGGACCGAGTCCATGTGGATTTCCATGGGGGTCCCGTGGAGGGAAGGTTTCTGATCGCGGCAGACGGGCTTCATAGCAAGTTTCGGAAGGAGGCGGGTTTACAAAGATTGGCGCGCGGAGCGAAGCGCTTCGGTGTACGGCGTCACTTCCGGGTGCGTCCCTGGTCTCCCTGCGTTGAAGTTCACTGGAACAACGAGGCCGAAGCCTATCTGACGCCGGTCGCTTCTGAGGAGCTGGGGGTCGCTTTGCTATCGAGCGGCGCGCCGACCCGTTTCGAGGAATCGCTGAGCCATTTTCCAGGTCTCGAGGAACGACTGGCAGGGGCACCGGTAGTGAGCGAAGTACAGGGGGCGGGGCCCTTTCGACAATGTGTTCGGCGTCGTTATCGCGGCCGGCTGGCTTTGGTGGGGGATGCGGCGGGATATCTCGACGCCTTGACCGGTGAGGGTCTATCCCTGGGGTTTCACTGTGCGCAAGCCCTGGTCGCGACCATCGCCAAAGGGGATGAGCTGTCAAGCTATGAAACCGCCTACCGACGTCTCAGCAGAACGTATTATCTGATGACCGGACTGCTGCTGGCGGTGGCCCGGAGACCGGGACTTCGCCGGCGACTCATCGACGCGCTCGCGGAGACTCCAGAGATCTTCGATCGTCTACTCGCCATCAGCACCGGCGAGAGACCCATCCACCATCTGGGGTCAGCGGGATTGATTCGGCTCTTGCAAGTGCTGGCGGGACGTTCCGGTAGAGCTCGCTCGAGCCGATTCCAGGGCGGGG
>Ga0209321_10001291_pt1 | contig 17053 bp, 12 predicted proteins | sample Rifsed16ft4_FD_184012 | JGI IMG/M metagenome (GOLD analysis project Ga0209321, IMG submission 184012) | Soil microbial communities from Rifle, Colorado, USA - sediment 16ft 4 - CSP-I_5_4 (version 2) | ecosystem: Environmental > Terrestrial > Deep subsurface > Rock core/Sediment | place: Rifle...
AGCTTGGCTGCGAGGCCTCCTAGACACCAAGCTCAAATGCTCGTGGTAAGCCTTTGAAAATAAAGGGTGTAGAAGTGTGGCGGAGAGGGTGGGATTCTCTTTCGGCAAAATCCGCAAGTCCCTGAAGCGCGGGGAGATAGCACGTAATAAGCAGGTACTACGTGGCTTAGCGACTTTCTATTAGTTCTTGCCTGTTCTCATGAGTCTTGCTGGTGCTCTCCAGAAACCGACACCAAATAGACACCAAGAGCTACCCTTAGACAAAGATACCCCGATTCCCCGCAGCCTGCCGAGCTCGACATTGTGAATTCGGAGTGAACCATTTGGCTCCGAACCAGAAGGTGGCGAGTTCGAATCTCTCCGGGCGCGGGATGTCAACGCCGATGTCAGAGGGACTTTAGGAACGCTTGTACTGCTTGCCGATCGGCGTCGGACAGCTTCTGGAACTTGTCCCGCGAGGCCGCGCCCTCGCCCCCATGGAGCCGGATTGCTTCCTCGATCGAGGATGCCCGGCCGTCGTGCAGGAACGTCTTGGACAACCGGAGCCCCATCAGCGGCTCGGTGCGGAACTCGGACGGCGTGGCCAGACCCAGGCAAATGTCCGCCAGCTCCGGTCCCATATCGTGCAGCAGCAAATCCGTGTATGCGGCGACCTCTTTGTTCCTCAAGGCACGAACGGGGTGATCACCCGACTTGAGCTTCGGCAGGTGGCACTTTGCGCATCCAATGTTCGAGAAAATCTTGCGGCCCCGCTTGGCCGCCTCCGTGAATCTCAGTGGCGCCAGCGGAGCGAGGAACCGCACAAACGCATCGGCTGCATCCACGGCCTGCTGGCTGATCTCCGGCTCCGGGACCGGGTCCACCCCCGCGGGAATCGGATTTCCTCCGATGGCTCCTTCGTCGGGCGACAACGGGTTTGTGATCCCCTGCTCGATGACGAAGGCCCCCGCATTGAACTCTCGCAGGTTGGGAAGGAACGCCTTGCGGCCGAAGCGGCCTAGCCGTCCGTCGAAGAATCGGTTAGGGCGTCCGGAGATGCCGTCCTTGTTGCGATCGTCCGGATCGGCATTGGCCAGAATCGTGGCATCGGAGACAGCATCCAGGAGGCCGAACCCGAATACATCCGGCGTCGTCCGCGTGGCTCTTGCGGTGGCCTCAACAGGCACCGGCTCGCTGTCAATCCCAAGTACCGCCTTGAGGGCCGGCGTTACTTCCTGCTGGATCACTGGTCCGCCTTTCTGCACTAGCGGATCGCAAACACCGGCGCCCCGGAATGCGGCCACGTGTACCTCGGCTTCGTCCCCCACGCCGCCGGAGACGGGGTCTTCGTGGCACTCCGCGCAAGCGTTCGCGTTGAACAGCGGACCGAGGCCGGTCTCCGGGGTGAAGACCCGGCCGAACTCGACGCGGCCTTTGTCGAACTGTTCAAGCTGCGGCGCTTAAAGCCGGCGAGCAGCCGACTGCGTCCTGCTACTTCACTGGGCGGGCGGCCGTCATTCGGAACTGCGGCTGAAGAAGAATGCCGCAGGCCGACATCGTCGATGCACAAGCATGGAAGCAATCGAAGTCATTCGACAAATGGCTGGGCGCTTCACCGACGAACAGATCGCAACCACGCTCAACCGGTTGAGACTGCGTACGGGACTTGGAAACACCTGGAACGAAAGTCGTGTCCACTCGGCACGGCACTATCACATGCTTCCTCCTTTTGATCCGAGCCAGTCGGACCATCGATTCGTCACGATGGAAGAAGCTGCCCAGCGATTGGGCGTGAGTTCCCGGAGCGTGCGACGTATGATCGAACGAAAGAAGATGCCAGCGAATCAGGTGGTGGAGTGCGCTCCGTGGCAAATACCCGTCGAGGCGGGCCCCCGGGCGGCCCATGCATCACGGAAGCAGGGAAGGCAGGCCGCAGGGGAGTGTGCATGCTCCGAACATATCAGCTTTCATGCGAAAACTCACTATATTATGAAAACATCAGTAGGTTGACCAGCGCGACGTGACCACCTTCTTTTCTGTATAGAATTCGATTGCGTCCTTCCCGTGTGCGTGCAAGTCGCCATAGAACGACCCCTTCCAGCCGGCAAAGGGAAAGAAGGCCGAAGGCGCGGGCACGCTCACGTTGATGCCCACCATCCCTGCTTCAACCCGAGAGGCAAATTCGCGCCCCGCCCATCCCGCTTGAGTGAAGATGGCCGCTGCGTTGCCATACGAAGAGCGGTTCACGGTCGCAATCGCTTCGTCCATATCTTTGGAGCGAATCACAGCCAGCACAGGGCCGAAGATCTCTTCCCGCGCAATCCGCATTTCGGGACGGACACGATCAAAAATGGTCGGGCCCACGTAGTAGCCGGTCGAGCCGTCGTGCGGCTTCACGGCGCGACCGTCGCGGACGAGTGTCGCCCCCTCCTGCTGGCCCAGCTCAATGTACTGCAGGATCCGTTCCCGGTGGGCAGCGGAAAGCACGGGCCCCATTTCAGTTTGCGGATCGGACCCCGCGCCGACCTTGAGGGCGTCGGCAGCCTGCACCAACGCGCGTAGCAACGGCTCGGCGGCATCACCCACAGCAACGACCACGCTTGTCGCCAGACAGCGCTCGCCGGCACAGCCAAAAGCGCCGCCGAGAATTGCCTTTGCGGTCGCTTTCAGGTCAGCGTCGGGCATGACGACCAGATGGTTTTTGGCGCCGCCAAGGGCTTGCACCCGCTTGCCGTTCGTGGCGGCTGTCTGATAGATGTACTTCGCCACCGCGGCTGACCCAACAAACGAGACCGCCCTTACCCGGGGGTCCGCCAGCAGAATGTCCGCGACCTCTTTTGCCCCATGAACGACGTTGACCACGCCGGCCGGCAAACCCGCTTCGTAGAGGAGTTCCACCAGGCGCACGCAGGTGCGGGGCACCTTGTCGGAGGGCTTCAAGACAAACGTGTTGCCGCAGGCAATCGCAAGCGGAAACATCCACAGCGGCACCATCGCTGGGAAATTAGACGGCGGAATGCCCGTACAAACTCCCAGAGGTTGACGGATGGAGACGCAGTCGACCCTGGTGCCGACGTTTTCGAGCGACTCACCCATCAGCAGGGTGGGAATGCCACAAGCAAACTCTACCGCTTCGATGCCGCGCCGCACAGACCCCTGAGCCTCTTCCAACGTCTTGCCCTGCTCCGTGGTGACCAGCCCGGCCAGCTCCTTCAGGTGATCTTCGAGCAACTGGCGAAAGCGGAAAAGAGTCCGCACGCGTTCTTGCACAGGCAACCCCCGCCACGCGGGAAAGGCCGCGTCCGCCGCTTCAATTGCCGCGCGAACTTCCTCTGCTGTGCAGTAGGGCACCTGCGTAATCGGTTCGCCAGTGGCGGGATTACGCAGCGTTTCCACACGGCCACGCGAAGGTTGCCAGCTACCACCGATGCCTATCGGACATGTGTAGACCTGCGCGGTTACCTCTGGGATTCGGCTTGCCATGGGAGTTCCTCCGTTCAACCTGCGCCGGCGCGCACCAGAGGCAACCTAGGGTCAATCTCCTTCCAAGTTGAGCGGACCCAGGTGTGCTGCGGGTCTTCCGTAAACGCCAGCGTGCGCGCGCTGCCGGCCAGGAAATTCAGGTAGTAGACGTTGTAACCGTGTCCGGCCACGACCGGGTGGTAGCCATCGCGCACCAGAACAACATCGCCATCCCAGACCGTCAGCGTCACATCGCGATGCCCATCCGGGGTGTAGAGGCGCTGGTAGGCATAGCCGCCCGGGCGATCCATCCGGTAGTAATAGATCTCATCGAGATCAGCTTCGGTGGGCAGGTTGTGCACATCGTGTTTGTGCGGTGGATAACTCGACCAGTTCCCACTAGGCGTGTAGACCTCCACGACGATCAGCTTGTCCGCTGGGAAGTTGGGCGGTATGACATCAACGATCTGGCGCGAGGCGTTGTTGCCTCCTCGCAGGCTGACCGAAACATCGCGGGGGGTAACGAGCCGGGGCGCATACGGTTTGCTGGAAGGCACGCGACACTCCGCCACCTCGCACACTGTGTTTGCCTCCACGTGCACAACAGAGCCCGCAGGTAAATAGAGTGCATAGGGCAGGCCATCAAAGACGTGGGCCCGCTGCCCGATCTGGACCTTCCCCTGGCCCCAGTCAGCCACGCAGTGCCCGCCCAGCAACACCAACGCAACCTCCTCCTCCCTGGTTTCGATCTCCTGTACCTCACCCGGCACTATTCGCCGAACAAAAAAGCTCATCCATTCCCAGCCCGCACGCTCACGTGGCAGGCTCAACAACTCCCCCGGCTGTCCCTGGGGAAGGTGCGAGGAGCGAACTAGGAAGTCGTCCTTTACCATTCGCTCCACCTCATGTTCTCCTCGGCGCCAGGAACCTGGCATCCTAGGTTTTTACCGCTTTGCGCGCTTCCCTGTATTCTTTTCTCGGCTCCTCGAGGTATTCCGGCACGGGCACATCCCACCAAGCGTACTTCGAGAGCCCGCCCAAGGGCAGTTCCCGGTGGGTAAGCACCTCCACCACGCAGGTCGTGCCCGAGTCCAGAGCTTCGCGAGCAAACTTCCCCACTTCGCTGGGCTTGTCAGTTCGCCACCCTTTCGCGCCGAAGGCGTGGGCGGCCTCGGCAAAGTTCGGTGTGTAGCGTTCGCCCTTGGTGTTCTCAAAGATGGTGTTGATCACACGATTGTCGCCGTAGGCTCCTATCTGCAAGTTCCGGATGGATTGCCAGCCGCAATTGTTCAGAATGACGTACACAATCGGCAGGTTCTTCTGCACCGCCACCGCCAGTTCCTGCATATTGGCCAGGAAGTCGCCGTCACCTGCGATCCCGATCACGCGGCGGTTCGGAGCCGCCAGCTGAGCTCCGATTGCCCCGGGCACGGTAAACCCCATCGTTGAAAAGCCACCGCTCGTGATATGTTTGCGTGGCTCGTAGAAGGGAACTTCCTGGTACACCTGACTCTGGGGCAGGCCCGCACCGGTCACCCAAATGGAGTCGCGGGGTGCGATCTTACGAATCTCAGCCAGCGCCCGCGAAATTGTCACCGGCACCGCATCGGATTCACGACGTTCTTGGAATGAATCAAAAAAAGCCTGCCGCAGGCGGCCGATTTCGGCGAAGTAGGCAGAGTTCCGGTAGTGGTGAGGCCTCTTCAGCCGCTCCCCAAGCGCGGCCAGCAGTTGGCCCAGCGCCACCTTGGCATCGGCACAGATTCCGACCTCAACTGGATAATTCTTGCCGATTTCCCGTCCCTCAAGATCAATATGAATTAACTTGGTGGGAGGAATCCGATAGACCTCCGCAGTGTAGGAAGCGGTGGTCCAGTCCACAAACCGCGTTCCCACAGCGAGCAGCACGTCCGAAGTCTGGCAGAGTCGGTTTGCACAAAGGCTGCCGATCGAGCCCGGGTGCCAGGCGTAGAGCTCGTGGTCTTCAGGGAAGATGCCCTGGCCCGACCAGGTTGTCACCACCGCCGCGCCGAGGTATTCAGCCAGCTTGTACACTTCCTCGGTCGCCCCAGCGGTCACCGCACCGCCCCCCACCAGCATCACCGGCCTTTTGGCGCCAGCCAGCAGTTCGGCGGCACGCTCAATGTCCTGGGGATGGCCGCCCGGGCCGTGCCGGGGGCGCCGCTGGGTCGGCTCGGGAATCTCGACGTCGGCGGTTTCGGCCTGTACGTCCATTGGCAGGTCGATCAGCACTGGCCCGCGCCGACCTGTGAGCATGATGTTGAAGGCGCGGTGGAGGACGAACGGCAATTGGTCGACCCGGCTCGGCTGCCACCACTGCTTGACAATGGGCTCGAGCACGCGCGGGAAGTTGGCCCAATGCATGCGATCGATCTCCTGTAGGACGGAGTGCCCGCGCATGTAGGTGTGGACGCTGCCGGTCAGCACCAGCACGGCGCTGGAATCGACATAGGCCTGAGCCACCCCGCAGGTGGTGTTAGCCGCCCCCGGCCCGATCGAGGTGCTCACCGCCAGTGGCTGGCCCGAGACCCGGTGGTAGGCATCGGCCAGGTGCACAGCGCACTGCTCGTGCATCACCGGAAAGGCCTCGATCTTCCCCCGCCGCTCCACCAGTGCGTCAAACAGGGGAAGGTTGCCGTGGCCCGGAATGCCCACTAGGTATGGCACCTTCTCCCGAATCAGGTACTCGACGACGATCTCCGCTCCCGTGAGTCGCATCGCCCACCCCTTTTTTGGGTTAGAAGAAGCTCTGCTCGTGCACCCTGTGAACGGGCACCCCGTCCCGGGCCGTTCATGGTCACTCTACGCAGCGGTGCCCTGGACTGTCAAGATTGCATCTCTTCCCGTGAGAGTCCTATTGGCTGGTTCTCTCTGCGGTCGCGCGGAGAAACTCTTCCAGCTCCTCCCTGTACGGCATCGCATCGGCGCAACTGACGCGGCTGACGACGATGGCGGCGGAGGCGTTGCCATAGCGCAAACACTCAGCCAGCACAAGCTCGCGGTTCAGGGCGTAAAGGAAGCCAGCCGCAAACGCATCGCCCGCACCAATCGTGCTGACCACCTGGCTGGGATACGGCAAGGCCGAAAAGAATTGATCTCGTGTATGCGCTTCCACACCCTTGGCGCCGAGCTTACGTACCAAAAGAGTTACACCGGCAGCCAGCACCACTCGCACCTGATCCTTGGGGTCACGCTCGCCGGTGAGGACAAAGAGTTCATCTTCATTCCCCACCACAACGTCCACACAGGGCAACGCACCACGGGCCGCCCGCCCAGCCTCTTCCGGCGACGACCAAGAGCTTGCTCGGTAATCCACGTCAAAGATGGTGCGCAGGCGGGCCTGCCGTGCCGTCTTCAGCGTGTCAAGAGTGGCTTCGCGCGCAGGAGAAGCCGAGAGGCTGGTCCCGTTGGTCACGAACATCCGCGCCTGCTGAATGTAGGCCCGTTCAGCTGGCGCGACCTCAACACGCGTATCGGCTGCCTGGTGGCGATAGAAGACCTGGGGAAAGCGATCGGGCGGAGATACTTCCGTCAGGCACAACGAAGTGTTGTAGCCCTCGACCATGCGCACAAACTGGATGTCGACGCCCTCTTTCCGGAGGAAGCCCAGAAGATAATCGGCAAGAGCATCCTTGCCGAGACAACTGATCATGCCGACGCGCAAGCCCAGGCGCGCCAAGCCGACGGCAATGTTAGCGCTCGATCCGCCCAGGTGACGCGAAAAGTGCTCGACCTCGGCCAAGGGTCGGTTGCGCTCGACTGCGTAGAGGTCGTAGCCGATGCGCCCCAGTACGCAAACGTCCAACGCGTTCTCCCCTTGCGGATTCATCGCCGGCGGTGCGGTTGGTGGCGGAGAGTTGGCGTCTCACCCGGGTCGGGGCCCTCGAGAAGGCCCAGTGCTTCTGTCAAACTTGCCCGCCGATGGACCAGCGCAGTCAGGGCCCGGCACATCGGCAGCGGATCCGCTTCGCCCGGAAAGAGAAGGTTGCGTCCGATGATCGCGCCGCGCACGCGGGGACTCGAAGCCAGCCCTTGGGCAAAATCGCGCAGAGTTTCGAAGGGCGATTCCCGTGCCGGCCCGCCCAGCAGAAGAATGGGCAGCGTCGTAGCGCGGCAGACTCGGGCAAAATCCTCGCCATAGGGGAGCTTCAGCCACAAATGCGCCGATGATTCACCCAAGGCGGAGGCGATGCCGCACTGCCGCACCAACGTGGCAACGTCTTTCATCGGTTGGTAGCTATCAGCCTGACGCGCAACGCCCAGCGGCTCCAAAAAGGCTGCCAATCGGTGACGCCGTAACCTATTTAGAGCCTCAACGCAGGCAAGAATGGTGTGTCCCGAAGCAGAGTCCTGGGGGTCCAGGCGGTACATCATCTTGCCGCCGTCACACCGCAGTTCCGCGAGCCGCTCGGCGGTGAAAGATGTAAAGGTATCTTCCATCTCAAAGGTTGAGCCGGCCACACCCCCGCGATTCATGCTGCCCACGAGCACGCGCCCGTCCAAAAACCCACGGCCAGTTCGACACCCCTCAAGGTGACTGAGGATGAGCAATTCTTCCATGATGTCACTGGTGGTCATGATGCCGTCGAGGTCGGGGTCGGTCAGAACGCGCCGGGCCCGGGCGAGGAGCTGGTAGCGGTCGCCCATTGCCAGGGCATCACCGCGAATCTGCGTGACACCGCGGGCTGGATGATCGAGCGCCACCAAGACCAGTTTGCCATCCCGGGTCAGCCGCGTGCGCTTCCTGCGCCTGCGGGCCTCCCGTTCGATCCACCCGGGATGCAGAACGCGGACATCTGTTATCTCCTGGAACACAGCGGTGGGGAAAAAGTCCTCGGCGACAAAATTCTTTATTTTTACTTCGGGTTCCATGAGCCCTCCAGGTCGAGCCGCCTCAAAGTCCCAGTTGGCGAAGATATTGCCGCGCCGCGGTGGCGTTTGCGAGTGGTGCGGCGGCACCCCGGCCGCCTGCCAGCACGTCCTGTTCGACTACAACCCAGCCGTCGAACCTGTGCTCTCTCAAAAGGGCCGCCAAGCGGGAGAAATCTATCACTCCGCGGCCGAGCGGAGCGAACACGCCGCGGCGCACGGCGGCGTGGAAGTCCACGCCCTGGCTGCGCACTTCGCCGATACGTACTCCATCCACATCCTTCAGATGCACGCAACGGACACGATCGGCGTAGCGCTCGAGCAGGCTTACCGGGTCGCCGCCGCCATAGACGCAGTGCCCTGTGTCCAGGCAGAGTCCCAGTTCGTCCGGCGCGAACAAGGACAACAGGCGCTCTACTTCCTCGGGAGTTTCCACGTGTGTACCGACGTGATGGTGAAAGGCCACCTGCAAGCCAAGCTCTTCACAGCGCGCCACCGCTGCGCGGATGGCCTTCTCCGCTGCCTTCCACTCCGTCTCATTCCAGGAGAGTTGGTTGGCTTCCTCGCGACGTCCCGCTACCGCAGAGCGGTCTGCGCTGATTTCATCGGAAAGAATCAAGAGCCGGCAGTCAACCTGGCTAATTAACTCGGCCGTGCGGGCTAGGTGCGCGAAACCCGTCTCGTGCGCACCCCTGTTGTCCAACTGCATGGCAACAAAGGCCGAGCAAAGGGTCAGGCCACGCCGCGCAAGCTCGCGCTCGAGTGCGGCCGGCGCGGTGGGCAGAAAGCCGTACGGACCAAGCTCCGTGCCGGCGTAGCCCGCCTGTGCGAGCTCCTCGAGCACGCGCGTATAGGGATAGTCCGGGGGCGGTTCGACCGATTCCATAATCCCCCAGCTCACCGGCGCATTGGCAACTTGAATGCTCATGCTCTAGCTTCTGCGGGTGAGCGGCACTCTATCACGCGGCCGTAAGGAGTTGCAATCGCCCCTCAGGTCCGGGAAGTAGAAAAGTGGAGCGCAGCAGCGCCGGCGATTCCGGAATCTTCCCCGTAGCTTGCCCCCACGAGCGGAATTTCCTGACAGCGCGAATTGATTGACCAGGCGGGCAACTGGCTACGAATGTAGTCGAACCAGGAAGCCATCAATTGGCCCAGCCCGCCGCCCACGACAATGACATCCGGCTCGAGCAGGTCAATGACGTTCCCGAGCCAAATGGTCAGCAGGTCAGCGGTTTCTTGCAGGACCGTGGTGGCGAGCGAGTCGCCCGAACGGTAGGCCGCGCCCACCACTTCGGCCGTAACCAAGTCGAGATTGCCACCTACGCAGTCGAAAATTTTGGAGCGCTTATCCCGGCTCTCACCGAGTTTGGCCCGGGCGCGTTGCGCAATGGCAGGTCCTGCGGCCAGGGCTTCAATGCAGCCGCGCTTGCCACAATTGCAGCGCGGGCCGCGAGGGTCAATCGTAACGTGACCGCCTTCGGCGGCGGCGCCGGTGCGCCCGTGATAGATGCGGCCGTCGAGCACAATGCCCGTGCCAATGCCGGTACCCAACGTGGCATAGAACACAGAACTATACCCCCTGCCCGTACCCCAGATGGCTTCGGCCAGAGCAGCCGCGTTCGCGTCGTTGTCAATGCGTGTGGGTACTCCGTATGCCTGTTCAATCTTTTCTGCCAAAGGGAAATTCCGCCAGCAAGGCAGGTTGGGAGGGTTGATCACGATCCCCCGCCTCGGGTCCAACGGGCCCGGGGAGCTGATCCCAATCGCGGAAAAAGAGGCGCCCCGGGATGGCTCCGCGGTGCGCACAAACTCGATCACCTGCACAACTGCCTCCAGCCCAGCTTCGGCATCTCCTTGGCTGACCATGGGCGCTCGACTCTTCACGAGGATCTCGCCGCGAGGATCTACCAAGCCGGCGGCTACCTTCGTCCCGCCGATGTCCACCCCGAGGATTAGGGGGGCTCCCTCGGGCATCTCTGCTCCTTGCAGTAAGCCTGCGCGCTTATGATACCTCACCGATCGCTTGCTTTGTGTTCCTCTACGAGTCACTGTCTGGGTAAAATTCAAGTATACTCTGAGCGGCATCAAGCCAATTCACGATTTCGTTGCAGGCTGAGAACTAATCATGATGAATGAGACTACCGGGGGATTCCTCTTGTTGCTGTTGGCCGGGGTAATGAATGGCAGCTTCACCCTGCCGATGAAGTTTACGCGGCAGTGGGCCTGGGAGAACACCTGGCTGATCTGGACCGTGTTTGCACTCGTGGTTTTCCCACCTCTCATGACTTTCTCGACTCTGCCCGCGGTGCGGCCGGTGTACGAAGAGGTAAACCCCACTGTTATTCTCACCGTGATTGGTTGTGGAGCCGGTTGGGGCATCTCACAAGTATTTTTTGGGTTGGCGGTAGACGCGGTGGGGATCGCGCTAGCCTTTTCGGTCATCCTCGGCCTCTCGGCAGCCGTCGGCAGCCTGGTTCCACTCATCCGGCTTCATCCAGAGAAGATTCTGACGGCCGAAGGTCTAGCGGTTTTCGTCGGGGTGGGATTGGTCATTTTAGGTGTTGGGATTTGCGCGGTGGCGGGCCGGAGACGCGAGGCAACCCTGGGGCAGATGGTAGCGCCGGGAAAAGCTTCTATGATGAGAGGCCTGCTCTACTGCGTGTTCAGCGGCGTGGGATCGGCTCTGGTGAACGTGGGGCTCGTCTTTGGAGCACCCCTGCTCGCAGCAGCGGAGCATGTAGGAGCTAAAAGCGTTTGGGCCCCCAACGCGGTTTGGCTGCCCCTGATGTGTGCAGGGGCTATTCCCAACCTACTTTATTGTATTCATCTGCTGCGCAAAAACAGAACTGCAAACCGGTTTGGATTGGCGAGCACGATGAGCTACTGGATCCTCGCGGGCCTGATGGGAGTGTTCTGGTTTGGCAGCACACTGATGTACGGCGTCGCTGCGGGGAAGCTCGGAACGCTGGGCACGGTGCTGGGCTGGCCGCTGTTTATGTCCTTGATCGTCATCACCGCGAGTATTTGGGGCGTGCTGACAGGGGAGTGGAAAGGCACTGGGAAAGAACCCTTACGCATTATGTTGGGAGGCGTCGCTGTCCTGATCTTGGCAATCTTTGTTTTAGCCACGGCGACCCGATGGGCGTAGACGTTTCCCGAATCGCGGTCTGGCGAGAATATTTCGCCGAGTTTGTAGGTACCTACATTCTCATCCTGATTGGCGACGGCGCCGTGGCTGTCGCCGTCTTTACCGGAGCGTTGGACTTGACGGGCGTCGCGCTCCTGTGGGGCTTGGCCGTGGTCTTGGGTGTTTACGTCGCCGCTGCAAGTGCCGGGGCGCATCTCAATCCTGCAGTCACGTTGACCTTTGCTGTCTTCCGGCACTTTCCACGCGGAAAGATTGTTCCGTACGTGGGGGCCCAGGTGGCCGGTGCGTTTGTGGCTGCGCTCACCTTGTATTTCTGCTGGTACGGCTTCTGGGAGAGCACGGCCACGAAGCTCGGCGTCGTTGTCGGGGAACCGGGCAGCCAGAAATTGTTGATGGTGTTCGCCTGCTTCTACCCCAATCCCGGGCTGGTTGGCACTAGCCCGGAAGAATTCAGCACGGTTTCGACCGCTACCGCATTTCTGGTGGAAGCGGTGCTGACGATGTTCTTGCTGCTGGCAATTTTTGCCCTTACGAATGAACACAGTATCAGGGGCCCCCGATCCAATTTGGCGCCGTTATTCATCGGTCTTGCCGTCACGGCCATCGTAGGTATTGGCGCGCCGCTCACCATGGATGCGGTGAACCCGGCCCGCGACTTCGGCCCCCGCCTCCTCGGTTACCTCATCGGCTATGGCTCCATCGCCTTCCCGGGTCCACGGGGTCATGAATGGTGGCTGTACATCGTTGCGCCGATTGTCGGCGGGTTGGCGGGAGGTTTGATGTACAAGACCCTGAGCCCGGGCGACACCAAAAAATAGGAGGTCTATTTTGCCCTCTACATCTTCTAAAAGCTCGGTGAGTATCGCCCTAGTAATCTTATTCCTCGTGGTTCCCAGCCGCATGGGCGCAAACGAAAGCTCGAAGCCGTCTTGGGAGCGGAAGGTGGTCTTCGAGCGGTTACAAGCCATGACCGTGCTGCCGTTGCCCGAGTGGCGTTTCCACGCTGGCGATGTTCTTCATGGAGAGGCGACCAACGTGGACGACTCCGCCTGGCGGCTCTTCGAGCTAGGAGAAGAATGGAACACCGGGCCAGCCTGGTTCCGCCGCTGGGTCGAGATTCCGGCCTCGCTGGCGGGCTACGACATCCGCCGCGCGGGCCTGCGCTTCCGCGTGCGCATCAGCGGCGAAAATCCCGTCCATTTGACGGTCTATTTCAACGGAGTCCGCAGCGCGGAAGGAAATGACCTCGACCCCATTGTGTTGACCAAGAGCGTCGAGGCCGACAAGAAAATTTTGATCGCCGTCAAAACGCAAGTTCCAGGCGGGCGAACCGGGCTTTGGACAGCACAGCTTGAGCTGGAGGCCACTCCGGATCGGCCGGACCCGCGAATGCTGCTCGAGGAGTTCTTGTCGGCCGAACTGTTAATCAACTCTGCCGCGGAAGGAAAGGCCGAACGAGCACAGCACCTGGACGCCGCGCTCCAAACCATCGACTGGACGGCCTTGGAGCGTGGCGACCAGCAGGCTTTCGATGCCTCCTTGCAGCAGGCGCGGGAGAAGCTGCGACCACTCGCGGAGTGGCTGAAGGGGTTTTCCATCCGCGCTACCGGCAACTCCCACATTGACCTGGCCTGGCTCTGGCCTTGGACCGAAACGGTCGAGGTGGTGCGCAACACTTTTACAAGCGTGCTCGAATTGATGCGCGAGTATCCCGAGTTCACCTTCACCCATGCCTCCGCGCAGACCTACGAGTGGATGGAAGAAAAGTATCCGCTGCTATTCGACGAAATCCGCCAGCGCGTCCGCGAGGGCCGCTGGGAGCCCATCGGCGGGATGTGGGTGGAGCCTGACCTGAATATGCCGGACGGTGAGTCGCTGGTCCGCCAGTTGCTTGTGGGCAAAGGCTATTTCCAGGAGAAGTTTGGCGTTGACATCCGCACGGGCTGGAATCCCGACGCCTTCGGCTATAGCTGGCAATTGCCCCAGATCTACAAGAAATCGGGTATCGACTTTTTCGTGACGCAAAAAATCTACTGGAACGACACCTCGCGTTTCCCCTACAAGCTGTTCTGGTGGGAGGCACCTGATGGCAGCCGCGTGCTCAGCTACTTTCCCCACCATTACGGAAACCCCATTGACCCGGTGGCGATGGCGCGCGATCTGGCGGAGTATGCCCCGGCGATGGGATTCCCGGAGATGATGCACCTCTACGGCGTGGGCGACCACGGCGGCGGACCGACGCGGAGCATGCTGGAGACGGCACGCCGCTGGCAGGCAGCCGGAGCCATCTATCCCCGACTCTTTCTGGGCACCGCACAGGCTTTCTTCGATCGGCTGACTGAGAAGATTGGCAGCTTGAAGATTCCCGTTTGGAAGAGTGAACTCTACCTCGAATACCACCGCGGCGTGTATACGAGCCAAGCCGAAACCAAGAAAAACAACCGCCGCAACGAAGAGCTGCTCCTAAACGCTGAGAAATTCTCTTCCCTCTCCTTTTTATTTGGCCGGCCCTATCCCCAGGCAGAACTCAACTACGCCTGGAAAAAGGTCCTGTTCAACCAGTTTCACGACATTCTCCCAGGCTCGAGCGTGGCCGCAGTCTATGGTGACGCCGCGCGCGACCACGCCGAAGTGCGGCGCATCGGGAACGAGCTCCTTGCCCGTGGTCTAGAAGAAATCAGCGCGCGTGCCCACACCGAAGGGCCGGGCGTGCCGGTGCTGGTCTTCAACCCGCTGGCATGGTCGCGGACGGATGTAGTGGAAGTGGAAGCGCAATTTCCTCGGCCGGTTACTGAAGTTGAAGTGCGCGACCCGGCCGGGCAGCCGGTGCTGGCCGAAGTTATTGCACGCGCCTCGGAAACACATAAGCTGACCGTGCGCTTCCTAGCCGAGGCGGTTCCCGCGCTGGGCTACAAGGTCTTTCACTTCGTGCCGATGCGTCGGGCGCGTCGCCCCGCCTCCTCTCTCCGTGCGGACACCCATTTCATCGAGAACGAGTTCTACCGGGTACGGGTGGACGCCAAGACGGGCTGCATCACCAGCCTCTTCGACAAGACGCACAACCGCGAAGTGCTGGCTCCGTCAGCCTGCGGCAACCTGCTCCAGACCTTCTACGACAAGCCCCGCGAGTACGACGCTTGGAACATCGATGCCACCTTTGAAGACCAGAAGTGGGACTTGACCCAGGCTGACGAGGTCAAGCTGGTAGAAAGCGGCCCCGTCCGGGCTGTTCTGCGGGTCGTCAAGAGGTTTCAGAATTCCACTTTTGCGCAAAACATCACGCTCTATCCCAAAATCCCACGCGTGGATGTCGGCATGGAGGTCGACTGGCACGAGAAGCACGTTCTGTTGAAAGTAGCCTTTCCGGTCGCCGTGCAGAGTGAGTTCGCCACCTATGAGATTCCTTTCGGGACGATTGCGCGGCCGACAACGCGGCGCACGCCCGAAGAAAAAGCCAAATTCGAGGTGCCGGCCCTGCGCTGGGCGGATTTGTCGGACAGCACCTATGGCCTGAGTGTGCTCAATGACAGCAAGTACGGTTACGATGCGCGCGCTAACGTGCTGCGTTTGACCTTATTGCGCTCGCCCGCCTACCCCGATCCCCACGCCGACGAAGGCTTCCACCGCTTCACCTATTCGCTCTACCCCCACGGCGGCACCTGGAAAGAAGCCGGGACCGTACGCCGCGGCTACGAGTTGAACTACCGGTTGATGGCGGTGGTGGCATCTCCCCATCAAGGGTCGCTGCCAGCGGTATATTCCTTCGTCCAGCTTGAGCCTGAAAACCTGATCCTGACGGCCATGAAAAAGGCAGAGGACGACGATAGTCTGATCTTCCGCTTCTATGAATTCGCCGGGCAGCAGACTCAGGCGCGGTTGCGCGTGCCGCCGGGAGCCACGCAAGTCGTGGAAACCAATCTCATGGAAAAGGAAGAGGCTGAGTTACCACTGCAGGGAACGGGCATACTCATGCCCACGCGCCCCTATGAAGTCAAGTGCGTCAAAGTCCGATTTGCGCCCTTAGGGGCTAGGTCGGTTAGCGCGGCTGGGGAATGAACGTGTGCATTTCTCCCGGACGCAGAGTCAGGGAGGGGGTCGCGCTCAGCAAGTTGGGGCCCGGTCGATAGTCGGCATCGAGCAGAAACACTTTGCTGATTTCCCGCAGAAGGGTTTCTGGGCTTGTGTCCGACGGGGCATTTCGGGGATCCTGCACCTCAACGCACTCGATCGCTATGAACTCCAGGGCCTCCGCTGCAGTACCAGTCGGGAGTTCCACTGCTGTCCGGAACCAGCCGCTGCGGGAGACAGCGAGGTCGCGCTGGCCCCGGTGTGAGCTGTACCAGCGCGGCTGCCCCTTCAGTTTGACCCAGGCCACCACGCCGCTGTCACGGCTTTCGGCGTTGATCTCCAGGTAAAGATACTGGCGCGGGTCCCCCACCGCCGTTCCAGCCACCGCATCATAAGGTCGCAACTTCCCTTCGCGTTCCAGTTCCTGGGCCATCAGCCGGTACGTCCAATGAAACCGATCCATCACCTCTTCGCGCGAATGCTGGTTGAGGTCGGCGCGCACGGGCAAAAGGCGATATTGCAGAGCGGAAAAGCCGGTGTCGGCGAAAATATTGTTCTGTGAGAGGACGAGCAGAAAAGGGTGGCGGCCCTCCTTGCGGCCGCTAAAGGCAAAGTCCTTGTGCTCCGGTCCTTGAAAAGCCTCCTTGCGGATCTTGCCCTGGGCATCCAAGCGGACCCGATAGACATACTCAATGTCGGTGGCACGGCCCCAGCGCGCCATCAAAGCGTCCGTAGTGGTTCCGGCGTCCTCGTTGCTGAAGATGACGGTGTACTGGAGGACGGTGTCCTTGGCTTCAGAAAATCGCTCGTACCACATCAGCAGCGGGATATCGGAGAAATGGCCAAGAGTGTCGGCGCGGGCGTAAAGGATGGGGGCATGGGCGATGGCTCGCTGCTCAGGCTCATTGGACGCCAGGCCGCGCACGTGCACCGCCGCAAGCTCCAAGCCTGCGCCCTGAGCAGACCACCGCGCGTTGCGCTCGACGCGCAGGCGGTGCGATCCAGCCTCGAGAGGCCCCAGGAAAACTCGGTAGGTCCAAGTCTCAGTGCCCTGGAAAAGAACCACGTCCTGATTGTAGCGACCATCCAAATAAATTGTCGCGACAGCGGCTTCCGCGCCCGGCCGGTTCCAGGCGGCGCCGGGAGCGGAAGCGGTAATTTCTGCGATTGCTTCCGCTGGTGCCTTCAGCACGAAGCTGATTTCCAGACTGTCGGCAGCCAGCTCGCTTGTCGCCGGAGTAGCGACGGTACTGAGGACGAGAGCCAGTAAGAGACGACTCACAAACATTCCTGTATCGTGCTCATCAGGGCCGAAGAAATGGTTTGACACCGTCTTTCCAATTGACAGGCTAGGCGATTCATAGTAATCGAAGGTCCGTGCTAGTGCCATCTGCAACTTACCTGTGAACTCTTAATGCAGATCCCGCAAGAACGGAAAACGGAAGGGCGGACTGATCGCTGGTGGGTCTTGATTCTCCGCGATGTCCACTTCTGGGTCCCGGTGGC
>Ga0209321_10001294_pt1 | contig 17043 bp, 12 predicted proteins | sample Rifsed16ft4_FD_184012 | JGI IMG/M metagenome (GOLD analysis project Ga0209321, IMG submission 184012) | Soil microbial communities from Rifle, Colorado, USA - sediment 16ft 4 - CSP-I_5_4 (version 2) | ecosystem: Environmental > Terrestrial > Deep subsurface > Rock core/Sediment | place: Rifle...
ACCGCTCCGCCGGGCCCACGGGATGGTCGCTGTACCGAGCCTCTTCGAACAGGGCCGTGAGCGTGTCGACGCTCTCTCGCGAGAGCCCGAGCTCCGTGAGCGCGCGGGCCTCGATCTCGCGGGCCGTGAGGACATCCTGGCCGAGCAGCCCCCGGCGCTCGAGGAGCGCCAACATCCGCCGGTAGCACGCGAGGACCGCCGTCCGGAAGTCGCCCGCCGCTTCGAGATCGAGAACCGTGCGATTCAGGGCGGCCGCGATCTCGAGGCGTAATTCCTCCTTCGCTTTCTCGATCCCGCGCGCCGCGCGAGGCCGCCTCCGGAAGCCCCGCGGATACCGCGAGAGGAGGAACACGACGATCGCCATGATGGTGAATGCCGCGAGAGCAACGGGGAGCCCGGTCGACGTCGAGAGGGCCCCGAGCCCGAACGGCGCGGGTCCTGCCCCGCCCGCGTTGCCGCCGGGGTCGGGTTCCGGGTCCTCCGGTCCCTGCACGAGCGTGTCGAGTTCGCCGGTCACCTGGGGCCACAGGAAGATTGTGAGAACAATCAGACCGATTGCGATTGCGTAGAGGAGAACCTCCGAGGCGGGAATGAGGCGGCCGAAGCGGCGGAACTTCACGACGATTACGGTGATAAAGGCCGCGAGGGCGATACTCGCGATCGCCACGATCCAGTACGGATGGACTTGTGCCCCGAAGGGTCCAAAGGGCGCGCTGCCCCGATCCGGCGTCAGCGGGGGGAGCGGGATCGAGTCGTCGAGATTCGCAATCGCGAAGGCGAGGGCGCCCAAGAGGAGGACCGCCGCGAAGAGTAAGACGGGTGCGAAGGAGGACCTCCCCCGGACCGGCGCGGCCATCGCGCAAATGAAGGTCGGGCTTCTATTAAAGGCCTCCCCGGTTCGGCGTCGAATCGTCCCGAAAAACCGGTACGGGAATCGAGGATTCGCACCGCCTACTTCGGGACTTTCTTCCAGTCCTCGAGGAACCGCTTGAGGCCGACATCCGTGAGCGCGTGCTTCGTCAACTTCTGGAGGACGTCGAACGGCAACGTCACGATGTCTGCGCCGAGCTTCGCGGCCTCGATCACGTGGAGAGGGTGCCGGACGCTCGCGACGAGGACCTCGCAGTCCCACTCATAGTTCCGGAAGATCTCGACGATCTCCCGGATCACCTGCATTCCCTCCTGCCCGATGTCGTCGAGGCGACCGATGAATGGGCTCACGTACTTCGCGCCCGCCTTCGCCGCGAGAATCGCCTGGTTCGCGCTGAAGATGAGTGTAGTGTTGACCCGGATCCCTTCCTTCGACAGCGCCCGAATCGCCTTCAGGCCCTCCGTCGTCATATGGACCTTCACCACGACGTTCTTGTGAAGGGCGGCGAGCTTGCGGCCCTCTGCGATCATCGAGGGCGCGTCCTCGCTCGTGACCTCGAGGTTCACGGGTCCGTCGACGAGCGCGAGGATGTCCTGGATCACCTCGCCCCACTTCCGACCTGTCTTCGCGACGAGAGTGGGGTTCGTCGTCACGCCGTCGAGGACACCCCACGACGCGGCCTCGCGGATTTCATCGATGTTCGCGGTGTCGAGGAAGATCTTGACCATGGGTACCGCCGGCACGGGCCATAGGCGGCTGCCGAATAAGAACGTTTCAGCGAGGCACGCTCACGGATTCGTGGCTCGCTTCGCGAGCGCGCCACGGTTCGGGTGACCGAAGGGTGGCCCCCGCCACACGGGGGAAGATTGCGCACCCTACGGAGAGAAGCACGAGGCTCCGACGACGGGCTCGGTACGCGGCGCGGACGGTCATCGCCTCACCCCGACACGAAGGCCTGGATTGCGAGAATGGCTCCGGCAACGAGAAGGACGGCGCTAATTCCCCGAGACGGCAATGCGGAACGCGAACCCACCTTCTCCGCGAGAATCGCGAGGGACAGGGCTCCCATCCAGAGGAGACTCATCGAGCCTGCGATGAAAAGGACGAGCATGAAGAGCCAGCAGCATCCGATGCAGTAGGCGGCGTGGCGCAGCCCCATACGAAGGGCGCCGCCCCGCCCGGAGCGCCAGTGGGTCATCACGAAGCCCATTGGAGATTGACAGTGACGAAGGCACACGTCCTTCGTGCGCGTGACTTGGTAGACGCCCGCGGCAACGAGGGTCGCACCGGGGACTAGGACGAAGGCCCCCGTGAGCGGACCGAGAACGCCCAGGGCCATAAGGCCAAGCAGAGCGACGATGACGAAAGCCCCCCAGACGACGAAGTACGCGGAGGTGAAGGCGGCCGTCGCGATGGCATCCCCGGGCTTCACCGGCCGACCCGCCTCGAGGCGCGTGATCCCATGGTACGTGACAATCATCGGGAGCGCGGAGGGGAGCATCATCGCAATCATCATCACGACGAGAAGGGCGAAGAACAGGACGAGACTCGCGGATCCTTCAAGCGAGACGGATTGGGCCATGAGGGCCATCGCGAGATCGGATGTGGACCACGTCACGTACCAAGCCAACGCGACGACGGAGCCGACCGCGAGGGCGACGGGGACCGTGAGCTGACGAAGAAGATCCGGACGTTCCCGGGAGGTTTCTCCGGCCATTCGTTCGACCATCCGAGAACCGTTATATAAGCCCGGGGTATCCGCCGAGCGGGGGTTTTCCTGGCGGTGAAATGGAACATCTCGGGGGACTACTTCGAGGCGTGCAATTGCGATGTGGCGTGTCCGTGCGTCTTCTTGAGCGCGCCCACGACAGGCGAATGCACACTCCTCCTCGCGTGGCGCATCAGCGAGGGGGAGTATGGCAAGTTGCCGCTTGGCGGGCTCAACGTGGCCCTCGCCGTCCATTCCCCGGGACCAATGCTGAAGACGAAGTGGGACGTCGCCCTCTACCTCGACGAGCGGGCTACGGCTGACCAGCAGGACGCGCTCGGGAAGATCTTTGGCGGTCAGGCCGGGGGTGAGCCAGCGGCCCTGGGACCATTCGTCGGCAAGGTGCTCGGTGCCAGGACCGCGAAAATCGAGCTCGAAGTGCGGGGGAAGCGGCGGCGGCTGCGAATTCCGCACGTGGCCGAGATGGAGATTGAGGCACTCCAGGGCCAAGGCGGCAAAGACGTCACGCTCGCAAACGTCCCCTTCATCGCGGTGCCAGACCAGAAGGTGATCGTCGCCAAGTCGAAGCGGCTGAGCTATCACGATCACGGATTCAGCTGGGACATGTCGGAGAAGAACGGCTTTTATTCGCCGTTCGCCTTCAAAGGCCCCTAGAAGTCGTCGACCAGGGGTGGCGCGCTACCGTGGGCGGTTCCACGCCACGGTTTCGGCTGCCCCAGAACCCTTATGTAACGGCCGGTCAGTCGGCCCGAAGGGAGGCCCTGTCCATGGCAGGCGTCAAGTGGGGTTTTGAAGCAGAGTTCATCCAGAGCTGCAACTGCGACTACGGTTGCCCGTGCAACTTCAACGGATACCCGACCCACGGAAACTGCGAGGCGTTAAACGCATACCGGATCCGGGAAGGGAAGTTTGGCAAGGTGCGCCTTGACGGCGTGAAGTTCGCAATCGGCTCTTGGTGGCCAAAGGCGATCCACGAGGGGAACGGGACCGGCGCATTGTACGTCGACCCGGGCGCGACGGCGGAGCAGCGGAATGCAATCGAGGAAATCTGGGCGGGAAAGCACGGAGGAGGGGCGTTCGAGATCTTCCCGAAAACGTTCGCGAATACCCACCCGACGAAACTCGCCAAGATCAAGTTCGTGTACGATGGCCATGACAGCTTTTTCAAGGTCGATGGCGTCGGCGAGGTCCGTAGCACCCACATCAAGAACCCCGTGACGGGCGAGGAGTTCGAGGGGTCCATCGAACTCCCGAATGGGATCGCCTGGAAGCACGCGCAGGTCACCTCAATCAAGAAGTGGCAGCTGAAGGACGGGGACCTGGACTTCACCCACGAGAATACGTCCGGCTTCGTGACGATCGTGCGGTTCAGCGACAAAGGCTGCATCGAGTAGCGCGGAGGGCGCTAGCGGCCCTTCCGCTCTACCACGCGCATCGCGGCCTCGACGACCTTCGCGGCGGTGAGGCCATATTTCTCCATGAGCTCGAACGCCTCCCCGCTCTCGCCGAACACGTCCTGCACACCGACGAACTCCATCGGGACCGGATGTTCCTGCGCGACGACGGCTGCGATCGCGGACCCCAGGCCATGGACGACGGTGTGTTCTTCTGCGCTGACGAATCCGCCCGTCTCCCGCGCGGCTCGAAGGAGCGACGCGGTGTCGAGCGGCTTGATTGTCGAGACGTTGATCACGCGCGCGGACACGCCCTCCGCCTCGAGTTCCTCCGCGGCCTGGAGGCACCGGGACACCATGATCCCGCACGCGGCGAGCGTGATGTCGGACCCGTCCCGCATCACGTATGCGGGGCCAATCTCGAACGGGTCCTCGACGGACGTGACGGTCGGGAAGTTCGTACGAGAGAAGCGGCAGTAGACGGGGCCGGGCCAATCCACCGCAGCATGCACGGCCTTCGCCGTTTGCGGCCCGTCCGCGGGTACGAGCACGGTCATGTTCGGCAGCCCGCGCATCAGAGCGATGTCCTCGTTCAGCTGGTGCGTCGCGCCGTCCGGGCCTGTCGTCAATCCCGCGTGGCTGCAGAAGAGCTTGATCGGCAGTTTCGTGTACGCGACGTTCTGGCGGATCACGTTGTACGTGTGCGCGACGCCGAACACGGCATATGTGGAGGCGAACGCGATTTTCCCCGCCGCCGCGAAGCCCGCGGCGATGGAGATCATGTTCTGCTCGGTGATCCCGACGTTGAAGAGCCGGTCGGGGAACTTCTTCCCGAAGTCCATCGTCTTGATCGACTCCGTCGTGTCCCCGCCGACGACGACGACGTTCGGGTTCTTCTCGCCGAGCTCGATCAACGCCTTCGCAAAGTAAGAGCGCTGGGACTCCATCTTCCACGGGATCGGTGCGACGGACGTCACGGGGGCACCTCGCCGAGCTCCGCGAGCGCGAGCCGCAGTTCCTCGTCGCTCGTCGCCGCGCCGTGGTACTTCACGACGTTCTCCATGAACGACACGCCCCTCCCCTTCGTCGTCTTCGCGATGATGACCGTGGGCTGGCCCTTGTGCGCGTGCGCCTCGTCGATCGCGTGGAGGATCTGTCGCATGTCGTGACCGTTGATCGTCAGCACGTTCCAGCCAAAGGACTTCCACTTGTCCGCGAGCGGCTCGAGCGGGAGGATCTCTTCTGTCCGCCCTTCCTGCTGGATCCCGTTCCGATCGATGATCGCCGTGAGGTTGTCGAGGTTGAACTTCGCGGACGTGAGGGCGGCCTCCCACGTCTGGCCGACGTCCTGTTCGCCGTCGCCCATGAGGCAGTAGACCCGCCACGCCTTCCGGTCGAGCCGGGCTGCAAGCGCGAGACCGACGCTGAAACTCAGCCCTTGACCCTCTGCGCCCGCCGCGTTTTCGACGCCGGGCGTCGTGCCGTACTCCGGATGGCCCTGGAGCCGCGAGTTGATCCGGCGGAACGTCATCAACTCGGAGACGGGGAAGAACCCGCGCTCTGCGAGGGCCGCATAGAGGACGGGGCACGCGTGGCCCTTCGACATCACGAATCGATCGCGATCCGGCCATCGCGGGCTCTCAGAATCGACCCGAAGGATGTGGAAGTACAGGGCCGTCACGACGTCGCACGCGCTCATCGAGCCGCCCGGGTGGCCGCTCTGCACTTGGTGCGTCATCTTAAGAATGTGCCGCCGCAGGAGGCGCGCCTTCGCTTCGAGTTCCCGTATTTTCGCGTCGCTGATGTCGACCGTCCGCCCGACCCCCGCCCCGCTGGTGCGGGAAATTTCCGGAGGCTTAAGACCTTTGTCCGGCACGGTGCGACAGAGCGCTGACCGAAATCCAAGGCAATCAGGAGCACGGCGAACCCTTTTTCCGGACGAGGCTATTCCGCAGGCGATGGTCCGCCGAATCAAGATCGCCCCGTCGATCCTCTCTGCGGACTTCGGGCGCCTGAATGAACAGGTCCGCGAGGCCGCCATGGCGGGCGCGGACATGATTCACATCGACGTGATGGACGGCCACTTCGTCCCGAACATCACGATGGGACCCGCCCTCGTGAAATCGATCCGGCCCGCCACGTCGGTGCCGTTCGACGCGCACCTCATGGTCACCCACCCGCAGAACTTCGTGAAGGCCTTCGCGGACGCGGGAGTAAACGACCTCACGGTTCATGTGGAGAGCGACCACGACGTCCGTGCGACGATTCGCGCGATTCGCGATGCGGGGGTGTCACCCGGCCTCGTCCTGAATCCCGCAACGCCATTCGAGAAGGCGACGCCGTTCCTCGGCGAGGTCAACATGCTCCTCGTGATGACGGTCCACCCCGGGTTCCCGGGCCAGGCGTTCCGTGCGGACGTCCTCCCGAAGATCCGGCAAGCGCGGGACTACGTCGACGTGGAGGGCCTCCCCGTCGAGATCCAGGTCGATGGCGGGATCAAGGTCGACACGGCCCCGGCCGTCGCAGAGGCGGGGGCGGACATCCTCGTCTCCGGGTCCGGGATCTTCCCGCACCACGTGGCGGAGAACCTGCGCGCGATCCGCGACGTCGCCGAACGGGCCGTGCGCGATCGGTGAAAGCTAGGACGGGCCTCGAAGCAATCCTTATAGGGGATCCGGCTTTCGAATGGTACGCTCATGGCGGGGAACCCGACGATTTGGTTTTTCATGTACGGGGTCATCGTCCCCTTGATCATTCTCGTGGCGAGCCTGTGGACGGGTTGGGGCGGGATCCTCGTCGCGATCGGCGTGTTCCTCTGGATTGGCCTCGCCGTCTCGATGTTGTCCCCGAAAGAAGCGGATTGAGACGCGCAATAAGCGGTCAGCCGGCATTCGCGTAGAGCTCATCCGCCGTCACATCGAGCTCGATGAACTCATCGATCATCTTGATGTCCTCGAGGACGACGACGACCGTCTCGCCCTCCTCGTCCTCGACGATGAGGGAGTCCATCGTATCCTCTGTCTCGACTGTGTCCCGCACGATCCCCACGAACTCGCCCGAGGCGTCGACGACGTTGAGGCCCCGGAACAGATCTTCAATAGCGCCTTTCAGCACGACGCGATCCTCGATCCGGTCGATGAATCGTCTCCCGAGGAAGAGGGAACCGACCGGGCCCTCCGCGATCCGAAGGAACTGGGCGTCCTCGCCCGCCACGTAGCCAACTTCGACCCCTTCCGTGTCGACGACGGCCTTGCCAATCATCCGACCGCCCGGCAGGCCGTCTGCAATGCGTCCCACGGACCGTGGGAGGCGCGCATCCGCATTAACCTTTTTCGCGCGATTCGCGGCCGCCGAAATATGCCATGTCGGTATCGACCCCGATAACGCCGCCATAACGCTTATACAGATACTTTCGCAATGAGCGGCACTTCATTCGTCTCGAGTTCACGTTCGAAGAGGTCCCATGCCGACTTGCGGGGTGTGCGAGAATCCGCTCGCCGAGGGCGCCAACGTGTGCGACGCCTGCGGAACCCACACCGGCCAAGCCCCGAAGGCGTCCGCGACCCCCCGGCAAGCGCGGACTGCGATCGAATCGGCCCTCCGGGCGTTGGGACCGGAAGAGGCGAAGGGGATTGACGTTTCCACCGCGAAGCGCCTCCTGGAGGCCGCGGAACGGGCCGTCGAGGGGTCGAACTTCGGGCGGGCCGCCAACCTCGGCCGAGCTGCGAGGCGCGCGACGTTGATCGCGCACCGGAGAAGCCGCGTCGAGGCGGAGATCGCTCGCGCGGAAATCCGTCTGAAGGAAGCCCGCGACGTCGGCGTCGACACTCTCGCGTTCGAAAGGAATCTCAAACTCGCGCGGGACGCGACGGCTGCCGGTGCACTGGACGACGCGGAGAAGATCCTTGGCAAGGCGTCGATGAAGGCCCTCGAAGTTCGGCGAGAGAAGAGGCTCCAGTCCCTCATCGACAAGGCCTCCAGCCGTGTCGTCCACGCGAAGGAGCGCGGAGGGGACGTCGAGCGCGCGGAAGAGGCGCTCGGAAAGGCCCGGAAGGCCTCGGCGATCGGTGCGACCGGGGAAGCGCGGAAGCACATCGCGACGGCAATCGAGAGGGCGGACGACGCGCGGAAGTACAGCCGCGCGGAGGCGTATCTCCTCAAGGCCCAGGCGGACGCGGACGCTGCCCGGAAGATCGGCGCGGACCTCACGGAGGCCCGGAAGATCCTCGGACAGGCCCGGCATGCCCTTTTGAAGGGCGTGTACGCGGACGTCCAGAAGCACGTCCAGCTGGCGCAGATCGCGATGCGGGAGGCGAAGCGATTCGCGCAGGCCGAGGTCCCGATTCGAAACGCGGAGCGAGAGATTCGAAAGGAGGAGCGCCGGAAGACGGACGTCGCCGACGCGTTCCTGCGGCTCGACGCCGCGAGGGCCGCTCTCGACGCACGCGACTATCTGCGGGTTCGGGCCCTCGCCGCGGAGGCGATGGAACTCACGCGGGAGGCCGCGCAGCTCCGACGCCTATCGGAGAGCCTGGCGTCCCTCTCTTACGACTCGGAAGACCTCCGCAAGATTGGCGCGGACGCGACGGAGTTTGATATCCATGCGAAAGACGCGGAGCAGGCGGTGAAGGCGAAGGATCTCGCGGCCGCCAAGCGGTTCGTGGCCCTCGCCCGACGCGCCGCGGAGCATGCGCGGGAGGCCCGTTACCGGGAGGTCGTGCGAATGACGGTCGAGACGATCGTCACGCGGGCCGGCGACGGACGCGTGGACGGAGTGAAGGCGCGGGAACTCCTCCAGGAAGTCGAGGACGCGCTTGCGAACGGACGGAGCGTGGACGTCTCGAAGCTCATCGAGGAGCGGCTCCAGGTCCGGGACATCGAGCAGATCAAGGCCCTATCCACGGAGGCCGCGCGGATGCGGGAGAGTCTCTTGGAACTCCGCCGCGCGGACATCGAAGTCGCGGGTGCGGAGGACCGGATCGTCGCGGCGCGCGAGGCGACGGACGGGGGCCGGTTCAAGGAGGCCCGCCAAATCCTTGAGGAGATCGACGAGGTCGTCCACAGCCTCCAGGAAGCGCTCCGGACTTCGTCGCAGGAGATGCTGGACAGAGCGCAGGCCGCGATTGACGCGGCGGCCGCCGCGCGACTCCCCGTCCCCGATGCGGTTCGAATCCTCATGAACGCGCAGGAATCCTTTGCGGAGGGCAAGTACTATGAGGCCCTCGAGTTTGGGCGCATCGCGCTCTCCCGTATCGAAAAGCTCGTGGAGCGCCATCGGGAGGAACTTGCGCGCGAACAGGCGGAAACGAAGCGGCAGGTCGAGGAGCGGACGCAGCCCCTCAAGGCCCGCATCGATATCGCCCGCACCGCCGTCGACGCGATCGAGAGCGACTTCGTGGATGTGACGGCGGGCCGCGATGCGCTCGATGACGCGCAGCGCGCGCTCGATGGGGACAGGTTCGGGGAAGCAGAGGCGCACATCGCCGCCGCGGAGAACATCACGAAGAGCCTCTTGACTGGGATGCGAAGCAGCGCGGAGGGCGGGCTCGACACGGTCCGCAAGATGATTCAGGACGCGAAGGTTCAGGGGCTCCCGATGGGGGACGCCGAAGACCGGCTCGCACGGGCGGAGAAGGCCCTCGCGAACGATCGGTATGCGGTTGTCCTCGAGGCGGTCCAGTCCATCGAGAGCGCGATTGCCGATGGACGGAAAGTCCGAACGGCGGAGGAGCAGCGCCGCGCCGTCGAGCGGGCGAAGCGCGCGACGGAACGGTTCCTGCGGGTCAAGAGTCTCCTCGACGAGCTCCACCGGGCGGACATCGACATCCAGGGAGCTGACGACATCCTGCAACAGGCAGAGCGGGCGATCGAGAGGCGGGACTTCGACGAAGTCGAAGGGATCCTTGAAGGTCTCGAGGAAACCGGGCGGGTTCTGAAGGCGGAGCTCATCGCCGCCGCGAAGGAAATCATCGGGGGGGCCCGCGAGCGGATCGACAAGGCGAAAGGCCTCGGCCTTGACATCGCGGAGGCCTCCGGCATCCTCGTGAACGCGGATGCATACTACGAGAAAGCTCGATACGATGACGCCGTGGAATTCGCGCGGGTCGCAGGGCAGAAGGCAGAGGGCCTGATTGCCGAGCGCCAGGAGGCGAAGGTGCGGGAGGAGGCGGACCGCAAGGACGCGGCCCGCACGGCAATCGAGCATGTTCGGAAGCTTGTCGACGACCTCGCCCGCGCGGACATCGAGATCGTCGGTGCGAAGGACCTCGTGTCCCGCGCTGAACAAGAGCTCCAAGCGGGCCGCTACGACGCCGCCCATCAGGAGCTGGCGAAAGTCACACCGGACGTCGAGTCCGTGGGCGAGGGCCTCAAGGCCGCTGCGAATGACCTCGTCGCCATCGCGGCGCAGGCAATCAAGGCCGCGAAGGCGGACGACTTCGAGGTCACGCGGGCAGAGAACGTGCTCGCGAACGCCTTTGACGCGATCAAGGACCAGCGATACGTCGAGGCGATCGAGTACAAGAAGGTCATCGAAGACATCATCCAAGACGCGCGACGCCAGCGAGCCCTCGCGACCCTCGAACATCGACTGAAGGATCTCCGGACGGAGCTCGAGGCGAACGAGAAGCTCGGGGCAGACGTGCGGTCCATTGCGGAGCTCCTCAAGGAGGCAGAAGAGGATGCGCGTGAAGGTCGGTTCGATCGGCTCGAGACGTACGCGAACCGGATCGAGGGGTCCCTCGCCACGGCACGGCGAAAACGGGTTCTCGAGCGTCTCGCGGAGCTGCGGACGACCGTGGAGCGCGGGGAAGCCCCCGGACTCGACACTTCGGACATCGATGAGATCGAGCGGCGAGCGCTCGCAGCGGCGGAGGCGGGCGACATCGACACTGTCGAGAGTTTGCGCAAGGAAGTTGAGGACCGGGTCATCGAGTCGCAGCGCGCCGCGCAGCTCGCAAAGGCCACAGAGGAAATCGATGCACTCCACAACCTCGCGAACGAAGCCGAGAACCTTGGGATGGAGATTCCCGAAGTCCGTGACCTCCTCCATCAGGCGAACCGAGCCGTGGAGCAGCAGGATTTCGATTCGCTCACCCGGCTGATCACCGACGCGAGGACCCGACTCGGGGAAGCCCGGTCGCGCCACTTCGCGGACCGCCACGGAGCGCGGCTCCGGGGAATCATGGCGACCATCGCGAGCGCTAGGAAGGTCGGCGCAAACGTCCTTGAGGCGGAAAAGATCGTGAACGAGGCCGAGGAGGCACTCCTACGGAACGACGTGGAGACCGCGGATCTGCTCATCAAGGAAGCGGAAGTCACGACGGGCGTCCAGGTCCAGAACTTCATCAAGAACCGATACCCGAACCTCACCCTCCATCTCCCAGGCAACGGCCTCCAGGCGAACGTGTGGAACCGGTACACGCTCGAGATTGAGAACAAAGGGACGCTCGCCGCGCGGAACGTCGCCATCAAGATCACGGGCGACGTGGAAGTGAAAGGCCTCCGCCCAATCCCGGAGATCGGCGTCGACGAGAAGGCCATCGTCGAAGTCGGCGTGCGCCCGAAGGCAGAAGGGGACGTCCCGATGGAGGTCGAGGTATTCTACCAGCGATACTTCGATGAGAACCGGTACGAGGCGAAGAACGTCGAGAAGGTCCACGTGGACCCGCCGGGGACGTACCTCGTCGAGGACGTCTTTCTGATTCACGCGGACGGCCGCCTCATCGCGCACGAGTCCCGGAAGTTCCGCGAGCAGATCGACGAGGACATCTTCTCCGGCATGCTCACCGTCGTGCAAGACTTCGTCAAGGACTCGTTCAGGCAACGGACCCGCGTCGGCCTGAAGCGGCTCGACTTCGGGGACTCGAAGATCCTCATCGAGCGGTCGTCCCACACGTTCCTCGCCTGCGTCCTGCTCGGCAGCGAGCCGAACCTCCTCCCCCTATACATGATCGAGGCCCTCAAACAAGTCGAGGACGGCTATGGTAGCGTCCTCAATCGGTGGACGGGAATGCTCCACGAGGTCGCGGGCGTCGAGGAGATCATCCGGAAACTGATTCTCGTCACGAAGGTCACCGCTGAGGAGGTCGGGGCGCTCGCGGAGAGCCCCGTCACGGAGATGGCGCGGTCCCTCGAAATCGCCCGCCAGAGCGGCGCGGACGTGACGGAGGTCGAGACGCTTCTCAGAGAGGCGACGAAGAACCTCGAAAGGGACCTCGACGCGGCATGGGCGTTCATCAACCAGGCGAAGGAGAAGGCCGCGATCGCGGAGAACCGCGTGGAGTCGCGGATTGCAGAGCTCCTCGGGAGCACCCGCGGGGCAGTCGAAGAGCTCCGCGGGCTCGGGGCCGACGTGTCCCAAGCGGAGCTGCTCCTCCGTGAGGCGGACAACCTCCTCGCGTCGGGGAAGTTCGAACGCGTGCGGGAGATCGCGGAGAACGTGCGGGACTCCCTCGCCCGGATGAAGTCCCAGGTCGAGACCCACAAGGTCGAGACGGAGCTCGCGTCCCTCGTGTCCGCGATCCGGGAGGGGCGCGCCCTCGGGGTCGACGTCCGGGAGGCGGAGACGTACCTGACGAGAATCGAGGAAGCGATCCAACGAAAGGACCCGCGGCGCCTCGAGGAGTACCTGCGGCGGGCGTTCGAGTCCGTGGACCGCCACCGGAAGCGGATGATTATCGAACAGGCGGGGCGGGACATCGAGTCGATCGCCCATACGATCGCCGAGGCGAAGGATCTCGGCATCGACACGGGCGACGCGGAGCGGTACCTCGAGCTCGCAGAGACCGCAATCACGACGGAGAATACGAGGGACCTCGAGCTCCTCGTCGCCAAGGCTCGCACGGAGGCCCGCGACCGAGTCCAGGAGCAACTGAAGGACAAGTACCCGCGTCTGTTCCTCTCAATCCCATTCACCAGCCTCGAGGCGGGTTCCTGGAATCGAGTGCAGGTCGAGGTCGCAAACAAGGGCAACCTCGCCGCGAAAGATCTCGAGTTCGTGATTGTCGGCGAGCTCGACGTGATGGGCCTCCCGAAGGTCTCGAAGATTGAACCGAACGAGCGGACGGTCGTGGATGTCGGCGTCCGCCCAAAGGCGAGCGGCGGGACCCTGTTCGATATCCAGCTCACGTATCGTCGGCCCCTCGACGAGAACCGATTCGAGGTCACGGACAGCAAGGAGATTCAGGTCGAAGAGCCCGGAACGTACCCCGTGACGGACGCGATCGCGTTCCACCGGAACACGCTCCTCCTCGCGCATGAACGGCGAGAGTTCCGGGATGACGCGGCCCGGGCGGACGTCGAGAGGCTCCTCGACGCGATTCGTGACGAGCTCCCGATCGAGGGGATGGAGACCGGCCTCAAGCGCGTCACGGTCGAAGGGGTGACGGTCCTCATCGAGCCCGGACCCAATGAGTTTCTTGTCGCGGTCGTGAAGGGCGAGGAGCCTCGTGCCCTCCCGCTATATCTCATCGAGGTCCTGAAGCAGATCGAGGACGAGTTCGGCCACCGCCTCGCGAACTGGAACGGGAGCATGGCGGGGCTCGAGGGCCTGTCGACCGTCGTCCGGAAACTCGTGTTCGCCTCGGAGGCGGAGGGTGCGGACCTCGGTCCGTTGACGGAAAGCGAGATGTCCACCGCGGTCCGGATGGCGGATCAGGGCAGCCTGACCGGCGAGGGCGGGCAGGACTTCCTCGCATGGGCCCGAGGTCTCATGGCCGAAGCGTACGGGAAGGCCGTCACAATCGTCGACTACGTCGCGCAGGCCGTTGCAATGCCGACGATGGAAATCGCACGCCAGGTCCGCGAGGCCGCCGACGCGGGCCGCGCGAGCGGGATAATCGACGTCACGGACGAGCAGCTCGCCAACTACGTCGAGATCGTCCGGAGGACGCTCGAGGCTGCGACGGTCGCGAAGGCGCGCGCGGGAATCGAGCGGTACTGGCCCGTGAAACGGTTCGCCGTGAAGGCGAAGACGCAGATCGCGTACGACGCGATTCAGGCGTTCCGCAAGCTCATCGTCGCGCAGACGTACACAAAGGAGCTCGACGTCGTTCCCCCGAACGACGTCTGGCGGGGAATGAAAGTCCAGGTCCAGATCGACCGGGAGGCCGTAAGCGCCGCGTACAAGCTGTGGGCGCGGAAGATCGAGATCCTCTTGAAATCCCAAGACCCGTGGAAGATCAGGGCGGGACTCGCGAAGGACGAGTACGTCGTCGGGATCGACGGCCAGCGCGTCCGGATCGATCCGAAGATGGTCATGTTCACGGAGGGGCTCCCGGACCACGTGATCGAGGAGCCATACCAGGACGGGATTGTCTATCTCGACACGGAGCTGACGCCGGACATCCTCGGCGAGGGGTACGCGAAGGAGATCGTGATTATCATCAAGGACATCCGGAAGGACCTCAAGCTCGCGAATGAGGCCGGGATCGACACTCGGATCCGCGCGAGCGAGAAGTCCGTGAAGCTCCTCAAGAGTTGGCGGGACTTTATCTCGCGGGAGACGAACTCGCGGGACGTGTTGTTCGCGGACGAGCAGATCGCCGACGGGTACATCGTCGAGGCGACCCTTGGCGAAGAAAACTTCCTCGTCTCCGTAAAGGCCGCCGAGACGTAAGGAAAGGTTCATGGCGACGCGGGCTGTGGCCCGCGTGATGGGCGTCGACCTCTCCGGTCTCGTCACGCCGACCCCTCGAATCCTCGAGGATTTCCGTGGCAAGGTTCTCGCAATCGATGCATTCAACACGCTGTACCAGTTTCTCGCGATTATCCGCCAACCGGATGGCACGCCTCTCCAGGACCATCAGGGTCGCGTAACGTCGCACCTGAGTGGCCTCGTCTACCGCACCAGCAACTTCGTCGCCGCCGGGATCCGGCCCGTTTTCGTGTTCGATGGCGTGCCGCCCCGGAGGAAGGCCCGGACGATTGAGGCCCGCGTCGAGGTGAAGCGCCGCGCAGAACAGGAATGGCGGGAGGCGGTCGAAGTCGGTGACCTCGAGCGGGCGCGGACAAAGGCGATGCAGACCTCGCGCCTCACGCGCGAGATGACTGAGCAGAGCCAGCGTCTCCTTGACTTCCTGGGCATCCCTTGGGTCCAGGCGCCCGCGGAAGGGGAGGCGCAGGCGAGCACGATGGCACGTACAGGAAGCGCATGGGGCGTCGTTTCCCAGGACTACGACGCGCTCCTGTTCGGTGCTCCTGTGCTCGTGAAGAACCTCGCGATCACGGGCAAGCGGAAACTGCCCGGCAAGCGCGTGTTCGTCGATGTCGAGCCCGAGGAGATCCGGTTGGACCGCGTCCTCCAAAGCCTCAACGTCCGGCATGAACAGCTCGTCGACATCGGAATCCTCATCGGGACGGATTTCAACGAAGGGGTTCACGGGATCGGCCCGAAGAAGGCCCTCGCGGCGATCCGAAAACATGGGAACGTCGAGGCCGCCCTCAAGGAGGCCGGCGTGGAGATCGAGGGCCTCGACGAGGTCCGCGAGATCTTCCTCCATCCGCGCGTCGACCCGCAGGTCCTGCCCACATGGCGGGAGCCCGACCTCCTGGGCGCGAAGGCGATGCTCTGCGACGAGTTCGACTTCTCCCCCGCCCGGGTCGAGCCTGCGCTCGTAAAGTTCGCGGAGGGGCGCAAAGCCGCGGGCCAGGCGTCCCTGGACGCGTTCTCCGCGGGGTCCTGAAAAGATTTAACCCAGAGGGTGGAATCCACGCCCCGTGCCGTTCCCCCCGCCCGAGATTACCGCGCTTGTCGTGCTCCTGTGCGGGGTTCTCTCTGCGCTCGCGTACGTGAAGAACGTCCTCACGTGGGACGGTTCCCTCGCGGCGTTCCTGGTGGGCCTCCTGATCGGCGTGCTCGGCCACTTCACGTGGCTCCTCCTGCTCCTGTTCTTCCTCCTCTCGAGCTTCGCGGCAACGCGATATCGGTTCGCGCTCAAGGAGGCGCTCGGTGTCCAGGAGGGTCGGCGCGGAGAGCGGCGGGCCTCGAACGTCCTCGCGAACGGACTCGCGCCCGTATTCGTCGCAGGCCTCGCGTTCCTCGAAACGCCTTGGTTCCCTCGCTCTCTGAGCGGCCTCATCTACATCTCCGTCCTCGCGGTCGCCGGTGCAGACACCATCGCGAGCGAGATCGGCGTGCTCTCCCCGAACGCGTACCTCTTTGTGACCGGGCGGAAGGTCCCGCCGGGCACGAACGGCGCCGTCTCCGTCCTCGGTCAGCTCTGTGCCCTCGCCGCGGCGCTATACACGGCGATCTTCGGCTGGGTCTTCCTCGCGTTAAACCCGCCGGCGTACGGGTTCGTTGTCACAGTCCCCGCGAACGCCGCCCTCCTCGCAATCCCCGTGGCGGTCGGATTCATCGGCTGCCAGATCGACAGCCTCCTCGGAGAGACGCTGGAGCGGAGGGGCTACATTGGCAAGACAACCGTAAATCTCATCGCGACGAGCGCGGGCGGCGTGATCGCGTATGTGCTGCTCTGGGCTCCGACCGGGGTTCTGCCCGCCTAGTCGCGCGACATCGCGGCCCGCAGGAGGGACCCCCCCTCCGCCGCAAGGGCCTTCGCGCGTTCCTCCGTCTTCGACTCCGCGAAGATCCGGAAAATCGCCTCCGTTCCGGAGGGACGGACGAGGAACCAGCCGTCGTCCGCGTACACTTTCACGCCGTCCGTATCGTCGATCCGTCGGCCCGCCGCGAGCGTGCGGAGGCGGGCGAGGATCGCGTCGCGCTCCTCCGGCGGGAAGTGCACGGAGGTCTTGTGGAGACTGTACGACGGCAGCTCGGATAAGAGCGCGGACAGGGGCCGGTTCGCGCGAGCGAGGACTTCGAGCATCTTTGCAAGCGCCATCGCGCCGTCACGGCAGAACTGGTGCTCCGGGAAGATGATCCCGCCGTTCTCCTCCCCGCCAAACGTCGCGCCGAGTTCGTACATCGCCCGGGCCACGACCGGTGCACCGACCTTCGTGAAGCGGACCGTTCCGCCCGCCGCGCGGACGACGTCCTCGAGGCACTGCGACGAGCTCACGGGCGTCACGACGACGCCGCCTCGCCG
>Ga0209321_10001295_pt1 | contig 17038 bp, 30 predicted proteins | sample Rifsed16ft4_FD_184012 | JGI IMG/M metagenome (GOLD analysis project Ga0209321, IMG submission 184012) | Soil microbial communities from Rifle, Colorado, USA - sediment 16ft 4 - CSP-I_5_4 (version 2) | ecosystem: Environmental > Terrestrial > Deep subsurface > Rock core/Sediment | place: Rifle...
CCAGCTCCTGGCCAAGGAGGGGGACTTCGCTACCGTCCGCCTGCCGTCCGGCGAGGTTCGTCGAGTCGACGCACGGTGCATGGCGACCATCGGCCAGGTCTCCAATCTGGAGCACGAGAACCAGAGCATCGGGAAGGCCGGCCGGGCGCGGCACATGGGTCTCCGGCCCGAGGTCCGCGGCGTGGTCATGAACCCGCGCGACCATCCGCACGGGGGCGGGGAGGGCAAGAGCCCGACGGGCATGCCTCCCAAGACCCCGTGGGGCAAGCCGGCCATGGGTCTCGTGACCCGCCGACGCAAGACCGGCGGCGGCCTCATCGTCCGCTCGCGACGGCGCAAGAGCTAGGGAGGGAAGAGCGAATGTCGCGCTCGGTCAAGAAGGGACCGTACTGCGAGCCGCGCCTCCTGGGCCGCGTCCAGGAGATGAACCGGCGCAACGAGAAGCAGGTGCTCAAGACCTGGTCGCGCGCGAGCGTCGTGTTCCCGGACTTCATCGGCCACACCATCGCGGTCTACAACGGCAGGCGCCACATCCCGGTGTTCGTGAACAAGGACATGGTCGGTCATCGCCTCGGCGAATTCGCCCCGACGCGCTCGTTCCGCGGCCACGGCAAGCACACCGAGCGTTCGGTGGCGCTGAAGTAGGGACGATGAGAGTCTCTGCCACCACTCGCTACGTGCGCCGCTCCACGCGCAAGACGCGCCTCGTCACGGACGCCATCAAGGGCCGCTCCGTCGAGGAGGCGCGCGACCTGCTGCGCTTCATGCCCCAGGGCGCTGCCCGGGAAGTGGCCCTCACGCTCCAGAGCGCGGCCGCCAACGCGGAGAGCAACCACAACCTCTCGATCGACGACCTCGTGGTCGCCGAGGCGCGTGCCGATGAGGGCCCGACCCTCAAGCGTTTCCGCGCCCGGGCGCAGGGTCGTGCCTTCGCCATCCACAAGCCGATGACCCATATCACCGTCGTCCTCGAGAGCCGGGAGGCATAAGTGGGGCACAAGGTCCATCCGTACGGGTTCCGCCTCGGCATCTCGCGCACATGGAGCGCGCGCTGGTACGAGGAGGGGCGCGAGTACACCGATCTCGTCAAGGAGGACATCGGGATCCGCGCGCTCATCGGACGGATGCTCGCCAACGCGAGCGTCAGCCAGGTCGACATCGAACGCGGCAAGAACTACGTGTCCGTGACCGTCCATACGGCCAAGCCGGGCATCGTCATCGGCAAGGGTGGGGTCAACGTGGCGGCCCTCCGCCAGCAGCTCGAGAAGACCACCGGGCGCAAGGTCCAGCTGGAGATCAAGGAGATCCGCCAGCCCGAGCTGGACGCCCACCTCGTGGCCACCAGCATCGCCCAGCAGCTGGCCCGCCGCATCGCCTTCAAGAAGGCCATGAAGCAGGCCGTCCAGCGAACCATGAAAGCGGGCGCCAAGGGGGTCAAGGTCGCCGTCGCCGGCCGCCTCGGCGGGTCCGAGATGGCTCGCCGGGAGTGGGACAAGGAGGGACGGATCCCGCTCGGCACCCTGCGCGCCGACGTGAGCTACGCGCAGATCCACGCCCACACCACCTACGGGCGGATCGGCGTCAAGGTGTGGATCTACCGCGGCGACATCATCCCCGAGCGCCAGACGCCGCACGAGCCGGCGGCGGCGGGAGCCGCCTGAGCCATGCTCCAACCGCGACGCGTCAAGCACCGCAAGATCATGCGCGGGCGCATGACCGGCATGGCCAAGGGCGGCACCACGGTCAGCTTCGGCGACTACGGCCTGATGACCCAGGAGCCCGCGTGGATCACGAGCCGGCAGATCGAGGCCGCGCGACGGGCCATGACCCGCTCTGTCAAGCGGGGCGGCAAGATCTGGATCCGCGTCTTCCCGGACAAGCCGGTCACCAAGAAACCGGCCGAGACGCGCATGGGCTCGGGCAAGGGCGCGCCGGACCACTGGGTCGCCGTGGTCAGGCCGGGTCGCATCCTCTTCGAGATGGGCGGCGTGCCGCGCGAGGAGGCCATCGAGGCGATGCGCCTGGCCGGCAACAAACTGCCCGTGGCCGTCCGGTTCGTGGAGCGCGAGGGAGTCGGCGATGGACATCGATAAGGTCCGCGGCCTTACCGACGCGGAGATCGAGGAGGCTATCGTCGAGGCGCGCCGCGAGCTGTGGCAGCTCCGCTTCGACCTGACCACCCGCCAGCTCACTGACTACAGCAAGATCCGCCAGGCCCGGCGGAAGATCGCCCGGCTGATGACGGTGCAGACCGAGCGGCAGCGCGCGGGGAGCCGAGCATGACCGTGTCGCAACGTGCGGGCACGCGCAAGACCAAGGTCGGGCGGGTCGTCTCGGACAAGATGGACAAGACGATCGTCGTGGCCGTCGAGCGGCTCGCGCGTCACCGCGTCTACAAGCGGGTCATCCGCCTGACCACCAAGTTCAAGGCCCACGACGAGGACAACGCGGCGCGCGTCGGCGACCGGGTCCTCATCGAGGAGTGGCGCCCGCTCTCGCGCGAGAAGCGCTGGCGCCTGGTGGACATCGTCGCGCGCGCCGGGGCACCGGTCGAGCTCGTGTTCGAGGAGCCCGAGACGACCGAGGCGATCACCATGGCCGCCCATCCTGGCAAGCGCCGCGCCGCCGAGGCCGCGAGTGAGGAGGCCGCCGCCGGCGACGCCGGGAGCGAAACCGTGCCGGGTGCGGGCGCGGAGGCGGCCGCCGGCGAAGCCACCGGGAGCGAGGCCATGGTCGACGCCGCCGCGACGGGCGGCGCTGGCGCAGCTGCCGGGAGCGAAACCGTGCCGGGTGCGGGCGCGGAGGCGGCCGCCGGCGAAGCCACCGGGAGCGAGATCGTGGCGACTGCGGGTGCGCAGGGGGCCGCCGACGAAGCCGCGGGAGCGAAGCGACCTAGCCGTGGCGTGGCTGAGACGGCGGCCGCCCGAGCGCCCGAGGACGGGGCGGCTCGCCGATGATCCAGCAGTACTCGCGCCTTCGCGTGGCCGACAACTCGGGGGCCCGGGTGATCCAGGTCATCCGCGTCCTCGGGCGGGCCCAGGCCAGCACCGGCGGCGTGGGCGACGTCGTCGTCGCCTCTGTCAAGCAGGCCGTGCCCAACGCCGCGGTCAAGAAGGGCGAGGTCGTGCGCGCCGTGATCGTCCGGACCAACAAGGAGTTCGGGCGCCCCGACGGCAGCTACATCCGTTTCGATGAGAACGCCGCGGTGCTCATCACGCCGCAGGGCAACCCACGCGGCACGCGCATCTTTGGCCCCGTCGCCCGCGAGCTTCGCGACCGCAACTACATGAAGATCGTCTCGCTCGCGGCGGAGGTGCTGTGATGGCTCTCGCCCATCGCCACGTCCGCCCCGCCGACATCCGCAAGGGCGACACCGTGCTCGTGCTCACGGGCAAGGATGCCGGCAAGAGCGGCACGGTCGAACGCGTCGTCCGCGCCGGCGTGCCGGGGCGGGGCGCCCCCTCGCGCGGGGACACGGTCGTCGTCCAGGGCGTGAACATGGCCCAGCGGCACACCAAGCCGCGCCCCCGCCAGGGGCGGACCGAGCGGAGCCCGCGCATCCAGCAGGGCGGCATCGTCGAGAAACCGATGCCCATCCAGGTCTCCAATGTGATGGTCGTCTGTCCCGAGTGCAGCCAGCCCACGCGCATCCGACACGGCCGCGTGGGCGACGATTCGGTCCGCCTGTGTGCGCGCTGCGGCTCGCCCCTCACGAAGACCGCGAAGCCATGAACCGGCTGCACGAGCGTTACCGCAACGAGGTGGCCCCGGCCCTGCGCCGCGACTTCGGGTACGGCAACCTCTTCGAGGTCCCGCGGGTCGAGAAGATCGTCGTCAACGTCGGCCTCGGCGAGGCCCTGAAGAATGCCAAGGCGATCGACGCGGCGACCGGCGACCTGGCCACGATCACGGGCCAGAAGCCCGTGGTCACGCGTGCCCGCCGCTCGATCGCGCAGTTCCGCCTCCGCGCGGGCAATCCGATCGGCGCCTTCGTCACCCTGCGTGGGGAGCGCATGTGGGACTTCCTCGACCGCCTCGTCTCGATCGCCCTGCCTCGCATCCGCGACTTCCGCGGCCTGCCCGGCAAGAGCTTCGACGGGCGCGGCAATTTCACCATCGGCCTCCGCGAGCAGCTCGTCTTCCCGGAGGTCGACTACGACAAGATCGACCGACTTCGCGGCCTCGAGATCACGATCGTGACCTCAGCCCGGAGTGACGAGGAGGGCCGTCGCCTCCTCGAGTACCTCGGCATGCCCATCACCGGCTGAACGGAGCAAGGGAACGAATGGCCAAGAAATCCATGATCGCCAAGGCGAAGCGCACGCCGCGCTTCCCGGTCCGCGCCTACCACCGCTGCTTCGTGTGCGGTCGACCCCGGGGCTTCATCCGGCGCTTCGGCCTGTGCCGCATCTGCTTCCGCGAGCGGGCCCTCGCCGGCGAGATCCCCGGCGTGACCAAGTCGAGCTGGTGAGCCGATGAATGTCTCCGATCCCATCGCCGACATGCTCACCCGCCTGCGCAACGCCAGCCGGGCCCGTCACAGCGAGGTCGTCCTGCCCGCCTCCAAGTCGAAGCGCGAGATCGCACGGATCCTCAAGGACGAGGGCTTCGTGGCCGATGTGCGCGAAGACCGCGAAGACTCGCGTCTCGTCCTGCGCATCACCCTCAAGTACGTCGACGGCAAGGCTCCGGTCCTTACCGGCCTGAAGCGGATCAGCAAGCCGGGGCTCCGCGTGTACGCCGGCAAGACCGAGATCCCGCGCGTCCTCGGCGGCCTCGGGCTGGTCATCGTGAGCACGAGTCGAGGGATCATGTCCGGCGTGCAGGCCCGCAAGGCCCAGCTCGGCGGCGAGATCCTGGCGTACATCTGGTAGAGGCGATGTCCCGCATCGGCCGCCGCCCCATCGCCATCCCCGCCGGGGTCACGATCGACCTGGACGGGCCGCGCATCACCGTGCGCGGTCCGAAGGGCGAGCTCCAGCGCACCCTGCCGGCCGCCATCCGGGTACGGGTCGACGACGGCCACGTCGTGGTCGAGCGGCCCTCGGAAGCGAAGCCCCACCGCGAGCTTCACGGCCTCACCCGCACCCTCGTCGCCAACATGGTCGAAGGCGTCACCAGCGGCTACCGCAAGACGCTCGAGATCTCGGGCGTCGGCTACCGTGCCCAGAAGATCGGGGAGAAGCTTCAGCTCAGCCTCGGCTACTCGCATCCCGTGGACGTCGAGGCGCCCGATGGGATCACCTTCGAGCTGGAGACGCCCACCCGCCTGGCCGTCGTAGGCATCGACAAGGAGCTCGTCGGCCAGATCGCCGCCGAGGTCCGCGCAAAGCGCAAGCCCGAGCCGTACAAGGGCAAGGGCGTGCGCTACCTCGGCGAGCAGATCCGGCGCAAGGCAGGCAAGACCGGCAAGATCGGCGGAAAGAAGTAGGCCCCGCGATGCCCACCGAACGGACCCGTGGAGCGGCGCGTGGCAAGCGCCACGAGCGCATCCGGCTGCACCTGGCCGGTACCCGCGCGCGCCCGCGCCTGGCCATCTTCCGCAGCGCCAGGCACATCTACGCGCAGATCATCGACGATGCGGCTGGTCGCACCCTCGCCGCCGCATCCTCCGTCGAGAAGGAGCTCAGCGCGGCTGAGCCGCAGACCAAGACGCAGCGCGCCGGCGCCGTCGGCGGGCTCGTCGGGCGCCGTGCCCGTGAAGCGGGGGTCCGGCAGGTCGTCTTCGATCGGGCCGGCTACAGGTACCACGGTCGCGTGAAGTCGCTCGCCGAAGCGGCCCGCGAGACCGGCCTCGAGTTCTGAACCGGAGGAATCACGAGTGCCCCGCATCGATCCGAACAAGCTGCAGCTCGAAGAGCGCGTGGTGCGCATCAACCGGGTGGCCAAGGTGGTCAAGGGCGGTCGCCGCTTCAGCTTCAGCGCGGTCGTCGTGGTCGGCGACGGGAGCGGCCATGTGGGCATCGGCCTCGGCAAGGCCGGCGAGGTCCCGGAGGCCATCCGCAAGGGCGTCGAGGACGCGAAGAAGAAGCTCATCCGCGTGCCTCTCTTCGGGACGACGATCCCGCACGAGGTGCGCCAGGACTTCGGGGCCACGACGGTCGTGCTCCGCCCGGCGTCGCAGGGCACGGGCGTCGTAGCCGGCGGTTCGGTGCGCGCGGTCGTCCAGGCCGCAGGCGTGCGCGACATCCTCTCCAAGACGCTCGGCTCGACCAACCCGGTCAATGTCGTGAGCGCGACGTACCAGGCCCTCCACAGCCTCCGCGGGGTCGAGGAGTTGAGCCAGCAGCGGGGGCGCCAGGTCCGCGCGTTCATCCCGGGGCAGCAGTCGGGGGCCGGCGATGGCCGGTAGCCTCCGGGTGACGCAGCGCAAGAGCACCATCGGCCACACCGCGGCGACGCGCGCCACGGTCCGCGCCCTCGGGCTGCGCCGCGTCGGTCACACCGTCGTCGTGCCTGACAACGCCGCGATCAGGGGGATGCTGCGCGCCGTTCGGTTCCTGGTCGTCGTGGAAGAGGAAGGCCAGGTGAAGGCGGAGTGAAGTTGCACGACCTGCGCCCTGCCGCCGGATCGCGCCGAGAGCGGACCCGTGTGGGACGGGGCATCGCCGCCGGCCGGGGCAAGACCGCGGGACGCGGGACGAAGGGCCAGCGCTCGCGGACGGGCAGCTCGATCCCGGCCTGGTTCGAGGGTGGCCAGACACCCGTCCACATGCGCGTACCCAAGCTGCGCGGCTTCAAGAATCGCTTCCGGGTCGAGTACGCGGTGGTGAATGTCGGGCGGGTCGAATCCGCCCTTGCGGACGGGCGTCTCGAGCCGGGGCCGCGCGGCGCGCCGGCCACCGTGAACGCGGAGCTCCTCTTCGCGGCCGGCCTCGTCGGGCGGCTCGATCGGCCGCTCAAGATCCTCGGCGGCGGCGAGCTCACGCACAAGATCCTGGCCGTGGCCGACGCCTTCTCGACGGGGGCGCGGCAGAAGATCGAAGCGGTCGGCGGTACGGCCATGACCCTGGAGGTGCCGGAGGCTGCTCCGCCGAGGCAGCGACGGCCCTCGCCCGAGACAGCGGTCAGCCGCCCGACGGAGGTTTCCGCTCAGACTCCCGACGTGGGGCCGGTTGCCGCGGAGGCACCCGAAGCGCCGAAGGAGGGTCCGGGGGCCAGCGTCCCCGAGGGCCCGGCGGAAGCCGAGCCGAAGCCGCGCCGGGCGACCCGCGCGGCCAAGGCCACCACGAGCAAGAGCGACCGCGAGCCCGCATCCCCCGAATCCCCCGAGACGCCGGCCTGACCCGTGCTCGAATCGCTCCTCAACGCCTTCCGCGCGCCGGACGTCAGGCGACGCATCTTCTTCGTCCTCTTCATCCTCGTCATCTTCCGGGCGCTGGCCCACGTCCCGGTGCCGGGCGTCGACATCACCGCCCTGCGCCAGTTCCTCGGGGAGAACCCGCTCCTCAACCTCCTCGACCTCTTCTCGGGGGGAGGGCTCTCGTCGTTCTCGGTCGTCGGGATGGGCGTCAACCCGTACATCAACGCCTCGATCATCATGCAGCTGATGACGGGGGTCGTGCCCTCGCTCCAGGCCCTCTCGCGCGAGGGCGAGTACGGCCGCACGCGGATCAACCAGATCACCCGTTATCTGACCGTTCCGCTGTCGATCGGGCAGGCCTACGCCTTCCTCGCCCTCCTCTTCTCGCGCGGCGTGATCAGCAGCTTCGACCTCTTCTCGCTCGAGACGTTCACCCAGATCATCACGCTTGCGGCGGGCACGGTCCTGCTCATGTGGCTGGGCGAGCTGATCACGGAGAGGGGGATCGGCAACGGGATCAGCTTCATCATCTTTGCCGGGATCGTCGGTCGCATCCCCGGCGCCGTGGGCAACTTCCTGGCCGCACCGAACGTGATCGCCGGCGTGCTCCTCGTGGCGATCGGCGTCGTCACCGTGGCCGTCATCATCTACATCCAGGAGGGCCAGCGCCGGATCCCCATCCAGTACGCCAGCCGGGTGCGCGGACGGCGGATGTACCAGGGCGGTCAAACGTTCCTGCCGCTGCGCGTCAACCACGCGGGCGTCATCCCCATCATCTTCGCGGTCAGCATCCTGCTCTTCCCGACCCAGATCGCCCAGTACTTCACGACCTCGGCGGTCGGCGTGGTCCGCGACGTCGCCAACGGGGTGGTCTCGTTCTTCGCCAACCAGGTCGTCTATGCCGCCCTGTACTTCCTGCTGACGATGGGATTCACCTACTTCTACACGGCCTTCACGTTCAAGCCGGACGAGACCGCCGACCAGTTGCGCAAGAACGGCGGCTTCATCCCCGGCATCCGGCCCGGCGCCCCCACGCGCGACTACCTCCAGAGCGTCGTCTATCACATCACGCTGGCGGGCGCGATCTTCCTGGCCACGGTGGCCGTGATGCCGGTCGCGCTCGGGATCTTCTTTCCCGCGCTTGGCGGCCTATCCATCGGCGGCACCGCGGTCCTCATCGTGGTCGGCGTGGTCGTCGAGACCATGAAACAGCTCGAGGCGCAGCTCCTGATGCGCAGCTACGAGGGCTTCATCCGTTGAGAGTGCTCGTGCTGCTCGGCCCGCCCGGCGCGGGCAAGGGGACGCAGGCCGCGATCCTGGCGCGGGAGCTCGGGATCCTGCACCTCGCTTCCGGGGACCTGTTCCGGGCCGAGAGCCGGACCGGCTCGGCCCTCGGGCGCGAAGCGAAGTCGTTTCTCGACCGCGGAGCGCTCGTGCCCGACGATCTGACCGTGCGCATGATCATGGGCCGCCTCGGCCAGCCGGACGCGCAGGGTGGCGTGGTCCTCGACGGTTTCCCGCGCACGCGCCCGCAGGCCGAGGCGCTCGACGAGGCGCTCGCCGCGCGGGGCGCTCGCGTGGAGCACGCCGTCTACCTCGACGTCCCCAACGACGCGCTCGTCCGGCGCCTCGCCGGCCGGTGGATCTGTCCGCAGGGCCACGTCTACAACGCACTGGCCAACCCGCCGCGGCTCGAGGGCGTGTGCGACGTCGACGGCACCCGCCTCGTCCAGCGCGAGGACGACCGGCCGGAGACGGTGCGCGAGCGCCTGACCAGGCAGCTGGCGCCCCTCTACGAGGTGGTCGATCACTACCGCGACCGGGGGATCCTGTCGGTCATCGACGCCACCCGCTCGATCCACGAGGTCAGCCACGAGATCCTGCGCCTCCTGCGCGTCGGGGATCGCGCGGCATGACCGTCCTGACCCGTCGCATCGTGACCCGCAAGTCGGAGCGCGAGATCGCGGCCATGCGCGTGGCGGGCCGGATCGTGGCCGAGGTGCTGGCCCGGCTCGAAGCCGAGGTCCGTCCAGGGGCGGTGACCGGCGACCTCGACCGCATGGCCGAGGAGATGATCCGCGCCGCCGGGGCGGAGCCGTCCTTCAAGGGCTACCGCGGCTACCCCGCGAGCATCTGCGTCTCCATCGACGAGGAGGTCGTGCACGGGATACCCGGCCAGCGGCGAATCCGGGAGGGCGATCTCGTTTCGGTCGACGCCGGGGCGATCTGGGGCGGCTACCACGGCGACGGCGCGCGTACGTTCGTGGTGGGGGACGTGCCGCGGCGGGTCCGGGAACTGGTGGATGCGACGCGCCGGGCTCTCGAGGCGGGGATCGCCGCCGCACAGCCGGGAAAGCGCATCGGCGACATCTCGGCCGCCATCGAGGATGTCGCCCTGGCGGGCGGGTTCGGGGTGGTCCGCCAGTACGTCGGCCATGGGATCGGCCAGGAGATGCACGAGGAACCACAGGTGCACAACTTCCGCGGCCCCGCGCGCGGGATCGCCCTGGCACCCGGGTTGTGCCTCGCCATCGAGCCGATGCTCACCCTCGGTGCGGCGGAGGTCGTTCTGCGTGCCGATGGGTGGACCGTCGCGACGAGGGATCGCTCCCTGGCCGCCCATTTCGAGGACACCATCGCGATCACCGACCATGGGCCGGAGGTCCTGACCCGCCGATGAACCCTCATCGCCTTCCGCCCGCTGTCTGGTACACTTATCGTTCGTGTGCCGGGCCGGGTGCCCGGCGCATGCTGACGTTCGGGGCAATGGAAATCGCCGGGTGAGTAAGAAGGACGCGATCGAGGTCGAGGGGACGGTGATCGAGCCGCTCGCGAACGCGATGTTCTCGATCGAGCTGGAGAACGGTCACCGGGTCCTTGCCCACATCAGCGGCAAGCTGCGGATGAACTTCATCCGCATCCTGCCGGGCGACCGCGTCCGGGTCGAGCTCTCACCCTACGACCTGTCCCGCGGCCGCATCACCTATCGCTTGAAGTGAGTCGAGGATGAAGGTCCAGGCATCGGTCAAACCCCGCTGCGAGCGGTGCAAGGTGATCCGGCGTCACGGCGCCGTGATCGTCATCTGCACCAACCCCAAGCACAAGCAGCGCCAGGGCTGAGCAGAAGATGGCACGCATCGCCGGCGTGGACATCCCGCGCGAGAAGCGGGTCGAGGCCGCCCTCACCTACATCTACGGGATCGGGCTCTCGACTTCGAAGAAGCTCCTCGCTCAGGCGAACATCAATCCGGACACCCGGGTGGCCGCTCTCACCGAGGACCAGGTCACCCGCCTGCGCGAGCTCGTCGACCGGCGCTACAAGGTCGAGGGCGACCTGCGCCGCGAATTGGCCATGAACATCAAGCGCCTGATCGAGATCGGGACCTATCGCGGTCTGCGCCACCGGCGCAACCTGCCGGTCCGGGGTCAGCGCACCAAGACCAACGCACGACAGCGTCGCGGTCCGAAGCGGACCGTCGGCGTGCGCCGGGGCAAGTAACAGGGGAGCCGATCACACAGCATGGCTGAGAAGAAGCGGGCGACGAAGGCCCGCCGTCGCGAACGGAAGAACGTTCCCGTGGGACACGTCCACGTGCAGGCGTCCTTCAACAACACGATCGTCACGATCACCGACCTCAGCGGGGCCGTGCTCGCGTGGGGGAGCGCCGGGGTGGCCGGCTTCAAGGGTTCGCGCAAGAGCACGCCGTACGCTGCGGCGCTGAGCGCCGACGGCGCCGCGCGCCGAGCGATGGAGCACGGCGTCCGCCAGGTCGAGGTGTTCGTAAAGGGCCCCGGCGCCGGCCGCGAGCAGGCCATCCGCTCACTCCAGGCCGCGGGCCTGGAGGTGACGGCCATCACCGACGTGACGCCGATCCCCCACAACGGCACCCGCCCGCCCAAGCGGCGGCGGGTCTGACGGCGGACGATGGCTCGCTACACCGGCCCGGTCTGCCGCATGTGCCGTCGCGAGGGCATGAAGCTCTTCTTCAAGGGCGCGCGCTGCTACACGAAGAAATGCGCCTTCGAGCGGCGTCCCTCGCCCCCCGGTCAGCACGGTATCCGCCGCCGCAAGGTCTCGGAGTTCGGGATGCAGCTCCGCGAGAAGCAGAAGATGCGGCGCGTCTACGGCGTGCTCGAGCGGCAGTTCAAGAACTACTTCGCGGAGGCGGAGAGTCGGCCCGGGGTGACCGGGGAGAACCTGCTCCGCCTGCTCGAGACCCGGCTCGACAACACGGTCTACCGGATGGGTTTCGCCTCGTCGCGCTCGCAGGGCCGCCAGATGGTGCTCCACGGGCACTTCCAGGTGAACGGCCGCCCCGTCAACGTGCCCTCCTACCAGGTACGACCCGACGATGTCGTCGAGGTCCGCGAGAGCCGGCGCAAGCGGACGCCCTTCCAGAACGCGGCCGAGACCCTTGCCGCCGCGCAGGTCCCCGATTGGGTGCATGTCGAACCGGACAAGCTGCGCGGCACGATCGCTTACCCGCCCCGTCGTGACCAGATGCCGGCCGAGCTGAACGAACAGCTCGTCGTCGAGTTCTACTCGAGGTAAAGCTCTTCATGATCGAGATCGAGAACCCTCAGATCGAGCCTGTCGAACGGCTCGGTACGTTCGCCAAGTACGAGATCAGCCCGCTCCCTGCTGGTTACGGCGTGACCCTCGGCAACACGCTGCGCCGCGTCCTGCTCTCCTCGCTCGAGGGGGCGGCCGTCACGTCGATCCAGATCCGTGATATCTACCACGAGTTCTCGACCATCCCGGGGGTCAAGGAGGACGTCACGCAGATCGTCCTCAACGTCAAGCGCCTGCGTCTCAAGAGCTTCGCCGCCCATCCGGTCCAGCTGAAGCTCGTCCGCAGCGGCGCCGGTCCGGTCACCGCCGCCGACATCGCCGAATCGGCCGACGTGGAGATCATCAATCCCGAGCAGCACCTCATGACCCTCGACTCCGGCGACGTGACGGTCGAGATCGACCTCACCGTGGAGCGCGGCGTCGGCTACCTTCCCGCCGAGCGAGCGGAGTCGCTGCCCATCGGGGTCATCCCCGTCGACGCGATCTTCAGTCCCGTGCGCAAGGTCAACTACGCGATCGAGAACACGCGCGTGGGCCAGATGACGAACTACGAGAAGCTCACCGTCGAGATCGAGACCGACGGCTCTCTCTCGCCCGAGGAGGCGATCTCGCGCGCATCGGAGATCCTCGTCCGCCAGTTCGGTCTTTTCGCCAACGTCGGCCGCGTCCCCGGCCCCGGCGAGCGGGCGGCCGGCGGCCCGGCGCTTCCGCCCAACATGCTCGACATGCCGATCGAGGAGCTCGATCTCCCGATGCGGGCCTACAACTCGCTCAAGCGCAACAACATCGTCAAGGTGGGTCAGCTCCTCCAGCTCGGCGACGACGACCTGCTGCGCATGCGCAACTTCGGCAAGAAGTCGCTCGACGAGATGAAGGAACGCCTGCGCATGCGCGGCTTCCTGCCGCCCGAGCCCGAGGAGTCCGCCGCGGAGGAGGACCTCGAGGAGACCCCCGAAGAGGAGTTCCCGCCGGCGGGCATGGGGAGCGAGGAAGAGTAGGTGGCCCACGGCGTCGATGGCCGCAAGCTCGGCCGCAAGCAGGGCCACCGTCTCGCGCTGTACGGGAACCTCATCGTGTCCGTCCTGCGCTACGAGAGCGTGCACACGACCGAGGCGAAGGCCAAGGAAGTCCGGCCACAGGTGGAGCGGATCATCACGCTGGCCAAGCGCGGGACGCTGGCCGACCGTCGCCGGATCGTGGCCAGCCTGCCCGACGAGCCGCTCGTCGTCGACAAGCTCTTCCGCGAGATCGCCCCGAAGTACGCCGACCGTACCTCGGGGTATACGCGCATCGTCAGGCTCGGCGATCGACCGGGCGACCGCGCCCCGATGGTCCAGCTGGAGCTGGTGTAACGCTTGGAGGACGTCGCCGCTTCACGTGAGCTGCGGCGTCGCAAGTTCGCCCGAGAGGGCGGCCCCGTGCGGTACCGCGCGCGGGTCGAATACGACGGCACGACCTTCGCCGGGTTCCAGCAGCAGCCGGGGACCCGGACGGTCCAGGGAGAGCTGGAGACGGCGCTCGCCCACGTGTCCGGTGGGCGGCGTGTGCGCGTCACGGCGGCGGGTCGGACCGACGCCGGCGTCCACGCACTCGGTCAGGTGATCGCCTTCGACTACGGGGGCCGCCTTGCGCGCGCTGACCTCCAGAGCGCTCTCGACGCCTTGCTCCCCCGGGACGTCGCGGTCCGTGACCTCCGTGCAGCCGTGCGAGGTTTCCAGCCGCGGTGGGCCGTCCGGCGCGAGTACCGCTACTCGATCTGGAACGGTCAGCGCAGCCCGCTTCGGGAGCGGACCGCTCTGGGGATCCGCCAGCAGCTCGACGAGGCAGCCATGGCCCGAGCCGCGGCGGTCCTCGTGGGCCGCCACGACTTCCGGGCTTTCGGAGGAGCGGTCGGTCGCCACGGCGTTCGGACGGTCCACTGGATCCGTGTCCGGCGGGCCGGGTCCGCGGTGACGATCGACATCGCCGCAGACGCCTTCCTGCGACAGATGGCGCGGGCCATCGCCGCGGCCCTCATCCGGGTCGGCCGGGGAGCGGCGCAGAGCGAGGATATTGCTGCCGCGCTCGGCCGCGCAGGCGGCCGGGCGTTCGAAGGTGAAGTGGCCCCGGCGAAGGGGCTGTGCCTCCGGAGGGTCGTCTACGGCCCCCGGCGACGAGACGACAGGCGAGACGACGGAGAACGATGACGACAACGAAGACATTCACGCCTCGGGCGGACGAGATCGAGCGACGCTGGTACGTGGTCGATGCCACCGGCCAGACGCTCGGGCGTCTCGCCTCGCGCATCGCGGCCGTCCTCGAGGGCAAGCACAAGCCGACCTACCAGCCCAATCTCGACACCGGCGACCACGTCATCGTCGTCAACGCCGCGCGCATCGCGGTCAGCGGCGACAAGCGCGAGAGCAAGATCTACTACCGCCACAGCGGCCATCCGGGCGGCTTGCGCGCGGAATCGCTCGGCCGTCTTCTCGATCGGCGGCCCGAAGAGGTCATCCGCCGGGCGGTACGCGGGATGCTCCCCCATAATCGCCTGGGGGCAGAACAGCTTCGTCATCTGAAGGTCTACGCGGGGAGCGAGCATCCCCACCAGTCGCAGCGGCCCGAACCGCTCGTCATCGAGGAGGCGCGCGAGGCATGAGCATCCCGGCATTCACCATGGGCACCGGGCGCCGCAAGACCGCCGTCGCACGCGTCCGGCTGACGAAGGGTGAGGGCACCATCGTCGTCAACGGCCGCACCCTCGTGGAGCATTTCGGGAACGCGGTCGACGAGAACGAGATCCTCCTGCCCTTCCGGGTGACGGGCACCGAGGGACGCTACAACGCGATGGTGAAGATCGAGGGTGGCGGCTACCACGGGCAGGCGGGCGCGATCAGGCACGGGATCGCCCGCGCGCTCCTGGCCATCGATCCGGACAACTTCCGCCGTCCGTTGCGTGAGGCCGGCCTCCTGACGCGGGATCCGCGCATGAAGGAGCGCAAGAAGTTCGGCCTCAAGCGGGCCCGCAAGGCGCCGCAGTACACGAAGCGCTGATCGGGCGGGCCTCGGTCGCGCGATGAGCCGGCTCGGCTCGCTCCGCGGGCGCAGCTTCGTCTCGGCCGCCGACCTCAGCGCGGACGAAGCGCTCGCGCTCTTCGAGCGGGCGGGCGAGCTGAAGTCCGAGCTCGCCGCGCACCGCCGCCATGCGGCGCCGCCGCTCGTCGGTCGGACGCTGGCGATGATCTTCGAGAAGCCGTCGCTGCGCACCCGGGTCACGTTCGAGACGGGGATGACCCAGCTCGGCGGGCACGCCGTCTACCTGGCCCCGGCCGATGTCAGGCTCGGCCAGCGCGAATCTGTCGGCGACGTGGCGGCCAACCTCGGCCGCTGGGTCGACGGCATCGTTGCGCGCACGTTCAGCCACGCGGTCATCGAGGAGCTCGCCGCGGCAGCCGGCGTCCCGGTGGTCAACGCGCTTTCCGATCACGAGCACCCCTGCCAGGCCCTCGCTGATTTCCTGACCATCCTCGAGCGGCGCGGCCGTCTGGACGGGGTTCAGCTCGTGTTCGTGGGCGACGGCAACAACGTGTGGCATTCGCTGGCCCTCATGGGGGCGACGTTGGGAGTCCGCGTGCGGCTGGCGTGCCCGCCCGGGTTCGAAGGCGACCCTTCCGTCCTACGCCACGCCGAGGAGCTCGCCACCCTGACCGGAAGCCGGGTCGAGGTGACCCACGATCCGCGCGCGGCCGTCGCGGATGCCGACGTCATCTACACGGACGTGTGGGCGTCGATGGGCCAGGAGGAGGAGGCGGCCCAGCGGGCCGCGGTGTTCGCCGCATTCCAGGTGAACGAGGACCTCGTGGCCGCGGCTCCGCCGAACGTCCTCGTGATGCACTGCCTGCCCGCCCACCGCGGCGAGGAGATCACCTCGGCGGTCCTCGACGGACCCCGCTCCATCGCCCTCGACCAGGCCGAGAACCGGTTGCACGCCCAGAAGGCGCTCCTCGAGGCCGCAATCGCCTGAGCGTTGCGGGCGCCTGCGGTCGGATCGGGGACCGTTGGCCCCAGTACTTGCGGTGCCGTGGGCCGTACGAGTTTCCCATTGAGCCTTAGCCGGAAGGTCCCTACGGTGGATCTCCCCGCTGGGGGAGTACCGGGAACGACGCCTCATCGGAGGGAACACAGCGTGAAAGACCGACTGCAGCGTGCCGTGCTCGCCATCGCGACGCTCGCCGCGCTCGTCCTGGCTCTGGGCGCGCCGACGCGCTGGGGCCACTAGCCAACTGATCCTTCTCGGGTTCCTCGCCCTCGGTTTCGCGGGCGGCCTCCTCTTCGAGGGGCGTGTCGCGGCCCTGGGCGAGGTTCGATTCCGCTGGTGGGCCCTCGCCATCGGGGGCCTGCTCTTCCAGTTCGTCCTGTTCAGTGGTCCGGTCGCTCGTGTCGTCGGTCCGCTCGGGCCGCTCCTCTACGTGGGCTCGACGCTCGCCGTCCTGGCCGCGCTCCTGCGCAACCTCGAGCAGCCCTGGTTCCGTCTGGTCGCGCTCGGAGCCGCGCTCAACCTGGTCGCCATCATGGCCAACGGCGGGGTCATGCCGGCCGACCCCGCGGCCCTGGCAGCGGCCGGCCTGCTCGATCGTGAGGGTGCCGGCTTCGTCAACACGGCGCCCCTTTCGGGCGCGCCGTTCGCGTTCCTCGGGGACAACTGGGCCACGCCCGGGTGGCTGCCCTTCGCCAACGTCGTGTCGCTTGGTGACCTGCTCATCGGGACCGGCGCTGCCGCCTGGCTCATGACCACGATGCGCCGGCCGCGCGCCCTCCGGTTCGAAGCGCGAAGGGCACCCGCCTAGGGAGTGGCCGACAGCGACTCGCCGCTCTCCAGGTCGAAGAGGTGGAGCTTCGAGAGCGGCAGTCGAAGCGGGACTTCAGTGCCCGCCTGGACCCTCGCCGCGGCGTTCACGACGGCGACGACGTCCTCCTCTCCGAGCCGCAGGTGGAGGAGCTCTTCGTTGCCCAGGTACTCCACGACGTCACAGGTGGCCGAGAAGCCGGCCTCCCCGCTGCCCCGCGGTTCACCGACGTCGAGGTGCTCGGGGCGGAAGCCGGCCACGAGCGGGCGGCCATCCCCGACTGCGCTGCGCACCGTCGGCGGCATCGGCAGGCGCAGGCCGTCGTAGGAGAGGACG
>Ga0209321_10001296_pt1 | contig 17027 bp, 18 predicted proteins | sample Rifsed16ft4_FD_184012 | JGI IMG/M metagenome (GOLD analysis project Ga0209321, IMG submission 184012) | Soil microbial communities from Rifle, Colorado, USA - sediment 16ft 4 - CSP-I_5_4 (version 2) | ecosystem: Environmental > Terrestrial > Deep subsurface > Rock core/Sediment | place: Rifle...
CAGCGAGATAAACTGATACAAACGCATTAAGTAAATTGATGTCATACGAACGTGAGAAATGGCTTTAGACAAGGCGGACGACGAGGAAAACCGCAGGCGTACTTTTTAGTACGTTGAGGATTTCCTGAGGAGTCCAACGCAGCATTAATAGCAAAAGGTGTAGAGTTGATGCTCAAAAATGCACAGATGCAAGGAAGGACTTAAGATTTGAGCTGAGGCGTACTTTCCGTACGTTGAAGCTCAAATTTTAAGTCCTGACGCCGCAGATGGGCGTTTTTCAGCATCAACTCAGAGAGAATAACAGCGTGGCAGAAACTCAGAACATTGGCTATGAAAAGGCGGCTATCCTTCTTTTGACCCTTGGTGAGGATGTGGCGTCTGAGGTTATGAAAAATCTTGATGCGAAGGAAATTCGTGCAATTGGAAGTTATCTTTCCAAGGCAAGCAAGATAGATGCGGATAAGGTTAAGACGATTGTAAAGGAGTTTCATACTATTGCAACATCACCTGACAGTTTTATCTTTGGCGGTGAAGACTATGTACGTTCAGTGCTGACAAAGGCAATGGGTTCTGATAAGGCAAACAAAGTGATGGAAAATCTTGCCATACCTACGGAAGACAAGGGACTTGAGGCGCTTAAATGGATTGCCCCCCGTGGTATTGCCAATCTTATAAGGAATGAACATCCGCAGACTATTGCCCTTATATTGGCGCACCTCGAAGCAGATCATGCAAGCCAGGTTGTTGCACTGCTGCCGGCTGCAATCAGGGGTGATGTGATATTGAGGATAGCAACGATAGAAGGAGTGGCGCCAGGCGTGATAAAGGAGATTGAAGAAGTGCTTAATAAGGAACTCCAGATGGGGGGAAGTGTTGTAGACAAGAGGATCGGCGGGCCGGATGTAGTAGCAGCTATACTTAACAGCCTGGACAGGAGCACTGAGTCTGCGATAATGGGTAACATTGAACAGAGCCATCCTGAAATGGCTGAAAAGATACGACAGATGATGTTTGTCTTTGAAGACCTTATGAATATAGATGACAGGGGTATGCAGGAGATTATGAAAGAAGTAAGTAAAGAAGACCTTATGCTGTCTCTGAAAGGCGCAGGGGATGAGATAAAGACCAAGTTCTTCAAGAATATGTCAGAGAGGGCGGCACAGGGGGTAAAAGAGGATATGGAGGCAAAGGGGCCTGTCAGGGTCAGCGAGATTGAGAAATCTCAGCAGGCTATATTAAAGGTTGCAAAAAGATTAGAGGAAGAGGGAAAGATAGTCATCGGCGGCAAGGGCAGCGATGGTATGGTTGGCTGAAGAGGTGCGGATAGTGTCGAGAAGGATACTTAAGACTGATGTAAAGGGAAAATCAGAAGTAAAACTCTTCCAATTAAACATTGTTAGTAATGGGAGGGGGGGAGTGCCGTCAGCACGGATGTCAGACAATGATTCAGAGATTAAGAATGTTAAAAGGGATGCATACAATAAGGGAATTGAAGATGGCCTTAATAAAGGAAGAATGCTGACATTAAAAGAGTTAGGGGCTGAATTAAAGATATTGAAAGGGCTGATTGAAGGTGTGGAGAGACTTAAAGATGAATTATACAGGAAGGTAGAGGGTGATGTGGTAGAGATGTCCCTGATCATTGCAAGAAAGATAATAGGTGATAGCGCTGAGGTGAACAGGAGTATAGTTGTAAATACTGCTAAAGAGGCAATAAAGAGGGCATCTGACCGCGAAGTTATGAGGATCAGGATTGCCCCCGTTGATTATGATGTCTTGAACAAAAAGAGGTCTGAGTTGATACAATGTATTGACGGCATAAAAAGTCTGATCTTTGAAGCTGATGAGTCTGTAGAGCCGGGAGGGTGTCTCATCGAGACAAATCATGGTGAGATAGATGCAAGGATTGATTCGCAGATAAGAGTGATGCGGGGAGAACTATTGAACAGGTAACCATGTAAATGTTAAACTTCAGCAAATACAACACTATCATTGAAGACATTGACCTGATCAAGGTCTACGGTAAGGTCACACAGGTTGTGGGCCTGATCATAGAAGGACATGGGCCCGGCTCGGCCATAGGAGAGCTTTGTGACATATATCCCAGGGGTGAGGCCCCTGTTGTTGAGGCCGAGGTTGTTGGGTTCAAGGGTGAAAAAATACAACTCATGCCGCTTGGTGATACGAGGGGATTGAGCCCCGGCAGTAAGATAATGGCAAAGCGGCACAGGGCGTATGTAAGGGTTGGAGATAACATACTGGGCAGGATATTGGATGGGCTTGGAAATCCAATTGATGGTAAAGGGGATATAATTGAAAGGGTATTGTACCCGATATATAATGCGCCGCTTAATCCTTTAGACAGGCGGAGGATTGAGAAGCCGCTTGATCTTGGCATCAAGGCCATAAACAGTCTGCTTACATGCGGACAGGGTCAAAGGCTTGGGATATTTGCGGGGAGTGGTGTCGGCAAGAGTGTATTGCTCGGCATGATGGCGAGAAATACTTCTGCAGATGTCAATGTGATAGCGTTGATTGGGGAGAGGGGCAGGGAGGTAAAGGAGTTCCTGGAAAAGGACCTTAAAAAGGAAGGTCTGGCGCGTTCCGTTGTAATTGTTGCCACGTCTGACCAGCCGCCGCTTGTGAGGATGAGAGGGGCATATATCGCTACTGCCATTGCTGAATATTTCAGGGATTGCGGTAAAAAGGTGCTGCTCATGATGGACTCAGTCACAAGGTTTGCAACAGCGCTTAGAGAAGTCGGTCTTGCCATAGGAGAGCCGCCCACTACAAAGGGATATACACCGTCTGTATTTTCAGTACTTCCCAAATTGCTTGAGCGCGCAGGCACATGCGCCGGTGAAGGCAATATAACCGGCCTATATACAGTTCTGGTTGAAGAGGATGATCTGAATGACCCGATTGTTGATGCTGTCAGGTCTATACTGGACGGGCATATTGTGCTTTCAAGGGACCTTGCAACCCATAATCATTACCCCTCAATTGATATACTCCGCAGTATCAGCAGGACAATGATTGATATTGTCTCTGCCGAACACCTCGGTTATTCCAGGAGACTGCGGGAGGTTGTTTCAAGGTACAGGAAGGCGGAAGACTTGATAAATATCGGGGCATATAAGACAGGCAGCAATACTGAAATAGATTATGCAATCGGTATGATAGACCGGATCAATAAATATCTGCGCCAGGGGATAGACGAAAAGGTAAACCTTGATAATAGTATAAATGGTTTGCGTAAACTGTTTGAAGATAAGGTGCCGTCTTGATATACAAAAGCTTAAGGTTTGATCCATTGCTGAAATACAGGGAGTTTCTGGAGGAGAAGATGAAATATGAATTAGCTGACGTGGTGGCGATTCTGGATCTGGAAGAAAAGAGGCTGTTCGCACTTGAAGAGATATGGAGGCAGGCGGTTGAGGAATTGAAGGAAAGACAGGCGAGGGAAGTACCGCCACATGAAATATTTATGTATCACACCTATCTGCAGCAGATGACTCTTGATTTGGAGATTCAGCGCAGGAGGGTCACCGAGGTAACAGAAACATACAATGAAAGCAAAGAGGCCCTTATAAGTGCATCACAGGACAAAATGGTTGTAGAGAAGGTCAGGGAGAGAGAGATTAATGACAAGATAGAACAGGTGAATAAGAATGATAAGAAGACGATGAACGAAATAAGTACGAATAAATTCGCGAGGGATAATTGTTAAAGAGAAAAGAGACCGTCATATATCTTACTATTGTTTTCACGTTCCTTATAGGTGTGTTTATATTTGTGCCGGCAGTTGCAATACAGAAACAGGATGCCGGTTCAGGTGATTCGCCTTCTCGGGGAGTATCTTCTGATGACAGTGATACGGATGATACGGATATCGGGGGGATAATGAAGGCGCTGGAAGACAGGGAAAGAGAATTGTCAAAACGGGAAGAGGCATTAAAAAAAGAGGAAGAGCGATTGAATATGTTAAGGAATTCTATTGAGCTTTCACTGAAACAGTATTCATCCCTGCGGGATAAGATGCCCAAAGGCATTAAAGAAAATAAGTCTCAGGCAGGTATAATGCAAATGGCCAGGATATATGAATCAATGTCTGTGGAAGAGGCGGCTCAGAGGATAGAGAAGATGGATGCTGATCTTGCTGTAAATTTGTTGTCAACAATAAAGAGTAAGCAGGCAGGGAAAATACTTGGAGCAATTACCGCAGAAAAGGCTGCATCATTAAGCGCCAGGATAGTTTCAAAGAAGGTGGAAAATTAAAATGAATATTCCGTCTGCAATGCCGGTCGCAGAGAAACCCATATCTTCAAAACATGCATCAGACCGGAGTAATGTGGGGAACAAGAGTGAATCGAAGAGTGATGATAATGGAATATTTTCATCATTGCTGTTGATGTTATCAGGTTCGGGCAATAATATGCCAATGCAGGTTACAAGGTCTGTGTCTTCATCCTCAAATATCAATACTGCCGATAACCTGCAGAAGTCTCAATTATCGCACTTTGAATCTGCTCCGGTACTTAATCATTCACATGGTCATAGGGCACTTAAAGAAGATGCCGGCAATAAAATTGATAAGACCGCAGGCATGTTTGATTCTCTTCGCATGGAGATTAATCTGCCGCTCTCAGGTGATTCTGAGTCGTATGGGGGATTTCTCAATTCTGATTCGTTTAAAGAGAATTTAAGCAGCCAATTGAATAACAAGCCGGAAATAAACACTGATATAAGAACTGAAATAATGCCTAATCCTGCCAATGATGCTGTCAATGGAAGCAGCACGGAAATAGATCAAACTCAAAAGTACATCGAACGTTCTGATATTGTATCACAGTTATCAGAAACCCTGGTTGATCTCTATCACATAGGTGGACATACGGCTAAGATCAGGTTGTATCCTGAGGAGCTTGGAAATCTTCATATAGATATAAATGTTGCTGATGACAGTATAAAAGCGGTTGTTACTGTTGAAGACATCGGTGTCAAAGATATTTTAGAGAAAAACCTGGATATGCTTATAGAGGAATTAAAGGACTCAGGGCTGAATATAGATCAGTTTACAGTGAACATATCGTCTTCTTCTCACGGAGATAATATGTTGGGAGGATGGTCAGACACGAACCGGAGGGAGATGTTTGATGACAGGACTTTGGTTACGCCGACTATAGATGACAATAGTGTCTTGTATGACAGCGATGATATGGTTATGAATGCAGGCAGGGGTGAAATAAGTATTTTTGTGTAAGTGAATCAATAGAGGTTAAGAGGAGGTCATATGATTAATCCGGCAGCAGGAATGGGAATATCTGCAACAGGCGCTGTAGACAGGGAGATAAAAAAGACGCTTGGACAGGAAGATTTTATGCGGCTTCTTGTAACACAATTGAAGTATCAGGACCCATTGAAACCAATGGAACATACGGAGTTTATTTCCCAGCTCTCACAATTTTCCAGTCTTGACCAGTTGTTCAGCATCAATAACGGGATAAAGAATCTGACTGATACACAGGGTGATATAAACAGCAAGCAGGCAGTGAGTTTCATCGGGAAAGAGGTTAAGGTATCCGGAAACATCCTTTTTTTGGGGGACGACAGAAAGTCAACAGGGATAGGGTATCAATTAAATGATGATGCATCTGATGTGGTCATCCGGATATTCAATAAAGATGGGAAGCCGGTACAGAGTATTGAGCCAGGTTCGCAGGGTGCGGGGTTCCATAGCGTTAACTGGGATGGAAAGGACTACTCCGGCAATATAATGTCTTCCGGTGAGTATTCTTTTGCTGTGAGTGCAAAAGATATCAATGGTAAAGAAATTGAGGTCATTTCAAATGTTGTAGGGGTTGCAGATGGTGTATCATTTGAGGGTGGTGTCCCGTATCTTACAATACTGGGTATCAAGATACCTGTATCTGATATTGAAGAGGTTAAGGAGGTGAGTAATCAGCAGGGTTAAGGAAGGAAAATCAGATTCGAGATTTCAGATTAAAAAACGGAGGGAATTAAAATGGCTATTTTAACATCACTATTCACAGGAATAAGCGGGCTTAATGCAAATGGCGCTTCGCTTTCAGTGATAGGTAACAATATCGCAAATGTGAATACAGTAGGGTTCAAGGCGAGCCGTGCATCTTTTGCAGACGTCCTGAGCCAGAGCCTCACAGGTTCAGGGGGACAGATAGGCCGCGGAGTATTTATGAGTGACGTGTCTACACTCTTTTCACAAGGGTCTCTGGAAACGACTTCAAGCGGACTTGATTTCGGTCTTGACGGCGAAGGCTTTTTTATTATGAATGATGCGGCAGGGACTGCATTATACAGCAGGGCGGGCCAGTTCAGTATTAATAAGGATGGTTATATAGTAAATCCTGAAGGACTTTTCCTGCAATGTTATCAGGCAGATTCTTCCGGAACAGTTACTGACGCTATTGGGAATATAGATGTCTCATCATCTACAGCTCCGCCAAACATGACATCCACTGTACAGTTAACCGCTAATCTCGATTCCGGTGTTGTGCCTATGGCAGCCGGTTTCGATATTAATGATGTCGGCAATTCCTATCATTTTTCCACTTCAATGACGGTTTATGACTCACTCGGGAACGGGCATCTTGTTACATCTTATTTCACAAAGGTATATGAAGATACAGCAGGCGGAACAGGAAATTACTGGCAGTGGAATGCAGTTGCCGATGGCATAGCAGGAACAGATGTTATGGCGAGAGGATATCTCCAGTTTGACTCAAGCGGCGCTCTCGCGGCTGAGAATATTGCGGATATGGATATTAATCCGGTGACCGGCCTTGGCCTGGGGGGGGTGATGTCTGACTTCGATTTTTCAGGCGGGGGATTGCAGGATCAGTCTATTACCTTTGATTTCGGTACAGGCACTGCAGACGGTGGTTCGGGGTTGGATGGCGCAACGCAATTTGGTTCACCGTCGAGTACATTATTCCTGAGCCAGAATGGATATGCTGCCGGTTCCCTGAAGGGTCTTAGTGTGAACCAGGATGGGATTGTAAGTGGGTTATTCACCAACGGGCAGACGAGGACAATCGGCCAGGCTGTGGTTGGGGTATTCACAAATCCGGAGGGCATGACTAAGATGGGCAAGAACCTTTTTGCCGAATCTTTTGACTCCGGTCAGCCGGTAATAGGAAGACCTAACAGCGGGGGGCGCGGAAGGGTACTCTCCAATACCCTGGAACTTTCCAATGTAGACATTGCTGAAGAATTTATTAAACTGATAACTACCCAGAGGGCATTTCAGGCCAACTCAAGGATTATAACTACTACCGATTCGATGCTTGAAGAGCTTGTAAATCTGAAGAGGTAAACGTCTTATTTATTTACCGGCCCCCTCAAAACCTGAGGGGGCTTTTTTTTGTCAATTCTGTGACATAACATAAATGACTTTGACGGCAGGACAATTGCTCATCATTTTTCGTATTCTTTAACTCATTGATATATAAGAAGATAAATAATCCGGAATTAATTATTTTACTGGCATATACATTGCAAAATATAGGTTATCAGTGTGGATGGGTACAATCTGACAAGTTGAAGAGGGGGGGAAATGGCAAAGGAAGAAAAGACAGAAGGTGAGGAGAAAAAGAAAGAAGGCGAATTGGGAGACGCGCCTCCTGTAAAAAATAACAAGAAGAGATTAATGATGCTGGCAATTATAGGGGCAGGAATAATAGTAATTCTTGGAGGAGGTTTCATCGGATGGAAGTTTTTCCTGCACAAAGGCGCTGATGAAGGGACTGCTGGGGCAGCAGCAGAACATACGGCTAAAGATATACCGGCACATATCGTATCAATGGATCCTTTTGTGGTTAATTTAGCAGATACATCTGAAATTACATATCTTAAGATAACAATAAACCTGGAAGTTGAATCAGAAATAATGACTGAAGAGTTGAAAACGAAGACACCGCAGATAAGAGATGCCGTCCTCATGCTGCTTACAAGCAAGACTGCTGATGATGTAAAGGATACCGGGGGAAAGCTTGCATTGCAGGATGAGATGGTTTCCCGTATTAATAATCATTTGCATACAGGGAAAGTAAAGGCTGTATATTTTACAGAATTTGTAATGCAGTAATTGATGACTAAAAAAGGATAGACATGGAGAAGATACTTTCACAGGAAGAAGTTAATGCACTGCTTAAAGGGATAGATGGTGGTGATGTATCCACAAATGCGTCATCAGGAGATGACAACGGTTGCCGTCAGTATGATCTTACAAGCCATGAACGCGTTATCCGCGGCAGGATGCCGACGCTTGAGATAATCAACGAGCGTTTTACAAGGATATTTCAGATAAGTATGTCTGCATCACTGAAAAAGATAGTAGAAGTGAACATGGCATCGGTAGAGTTAATGAAGTTTGGCGAATTCATGAAACATATCCCGCTGCCTGCGTGTATAAATGTATTCAAGATGGACCCGCTTAAGGGATTCAGTCTTCTTGTTGTTGACCCAAGGGTAATCTATCTGTTGATAGATAATTTCTTCGGCGGTAAGGCCCAGACCCATGTAAAAGTAGAAGGTAGGGATTTTACCGCTATTGAACACAGGCTAATCAGGAAGATTGTAAATCTTTGTCTTCAGGATATAGAAAAGGCATGGAAGCCGGTTCATCCGGTTACAGTGCAGTATTGCAGGACTGAGATAAACCCGCAGTTCGCCTCCATAGTAACACCTACTGAGATAGTAGTTGTAATAGCATTCGATATTGAGATAGATTCTGCGCCGGGTAAGATCCATTTTTGTATACCTTATCCGTGCATTGAACCTATAAAGGAGAAATTACAGGCCGGTTACCAGAGTGATCAATATGAGGTTGACCACAAATGGATGGATAGATTTAAGGAACAGTTATCAGATTGTTCTGTGAATATTTCTGTGGAGCTTGGCGGGGCTGTGGTCAAGATTAAAGATATACTGAACTTAAGTGCAGGTGACGTCCTGATACTCGACAAACCTGCTGATGAGAATATAGTGGCTAAAATTGAAGGGATGCCTAAGTTTACGGGCCGGCCAGGTGTGTTCAGGGGAAATATTGCATTTCAGATAATGTCATCATACTGAGTGAATTGCAAGAAGGGGGTAGAAAAAAATGGATGATAATGAATTAGCGGCCCAGTGGGAACAGTCGCTGCAGGAAGAACCAACAGCTTCGGAAGAAAAAAGTCCCGGTGCATCACAGGAAATAGCCCGTGATGCCAAGACCGCGAACTTTACACAGCTCAAGCCCGCAACTTCTACAGCAGGTATAAACAACTTTGACTTCATTCTCGATATTTCACTACAGGTATCAGTACACGTCGGCGCAACAAAGATGTTAATAAAAGACCTCCTTCAGTTGGGGCAGGGTTCAATCATAGAGCTGAACAAATTGGCTGGTGAACCAATGGACGTGCTTGTAAACGATAAGTTAATTGCAAGAGGCGAGGTAGTTGTAGTTAACGACAAGTTTGGGATAAGGCTGACGGATGTGATGAGTGTGACGGATAGGGTAGAGCAACTTAAATAAGAGATTACAAAGGGATTTTAAGATGAAGAGAATGTTAATCGTTTTCCTTTCGTTAATATTATTAGCTGGCTTACAACAATCTTCCATGGCCAAGCCTGCCAATCTGACTTTACTGAATGATATTCATATCGCCACTTCAGTTGATAACACTAAAATAGAACTTAAATTTGACGGTAAACCCAGTCAGGAAAAGATCCTGTTCCATAACGACTTTGTGCAGCTTGAATTTCCTGACAGCTATACAAGTCCAGCGAAGCAATGGCTCAAAGTAGAGGATGATATAGTAAAAAATATCTTTGTATACCAGTTTGATACCACAACTGTCCGGGTAAGATTATTCACATATAATAAGGCAAAAAGTCTGAAGGACAGGATCAGGTTCAATAGAGCAGGGAACGGGTTAACTATTCTTTATGGACAGGGAATGGCAAAGAATATGAGTGATAAGCAGCCTCCGGTAGAAGTTGAAACCTCAAAGAAGGTGGAGGATGCTTCGCTGTCTCAGGACTCTGATTTGCCTGTCAGCGATAAGGGAGTTGGTAATGATACAAACATGACTGACTTGATTAAAGAAGCAAGCCTCCCGGGTAAGCAGGAAACAGTGGAAGCAAAACCAGAGTTGCTTAATGATTCCCCGGGCCTTACCGGTTCGATCATTAAGATGGTGACAGGATTGGGTATTGTCCTGTCACTGCTTTTCGGTGTTCTCTATCTGGCTAAGAAATTCCTGGGCAAGAAGATGGGGCTTGCCGGTCAGGAACAGAAAATAAAAGTTGTAACAAGCACCTACTTAGGGCCTAAAAAATCTATTGCATTAGTAGAGGTTGCAGGTGAGAAGATCGTTGTAGGGGTAACGGCCACACACATTACGATGCTTACAAAAATAGGCAGGGATGAAGATTTCGCAGATGTCTTGAAGGAACAGATTAAAACATCAGATAAAACGGACATGAGGGGAGAGGGTAAGGGAGAGAGTGAGGGGGTTACAAAGGCATCTTCGGATGAAAAGGTTGAACTACAAGATGAATTATGGGAAAAGGTATAGGTCTATGCGTAAGGCCCTTGTTATCGCAGCGGTTACCTTAATAACTCCGGTTTATGCCGGCAGAATAGCCTGGGGTGCAGTTTCATCAGGCAGCGCCATCGCCCTTCCTAATATCAATATCAGCATCGGGGGAAATCAGGCTGGAGGCGGTACAGCCGTTACATTACAGATCATGTTGCTTCTGACGATACTGTCCCTGGCACCGGCGATTGTTGTTATGGTAACATCCTTCACGAGGATAGCTGTTGTGCTTTCCCTCCTGCGCCAGGCGCTTGGGACTCCGCAGATCCCGCCAAATCAGGTATTAATCAGTCTTGCATTATTTCTGACATTCTTCATCATGTCGCCTGTCTGGACAAGGATTAACAGTGAGGCGTTGCAGCCCCTTATGACGAATGAAATAACCCAGACAGTTGCCTTTGACAGGGCTGTGTTGCCGATACGGGAGTTTATGCTCAAGCAGGTCAGGGAAAAGGACCTGTCTTTATTCGTAGACATGGCCAGGATAGGGGAACCCAAAAACATATCAGAAGTTCCTATACATGTGATAATTCCGGCTTTCATGATAAGTGAACTGAAGACGGCATTTCAGATTGGATTCCTGTTGTATATACCCTTTCTGGTTCTTGATATGGTTGTAGCAAGCGTACTTATGTCAATGGGCATGCTTATGCTTCCTCCGGTAGTCATATCACTGCCGTTTAAACTGATGCTATTTGTGCTCGTTGACGGCTGGTATCTGATTATAGGGTCAATTGTCAGGAGTTTTGGATAAGATGGTGGAGGGGAATAATTCATGACACCGGAACTTGTGATGACGATAGGGAAGAGTGCACTGGAAACTACACTATTGATTGCCGCTCCGATGCTGTTGGTAAGTCTTGTTGTAGGATTGATAATAAGCATATTCCAGGCAGTAACACAGATTAGTGAGGCAACCCTGACATTTGTGCCAAAGATAATAGTGACGTTCCTGGCGTTGCTGATATTTTTCCCGTGGATGATGAGAGTAATGCTGGGATTTACATCGTCATTGTTTACGAATATCCCGGCGTATATTAAGTAGATTTCAAGGGGCTGCGGAGGAGTAAATATTACAGCATGGATATAATGACTCAATTTAACTCTTTTATCCTGATATTGGTCCGGACAGCTTCCATTATCTTCTTTATCCCTTTTTTGGGAGCGCGGAATGTGCCAAAGGGGTTCAAGGTAGGGCTTGCCCTGTTCATATCACTTATATTGATTGGCATAGTAAAGGTTGATGCAACTGTCATGTCTGCAGACCTGCTGACACTGGCTGCTGCAATAGGTGGTGAAATAATAATAGGTTTTACACTCGGCCTTATAGCAAGACTTATATTCAGTGCGGTTGAAATGGCCGGCGAGGTAATGGGAGTCCAGATGGGATTTTCGATTGCAAATGTAATAGATCCGCAGACAAGCGCTCATGTGCCGATTATAGGTCACTTCCAGACGATACTGGCGACGCTGATTTTCCTGTCGATCAACGCACATCATTTGTTTATTGCAGCGATTGCAGACAGTTTTGCCCTTGTTCCTCCCATGCACTTTACATTAACACAACAGATGATGAACGGAATTATAACAATGTCCCGCGATATGTTTATTCTTGCCATAAAGATTGGAGCTCCGGTAATGGTAGCGTTATTAATTACCAATGTTGCCCTTGCTGTTGTCTCAAAGACAATGCCGCAGATGAACATAATGATTGTAAGCTTCCCGCTGACTATAGCAGGCGGATTATTGATTATGACCCTGTCCATCCCCTTATTCGCATACATGATTCAAAGGGCATTTGAGGGGATGAGGGGAGATGTATTGAATATTTTAAACTTTATGGTGAGGTAGTATGGCTGATCAGGATATGGAGAAGACAGAGCAGGCGACCCCCAAACGGCGGGAGGAAGCCAGGGAAAAAGGGCAGGTAGCAAAGAGCCAGGAAATCTCCTCATTGGCAGTGTTAATGACCGGAACAGCGGCATTGTATTATTTATTTCCGCGGGTATATTCAAACTTGCTGGATCTGACCTCGAATCTCCTGGTTTCGAGCGGCAGCATTGAGCTTACTGCGGATAATTTCTATCCATTCTGGTCAGGTATCCTGACAAAGGTATTTTTCACTATGGCGCCATTCCTTATTATAGTTGCCGCTGCAGGTATCGCATCAAATGTCCTGCAGATTGGTTTCATCTTCAGTCCCAAGGCGCTTGAGATTAAATTTGATCGTCTCAATCCGGCAGAGGGGATTAAGAAGATGATATCTCTCCGCTCTCTCATGGAGCTTGTCAAGTCTGTGCTCAAGATAATAATTGTCGGATATACAGCATACATCCTTGTCAGAAGAGAGTTCCATAACTTTCCTTTGTTAATGGATGGAGACATACACTATATTTTCTCATACATAGGTTACCTGTCATTGAAACTGATAATCTGGACAGGGATAGTTATGAGTGTACTGGCTGCCATAGATTTCGGTTTCCAGAAGTGGCAGTTTGTCAAGAACCTCCGTATGACACATCAGGAGATCAAGGAAGAATTCAAACAGATGGAAGGCGACCCGTTAATCAGATCAAGAATAAAGAGCCTTCAGAGGGAGATGGCCAGGAAGAGAATGATGGCTGATGTTCCGAAAGCGGATGTGGTAATTACAAATCCGACGCATCTTGCCATAGCCCTCTCTTATAAGCATGGCGATATGAATGCACCTAAGGTAGTTGCAAAAGGAGCCGGAATTATAGCGGAGAAGATCAAAGAGATTGCAAGGGGCAATGGGGTTGCAGTTGTAGAGAATAAGCCATTGGCAAGAACACTTTATAAGGTGGTGAAAATAGGAGAGGAGATACCTGCAAATCTTTACAAGGCAGTAGCAGAAATATTGGCGTATGTGTATAAGTTGAAGAGGACTTGATTGGGAGGGATAGAATGGAGGGAATAAGGTAATTATGGCTGCAACAATAGTTGAATCCAACAGAGGACTAATCTTATCATTGACAAAGAACAGTGACGCCCTGCTTGCGGTTATGGCAGTCGGTGTCGTCATTGTTATGATCATCCCTGTACCCGCTTTCATAATGGATGTGCTCCTTTCATTCAGTATTACCTTTTCGATTGTCATTATGTTAGTATCTATATATATTCTGAAACCACTTGATTTTTCTGTATTCCCTTCGGTTCTTCTTATTTCGACGCTTGCAAGGCTCTCTCTTAATGTTGCATCAACCAGGCTGATCCTGCTCAAGGGTCACGAAGGTTCTGATGCGGCTGGTAAGGTCATTAAGGCATTCGGAAATTTTGTGGTTGGCGGTAATTATGCCGTCGGGCTGGTCGTATTCGTCATCCTTGTTGTAATAAACTTTGTGGTAATTACAAAAGGCGCAGGCCGCGTAGCCGAGGTTGCTGCAAGATTTACTCTCGATGCTATGCCGGGTAAACAGATGAGTATAGATGCCGACCTGAACGCAGGCATGATAGATGATGCAGAGGCGAGAAGGAGGAGGATGCAGATTACCCACGAGGCCGAGTTCTACGGGGCAATGGATGGCGCGAGTAAATTCGTTCGCGGGGATGCTATCGCGGGAATTGTTATAACAATAATTAATATAATCGGCGGGCTTCTGATAGGGATACTGCAGCATGGTATGGATATAGGTACAGCGGCGCGAAATTATACTCTGCTCACGATTGGAGATGGTCTTGTTGCACAGATACCTGCGCTCATAGTATCAACATCCGCAGGTTTAATTGTGACAAGGGCGGCATCAGAGTCAAATCTTGGGGCAGAGGTATCAAAACAGATACTTACGCATCACAAGGCTATTGCCATCAGTGCAGTCATTATATTTTTATTCGGATTAATACCGGGACTGCCTCATTTTGCGTTTATAACATTCTCCATCATCACAGGGGCAGTTGCATGGTTTGCATACAATGTTAAAAAAACTATGGGTGAAGAGATAGGCTGGACACAACCGGAAAAACCGTCTCCTGCACCTAAGGGCAAGGCCGGTGCGGAAGACAAGGGTGAAGTTCCTCCGGAGGGTTTTGCCGGCGTGACACCTCTGGACATCATGGAGTTGCATATTGGATACAACCTGATACCACTTGTAGACCCTAATCAAAAAGGTGAGCTGGTTGAAAGGATAAAATCCATACGGCATCAGTTTGCGTCTGACATGGGGATAATCGTCCCTTCTATTCATATCAGGGACAGTATGCAGATTGATGCGAACAGATATTCGATACTGATTAAAGGTACAGAGGTGGCGAGCGGAGAATTGATGATAGACCGTTTCCTGGCGCTGAATCCGGAAGGTGTGAATAAGAAGGGTATACAGGGCATCCCGGCAAAAGAACCATCATTCGGGCTTCCTGCGCTTTGGATAATACCGCAGGATAAGGAGAAGGCTGAAATTACCGGCTTTACTGTTGTTGAGCCGACTACAGTAATCGTCACACATATTACAGAGGTCATCAGAACACATGCGCATGAGATTGTTGGAAGGCAGGAGGTTCAGTCACTTATCGATGGATTTGCAAAAAGGTATCCCAAGGTGGTTGAAGAGCTTATTCCGAATCTCCTTACCCTTGGTGGTGTAGTAAAAGTATTACAAAATCTGTTGAAGGAGAGGGTGCCTGTAAGAGACCTGCTGACAATACTTGAAACACTTGCAGATTACGCTGCTGTTACAAAGGACACTGAGATACTTACAGAATATGTAAGGGCAGGTCTTTCAAGGACTATTACAAAGCAATATCAGAATGGCAGCAGCCTGCCGGTTATCACAATTGATCCGGCGCTTGAGGAAAAGATAAGCTCAGCAATACGGCAGACATCTCAGGGTATGCAGTTAACGCTGGAGCCGCGTTTGGCGCAGATATTTATTAATCAGTTGAAAGGGCTGATTGAAGCAGCTGTGAAAAAAGGTATATATCCGGTGATACTGACTTCGCCTGCAATACGGGCTCCATTACGAAAGTTCTTAGATAGATTTATCCCTAACATCATTATTTTATCGTCCAATGAACTGTCATCAGCAGTGAGTTTACAACCAATAAGTATAGTGAGGTATAACGATGCAAATTAAGAGATTTGAAGCGGTTGATATGCAGGAGGCGCTCAGGCTTGTAAAAGGTGAACTTGGGCCGGATGCAGTAATCCTGTCTACAAAACAGATCAAGAAGGACAACGGTGTATTCGGTATGTTCAGCAGGCAGGTTGTCGAGGTTGTTGCTGCAAGAGACTATACGGATAAACAGCAGGAGAAAGAGCCCATTGCCGGACGGCATGCAGGATATTTCGAAACAGACGACTTCCTGAAAGAAGAGTTCAGGAAGATAAGGGATGACATAAGGGTGGCCCCAGGTGAACTGAAAGATATGAAGGCTGAACTTGGATTGCTGAAGGGTTATATCCAGGAGCTTCTTCGCGAAGGTGAACAGGAACAGTTAAAAAGTCTGCATGATAATATTGCCATGTTTTTCAGAAGGCTGGTATCTGAAGGCATGGACAGGCATATTGCATACAGGCTTGTGCAGATATTGAATAATAAGCTTACTGAAGAACAAAAAAATGATATGGATGAGATAAACAGATATGGCATGGAGTTGATTCAAAAACAGGTCAAGACTACAGGCCCGCTTTGCAATCAGCAAAAGGGAAGGAAGATAGCGGTTTTTATCGGACCTACAGGGGTTGGTAAGACTACGACCATAGCCAAGATTGCCGCAAAATATACACTGATAGACAAAAAGAAGGCGGCGCTGATTACGTTTGATACATACAGGGTGGGGGCTGTTGAGCAGTTGAAGATATATGCAAAGATTATTGGTATCCCTGTTGATATAGTCCTCTCTCCGTCAGAGCTTATCGGCGCAATAGAGAGGAAGAAAAATGCAGAACTTATTCTGATTGATACTGCCGGCAGGAGTCACAAGGATCGGGCATATATTAATGAACTCATGGAATTAATGAGTCAAAAGGCGGAAATAGACTGTCATCTGGTACTTTCAGCTACAAGCAGTAATACTGTTTTAGCTGATATTATAGGCCGCTTTAAGGACATACAGGTAAATAGTCTGTTATTTACAAAGCTGGACGAGGCCGGGAAATTTGGCGCTGTATTCAGCGCCATGATAAATGCACAGAGGCCTCTGTCGTATTTTACAACAGGACAACGTGTCCCTGAGGATATAGAGCTTGCCACGTCTGAGCGGCTGAGCAGGTTGATATTAAATATGGATGCTATCTAAAAAGGGGGATTAATGGAACAGGCGTTGACACTTCGGGAAATGATGAGCGGTCCGGCGGACACTCTATTTAATACGACAGGTAATCATAATGCAGTTAAGGTAATATCGGTTACCAGTGGAAAAGGCGGGGTTGGGAAAACTAATGTTGTT
>Ga0209321_10001298_pt1 | contig 17023 bp, 14 predicted proteins | sample Rifsed16ft4_FD_184012 | JGI IMG/M metagenome (GOLD analysis project Ga0209321, IMG submission 184012) | Soil microbial communities from Rifle, Colorado, USA - sediment 16ft 4 - CSP-I_5_4 (version 2) | ecosystem: Environmental > Terrestrial > Deep subsurface > Rock core/Sediment | place: Rifle...
CGTCAAGCACTTGAGAACGGGAGGCCCTAATGGCGTATATCATCGCCGAGCCGTGCATCAACGTGAAGGACAAGGCCTGCGTGGAAGTCTGCCCGGTGGACTGCATCTACGAAGGCCCGGAGATGCTCTTCATCCACCCGGACGAATGCATCGACTGCGGCGCCTGCGAGCCGGTGTGCCCGGTGAAGGCGATCTTCGCCGAGGACGAGACTCCCGATAAGTGGAAGCAGTTCATCGACCTGAACAAGCAGTTCTTCAAGGACAATCCGGGCGTCAAGCCCTCGACCAAAAAGTAACTGCACAGGCCTCCGTGCAGTGCGGCCGGCTTCTGCACACCCCTTCGTGCAGATGTGGCTCGCCTCCGCTTCTAAGGGCCTGAATTTGCGCCTCTCGCCGGCTGGCATCGCGCTTGCCCCTTCGTTTGGGCATGGAGCAGTGGGCCCCCCTCGGATTTCGCGGCGCCGTGGAGGAGTTCAAGCGGCGCCTGATCGAGACCGCGCTCCGGCAGTCGGGGGGGAACCGCACCCATGCCGCGCGGTGCCTGGGCCTCCAGCGCACGTACCTCCTCCGGCTGATCCGCGACCTTGGCGTGTCGGCTCCCCCGCCGGCCTCCTTCGCGGGGGTGCCCCGCCGTCCAGTCGTCCCCGCGGCGCCGTCGCCGCTCGGCGCGCCCCTGAACGGCTCGTGTCCACCCGCCCCGGCGAAAAGCGTTGACACTCCCCGAACTCCCGGAGTGAAATAGTAGCGGATTCCAATCCTTCCGGGAGTCAGCCGTTGCCGGGTGTCTGGATCGCTGGGGCGGGGATGACCCGCTTCGGCAAGCGTCAGGAAAGTCTGCCGGATCTCGTGGCCGAGGCCGCCCGCTCCGCGCTGAGCGCCGCTCGGCTCGAGGCGCCGGACGCGATTGTCGTCGCCGCCATGAACCCCGAGGAGTTCATCGGCGAGGGCAACTTCGCCTCCCAGATCGCGACGCACCTGGGGTTCGCCCACGTGCCGGCGCTTCGGGTCGAGACGGCCACGTCCTCGGGAGCGGCCGCCGTCTACACGGGGTTTGCGTCCGTCGCCGCAGGCCTCTCCCGGTCGGTGCTGGTGGTCGGCGGCGAGAAAATGACCCACCTGCCGACGCCCCGCGTCTCGGAGCTGATCGGGCGCTCCATCGATCCCCACGAGCGCTCCTACGGCGCGACCATGCCGGCCCTGGCGGGCCTGATCACGCGGGCCCTGATGGCCAAGACGGGCGTGACCCTCAAGGAGATCTCCCAGGTCGCGGTGAAAAATCACGCCAACGGAGCCCGGAATCCGGACGCTCATTTCCAGGAGCCCGTGAGCCTGGACGCCGTGCTGGAGAGCCGGATCGTGGCCGACCCGCTCAGGCTCTACCACTGCTGCCCGATCTCCGATGGAGCCGCGGCGCTCGTTCTCACCGCCGAGCCGGCCCCGGTCAGGATCGCGGGGATCGGGCAGGGGGCCGACACGCTGGCGGTGAGGTACCGCGAGAGCCTCGTGAGTTTCAGGGCCACCCAGGCGGCGGCCAAGGCCGCCTACCGGATGGCCGGCTTCGGCCCCGAGCGCGTGGAGGTGGCCGAGGTTCACGACGCCTTCGCGCCCTTCGAGCTGATCGCGCTGGAGGATCTGGGGCTGGTGCCCTCCGGCAAGGCCGGCCGCGCCACGCTGGCCGGCGAGACGGCGATCGACGGGCGGCTCCCCATCAACCCATCGGGCGGGCTCAAGGCCCGCGGGCACCCGCTGGCTGGGACGGGAATCGCCCAGATCGCGGAGGTGTTCTGGCAGTTGCTGGGGGAGGCTCACGGCCACCAGGTGGCGGCGCGGGTGGGTCTCGCCCACTCGATCGGTGGCCTCGCCACCAACAACTGGGTCACCGTGCTGGAGCGCACCCGATGACGAAGCCCCCCTCCGAAGCGATCCCGGCCTCCCGGTGCACCCGGTGCGGACGCGTGGTGGCGCCCCCCACTTCCTACTGTCCGGACCATCCGGTCGCGATGGAGCCCCTGTCGATCGAGGGTTACGGGGAGGTGGTGTCCTTCACGACGCTCCACTCGCCGCCCGAGGGCTTCTCCTCGCCACTTCACCTGGCGCTCGTGGGGCTCGACGGTGGGGCCCGCCTCTTCTGCCACGGCGCGGAGACCAAGGGGCTCCGCGTGGGCAGCCGGGTGGCCGTGGAAGAAGTGGACCAGGTCTACTACTTCTCCCACCTGGGCGTGATGGACCGGGCGCGCCTCTTCTGGCGCCGCGCGGGCGACCTGGAGGAGACCGTGACAGCTATCGTCAAGAGCGCGGTCAAGCGCGTCTGGAGGCGCGGCGGTGGCGAAAAGGTCTAGCGCCCGTCCCCCGCTCGCCGGGGTGCGCGTGGTCGATCTCACGCGGGTCCTGGCCGGCCCCTTCTGCTCGATGATGCTCGGCGACATGGGCGCCGAGGTCATCAAGGTGGAGGAGCCGGGAAAGGGCGACGACACCCGGACGTGGCCGCCGTTTTCCGGGGGCGAGTCCACCTACTTCATGTCGGTCAACCGGAGCAAGAAGAGCCTCACCCTCAACCTCAAGGCCCCCGAGGGGCAGCGGATCCTCCGGCGGCTCATCCGGCGCTCGGACGTCCTCCTGGAGAACTTCCGCCCCGGAACGATGGCGCGGCTGGGCCTGGGCTACGAGACGTTGAAGCGGTCGAACCCGCAGCTCGTATACTGCGCCATCTCGGGCTTCGGTGAATCCGGGCCCGAGGCCGGCCGCCCGGGGTACGACCTGATCGTGCAGGGCGAGTCGGGGCTCATGGATCTCACGGGGTTCCCCGACGGTCCCCCGGTGAAGGTTGGCACCTCCATCGCCGACCTGGTGGCGGGCATCGAGGCCTGCCACGGGGTCGTGCTGGCCCTCTACGCCCGCCAGCGGACGGGGAAGGGCCAGAAGGTGGAGGTGGCCATGCTGGACGTCATGGCGTCGCTCCTGACGTATCAGGCCGGGATCTACTTCGCCACCGGCCAGCGCCCCGCCCGCCGGGGCAACCAGCACCCGTCCATCGTGCCCTATGAGGTCTTCAAGGCCGCCGACGTCTACCTGACCGTGGGCGTCGCCAACAACTCCCTCTGGGAGCGATTGTGCCAGGCGCTGGACCGGCCGGACCTGGCGAGGGACGGTCGCTTCGACAGCGAGGCGAAGCGCGTCGAGGCGCGGCAGACGCTGATCCCGCTTCTGAACGGGATCTTCGCCACCCGCCGGGCCGAGGAGTGGCTCGCGCGATTCGATAAGGCCGGGGTCCCCGCGGGGAGAATCAAGAGCGTGGCGGAGGTCTGCGAGAGCCCTCACCTCCTGGAGCGCGGCATGATCGTGTCCCTGCCTCATCCCAAGGCCGAGAGCGTGAGGGTGTTCGGCGTGCCCATCCGCCTCCAGGCGACGCCCGGACGCGTCAGCGCGCCCCCACCGCTCCTGGGCCAGCACACGGATGAGATCCTGACGCGCGTGGCCGGGCTGAGCCGGGGCGAGGTGGCTCGCCTCCGGGCTCGTGGCATCTGCTAGTGCCGTGCCGATAACCTTCGCATCCCGGCGTTCTCGGTCGTCGGCGGTCCTCACCGTACAACCGCGTACGCCTCCGGCCGCCTCCTCCCTCGGGCCTTGGGCTGCTCGGTTCTCGCCACGGCACGGAGAGGAAGGATAGGCTAGGTCATGCCGGGACCCTTCCGTTCATCTCTCGCACCGGAGTTCTTCCGGGACAGCCTGTTCATGGCCAGGATCCGCTGGATCCTGATCGTGGTGGCCGGAGCCCTCGTAGCGCTCCTCAATATCACCATCGGGGTCCCGGCGAATCCCCGGCCCTTCTTCGCCGTCCTCGGCGGGTTCGCGCTGGAGAACACGCTGCTCACGCTCGTCTCCCGGCGGGGGCTCGCCCAGGCGGCCTCCCGGCTGGACCGGCTCATCCTGGAATGGCAGGCCCTCGGCGATCAGTTTCTCCTGGGCGCCCTGATCCTCGTCACCGGGGGGATCCAGAGCCCGGTCGTCTTCGTGACGTTCGCCTCTCTCGTCGCGACCACGATGACCGTGCCCCACCTCGCACGCGTCTATGCGCACGGCGGGTTCGCCGTCGCCGTCGTGTCCGTGGCCGCGTGGCTCGTCCAGCGCGGATGGGGGATCCCGCGGGGTGCCGCCCTGGGAGACCTCGAGGTCTTGGAACGCTTGGTCATTTACGCCCTCGCCGTCGTCATGGTTCTCCAGGCCGGCACCGTCCTCTACCGGACGGCCCGCGAGCGCCAGCGCCGCGCCCTGCTGCTCCTCACGTCGGGGCAGACGTTCTCCTCTCATGCGACGCGCGAAGAGATCCTGACCACGGGGCTGGAAAACCTCATGCGGGCGAGCCGCACCGGCGCCGCCGTCGTCTGGCTCCGCCGGCGGGATGCGGGGCAGCCGGCGTCGACTCGGGTCCAGGGATTTTCGCTCCGGGAAGGCGGAGCGCTCCGGCAGGTCTTCGAGGGAGCGGCCGACGCGCTGGGGCTGCCCGATCTGAGCGCCGCCGCCACGTCCCTCGAGCTCCCGCCCTCGCTCGCCCGCCGGCTGGATGTGGCGGCCGGCACGAACGCGCTCGGCCTCCCCCTCGTCGGCCCCGATGGCGCCATGGGCGGCGCCGTCCTGGTCGGCGAGGACCGCCAGCTCTTTTTCACGGGAGAGATCGCGACCTGCGAGACACTGGCCGGCCAGCTCGCCATCGCGCTGGCGAATGCCCAGCTCCAGGCCGATCTGCAGCAGCGCGTGGCCGAGCTCCAGCGGACCCAGGCGCAGCTGGTGCAGTCCGCGAAACTTGCCGCCCTCGGCGAACTCGTCGCGAATATCGCCCACGAGTTCAACAACCCGCTGACGAGCATCGTGGGGTACGCGTCGGAGCTGCGGCTGTCGCTGCCCGACGGTGATCCGCGGCGGGACGAAGTCATGATCATCGAGGGCGAGGCGCTGCGGGCCCGCAAGATCGTCCGGGACCTCCTCGACTTCTCCCGCCAGCGCGCGCCGGCCCTGGAGGCTGTATACGTCAACCCGTTGCTCTCCCGCGTCGTCTCCATCCTCCGGCACCAGGCCCGGATCGCCAACGTCGAGCTGGAGGAAGAGTACGGGGTCGACCTCCCAACGGTGCACGCCGACGCCGATCAGCTGCGCCAGGTGTTCCTGAACCTGGTCACCAACGGGCTGGACGCCATGCCCGACGGCGGGCGGCTCCGGATCACCACGGGCCTCGTCGAGGAGGAGGGCGCGTCCTGGGTCGAGATCGCCGTCCGGGACACCGGCGGAGGGATCGCGCCGGACAATCTGAGCCGGGTGTTCGAGCCGTTCTTCACCACCAAGCCCGAGGCGAAGGGGATGGGGCTGGGGCTGTCGGTGAGCCAGGGCATCATCCAGAGTCACAAGGGCCAGATTTTCGTGGAGAGCGAGCTCGGCGGCGGCTCGACGTTCCGCGTGCGCCTTCCCACGATGGCGGAGCTCGGAAGGAATCCTTGACAGGTCGTGCGCCCGTGCCTCATCATGAGCGTTACCCTCATGTGAGGGCTGGAGGATTCCCCGATGCCCCGGCTGATCAAGGTGTACGACACGACCCTCCGCGACGGCACCCAGGGCGAGGGCGTCGCCTTCTCCATGGAAGACAAGATTCGCATCGCCCAGCGCCTGGACGCGCTCGGCGTGCACTACATCGAGGGCGGGTGGCCCGGCTCCAATCCGAAGGACCTGCGCCTCTTCCGCCGCATCCAGGACGCCGTGCTCAAGGTTGCGAAGATCACCGCCTTCGGGGCGACCCGGCGGCCCGGTGTCCGGCCCGAGGAGGACGCTAACCTCCAGGCGCTGGTGGAGGCCGGCCCGCCGGCCGTCACCATCTTCGGGAAGTCCTGGGATTTCCACGTCACGTCCGCGATCGGCACCACGCTGGAAGAAAACCTGGCCATGATCGCCGACTCGGTCACCTTTCTGCGGAAGCACTTCGAGGAGGTCATCTACGACGCGGAGCACTTCTTCGACGGGTTCAAGCTGAACCGGGACTACGCGCTCAGGACATTACTCGCGGCAGAAGAGGCCGGGGCCCACTGCCTCGTGCTCTGCGATACCAACGGCGGGAGCCTCCCGCACGAGATCTGCGAGATCGTGCGGGAAGCGAAGAAGGTGCTGAAACCGACCACCCCGCTGGGCATCCACGTCCACAACGACACCGAGTGCGCCGTGGCCAATTCGCTGGCCGCGGTGCGCGAGGGCATCAGCCACGTCCAGGGGACCTTCAACGGCTACGGGGAGCGCTGCGGCAACGCCAACCTCGTCTCGATCATCCCCAACCTCATGCTCAAGATGGGGTTGGAGTGCATTCCCGAGGCGAACCTCCGGGAGCTGAGGGACGTGTCACGCTTCGTGTCCGAGCTGGCCAACCGGAAGCCGTGGCAGGCCCAGCCCTACGTCGGCGACTCCGCCTTCGCTCACAAGGGAGGGATTCACGTTTCGGCCGTCGTCAAGCACCCTGAGACGTACGAGCACGTGAATCCGGAACTGGTGGGCAACCACCGGCGGGTGCTGGTCTCGGAGCTCGCCGGCAAGTCCAACATCCTCTGGAAGGCCAAGGAGTACGGGATCGACCTCGACAAGGACACCCCCGACGCGCGGCGCATCCTCCAGATCCTCAAGGAGCTGGAGGACCAGGGGTACCAGTTCGAAGGGGCCGAGGCGTCCTTCGAGCTGCTCATGGAGCGCGCCCTCGGGAACCATCGCCCGTACTTCGACCTGGAGGGGTACCGGGTGACGGTGGAGGAGCGCCGGGAAGGCGAGGAGCCCGTCGCGGAGGCCACCGTGCGGCTCCGGGTGAAGGGGATCCCCGAGCACACGGCCGCCTCGGGCAACGGGCCCGTGAACGCCCTCGACCATGCCCTCCGGAAGGCCCTGGAGGACTTCTATCCGAACCTGCGGGAGATGACGCTCCTGGACTACAAGGTCCGGATCCTGGACGAGTCCAAAGGGACGGCGGCCAAGACCCGCGTCCTCATCACCTCCGGGGACGGGGACGAGACCTGGGGCACCGTCGGGGTGGCCGACAACATCATCGAGGCATCCTGGCGGGCGCTCGTGGATTCCATCGAGTACAAGCTCCGGCGCGATGAGCGCCAGGGACGACGCTAAGGAAAGGCGATCCGGATGCGCATTCTGGTTGTGGACGACGAAGCGCCGATCATGGCGCTCTGCCTCAAGATCCTCGGGCGTCTGGGCCACGAGGTCGAGGGGGTCACGCGGGGGGAGGAGGCCCTGTCCAAGCTGGCCAGCGGGCCGGTGGACCTCCTTGTGGTGGACTACAAGATGCCCGGAATCAACGGCTTCGAAGTGGTCCGGCGGGCCCGCAGCCTTCACCCCAAGTTGAGGGTCGTGCTCATCACCGGCCACGGAACCCGCGAGGTCATGGGTGAGGCGCTCGACGGTGGGATCAACGGTATTCTCGTCAAACCCTTCACCCCCGACGAACTCGCCAGCACCATCAGCGCCGCCGTCGAATAGGCCTCGCTTTCCCCCCGACTCCGGGGCCAGTGTGGCATCTCACTGACATGAATTGTCACATTTGGCTCAGGATGTGAAGGGACCATCTTTAAAAATCAACTAGATCCGTCCCGCTGACCAGTCAGTTTCCTGGCATTCTCCCTGCACATAACTTGTTCACCTGTGGACTATTCAGAGAGTCCCGGACGGGAGGGTGTCTCTGTCTCAAAAGGGAAGTAGCTATGCGATCATCCAGTGAAGCGGCCATCCTCCCGCGCGGGATCGGGGTTCTGCCTGGCGGGTGCACGGGAGCGGGCCGTTCAACCATGGCGATTCGCCGGGTGATCGAGCGCCTCCTCGCGGTCGGCTACGGCCTGACCTACGACGCGGTCGTCAGGGGGTTCGGTCCGTTCGAGGCCCTGCTCGATGAGGTGGCCGGGTTCCTCGCGCGCTCGGCCCCCGCCTCCGGCCGGGGCTCGATGACGGTGCTCGACGTCGCGTGCGGGACCGGCACCACCGCCTTCCGGCTGGCCCGGGAGGGGTACACCGTCGTGGGGCTCGATGCCGTGGGACATCTGGTCGAGGTGGCCCAGAAGAAGCGCGGCGCCGGGGGCACGCCCGGACCCGTCTTCCGCCACCTCGACGTGGCGCGCGATCCGCCCCCAGGGGCGGAGACGTTCGACGCCCTGGTGAGTATGCATACGCTCTACTGGCATCCGGCCCCGAGGGCGCTCCTCGATGGGTGCCGCCGGGCCTTGAAGCCCGGGGGGCATGCCGTCTTTCTCACGTACTCGCGCCCGGCCCGGGTGGGCCGGACGTTCCGCGAGGTCTGGAAGCGGGAAGGGTGTGCGTCGGCGCTGCGGGCGCTCCGGTGGCTCGTCCCGACGGCGCTGTTCGAGATGCTGCGCGACTTCGAGCCACGGTACTTGACCCGTGATGAGTTCCACGCGGCGCTGGCCGGGGCGGGGTTCGAGATCCTCGAATCCCGGGAGACGTTCCTGGCCGGGATCAGCCTGCTGGCGTGGGTGCAGAAGCGTGCTTAGGCGAGGGACCGAAGGGTTCGGGAGCTCTCCATGGGGTGAGCTTGTGCCCTTCGATGCGCAATATGAAGAAAAGGGGAATGCAATGAACTGGAAGAGAACGGCTCGCTGGTCCTGGTTGGTTCTGCCGTTCTTGCTGCTGGCCCTCTGGCCGGGCGACGCGGCCGCGTGGCCCAAGCCCAAGGTGCCCTGCACGACGCTCGGGTCGGGCCAGGCCTGCCTCTACGAGGTGACGGAAGAGACCGTCTTCGACGACCCGGCCGCGCCCACCGTCCGCAACGCGATGGCCTCGCTGATGGGGCGCGTCGTCGGCGTCTTCCCGGGGTGCGAGGCTGGGTGCGACATCGTCGCCGTCGCGAGCAGCTTCATCAGCGTCGGGACCGGAGGCGGGATACCGTTGAGCGTGGCTGCCGGCCTCGGGTTTCCGTTCGCGGACTGTCCGGCGAGCGCCGGGCTGGCGTCCGTGTGCGGCCGCTTCGCGGTCGTAATCAACGAGCCGGGGAGCGTGGACGCCTCCGAGGTGATCGTGGCGCTCGGGGAGCTGTCCGGTGAGGGCGACCTCTCGCCCGCCGTCGGAGCGGGGATCCCGCTGGGCTCCATCAAGAACGGGGTCTGGGCCGCGCAGGGCGTCAACCCGCTGACGGGAGAGCCTTTCGCTCTTGGCGGCACCTTCCAGGGCACCTTCAGGCTCCCGTTCACCAACCCGGGGCACGTGAGGGATTTCTGGCGGCACAAGTTCCACCTGCCGGCTCGGGGGATCCAGCCGGCCTTCTACCTGCTGGACAACGGCAAGCGGACGCCGGTGGGCCTGAACGAGAGGTCCTTGGGCGCTCCGACAGTCAGGCTGGAGGTCGAGTTCGTGGCGGTCGGGCCGTAGGCGTAGGGCGCGGTAGCGAGTACGGGGCGTTTTCTTTCCACGCGGGGGACCCCGGGGATGGTTCCCGGGGGTCCCTCGCGGCGGTGTGTTTAACCAACGAGGTGGAGCGAGCGAAGACTAAAGGCCCTTAACCCCTTATACTTATTCGAGAAATCCATTCCCCCGTGCTACCCTTTGATCACCTGTGGTAACCACCTTGACCGTTTCCGTTCCCTTCAGGTAGGCCGGGGCCCGCACGCATGGCCTCACTAGCGACGCCCGCGGGATCCTACGGCATTCCTCGCGTGCTTGCCCAGGGCAAGCGGGTGCGCCTGCGCACGTTCACACGCGGCGACCTGGTGAATCTCAACAAGTGGTGCGACAGTCCGTTCGTGGAAAAGATGGTGGCCAGCGAGTTCCTCTACCAGTACAAGCACATCTACCATCGCCGGAACGACGTCTTCCTGGACTTCCTGCTGCGCGACACCACGCAGCTCCCGGCGCTGATCATCCCGCGCCACCGGGAGCCGGAGCAGCCGGTGGGATTCGTCCGGCTCTACGGCATCAACCTGATCCATGGGTACGGTTTCCTCGAGACGGTGATCTCCGATCCCCACTCGATGCGGAAGGGGTGGGGGGTCGAGGCCTCCCGCCTGCTCCTGGCCTATGCGCTCGACCACATCGGGATCCACCGGGTCGAGGCGAAGGTGTTCGCCTACAACCAGCTGAGCATCAACTCCCTCCGCCGGAACGGGTTCCGCCAGGAGGGCGTGCTCCGGGAGGCCTGCTTCACCGACGGGAAGTTTTGGGACATCCTCGTGTTCGGCATCCTCAAGGAGGAGATGGAACAGGAGCGCAAGAAGGACGAGATCGTCCTGTTCCCTCCCGAGACGAAGGTGCGCTCGTGATCTTCCACCAGCTCGTCCCCCTGGTCGCCTTCGCCTTGAACCTCACCCTGGCGATGATGGTGCTCTACCGCGACCACCGGAGCGCGCTCAACCGCGTGTTCGCGTCGGTGGCCGCCGCCCTGGGCGTCTGGAACCTCGGCGTGTTCTTCCTCCGCTCCACGGGGGATGTGGCCACGGCGGTGCTCGTGGAGAAGCTGCTGCACTTCGGCGTCATCCTGGTGCCGGCCTTCTACTATCACTTCGTCGTCGTGTTCCTCGAGATCGCGGATCGGCGGCGCCGGCTTCTGGCCGCGACCTACGCCCTGGCCGTCATCTTCCTGGCGCTGAGCCCGACGCCACTCTTCATGCGCGGGGTCGTGGTGACCTACTGGGGGTTCGCGCCTGCGTTCGGTCCGCTCTACAACGCGTTCTTCGCCTGGTTCATGGCCTCCATCGTGGGCGGCATCGTGGAGTTGGGCCTCGCATACGGGAAGATCGATTCAGCCTTCCGCCGGAACCGCGCCAAGCTCATCATCCTGGGCTCGGCGGTCAGCCTGCTAGGCGGCGTGGTGGACATCGCCCGGGTTGGGTTGAAGATGGAGCGGCTCTATCCCGTCGGGATTCCCGCCAACGCGGTTTTCGCGCTCCTCCTGGGGGTTTCCATCGTCCGCTACCGGCTGGTAAACGTGGGAATCGTGGCCAAGCGGGTCGCCATCTTCGGCGGGCTGCTGGCGGCCGCAATCCCGCTGGTGATCGCGCTGGGGGCCCTGGCCGAGGAGACGTTCGAGCTGCGTTACTCCCTCTCGCTGCGGGACGACCTGGTGCTCGCCTTCCTCCTGGCGGTGCTGCTGACGCCGCTGATCCGCACGGTGGAGGTGTGGCTGGACCGCCTGGTCTACCGCAAGCGGTACGGGTTCTACGAGACCCTCTCGGACCTCCGGAAGCGGATGGGATCGCTGCTCGACGTCACGCGGCTGGCCGATACCCTGGTCCAGACCCTGGTGGATCGGATCCCGCTCACCCACGGGGCCCTGTACCTCTTCGACCCCGGGACGGGGGACTATCAGGTCCAGCGGCTCGTGTCCGCGGGGGCCATCGAGGGCAAATGGCGGCCCCTGCGCGTGGGCGGCCCGATCATCCGCTGGCTCCGGGACAACGACATCCTGGTGCGCGAGGAGATCCCGCTCCGGCGCCGGATGGCGGAGGCGCTGGCCGACGCCGAGGCGGATCTCGACGCCATGCAGGTGGCCCTGCTGCTGCCGCTGAAGTCGGAGGGGCAGCTGATCGGCGTGCTGGCCCTGGGCGAGAAGCTCTCGGGCGAGATCTTCGACGCCGAGGAGCTGGAGCTCCTCCGGGTGCTGGCCAGCCAGGCGACGGTCGCGCTCCAGACGAGTCAGCTCTACGAGCAGCTCAAGCGCACCAACGAGCAGCTCGTGGAGGCGAACAGCCTCAAGTCGCAGTTCCTGGCCCAGTTCTCCCACGAGCTGCGCACGCCGCTGAACGCCATCATCGGGTTCTCCAAGGTCATGCTCAAGACCTCGGGTGGCGCGCTCAGCAAGGACCAGGAGGAGGACCTGGCAGCCATCCACTCCAACGGCCTGCACCTGCTGGGTCTCATCAACGACGTCCTCGACTTCTCCAAGATCGAGTCGGGGACGATGGAGCTCGAGAAGGCGTCCCTCGCGATCGACGAGCTGGTCGAGGAGTGCGTGAGGACGACGCTGCCGCTGATCCGCGGCCGGAACCTGACGATCCACAAGGAGATCGAGCCGGCGCTCCCGCCCGTGCGGGCCGACCAGACGAAGATCCGCCAGGTGCTGCTCAACCTCTTGTCGAACGCGGTGAAGTTCACCCGGGAGGGCAGCGTGACCGTCCGGGCGAACGCCAAGGCGGACCGTCTCGTGGTCAGCGTCCAGGACACCGGCGTCGGGATCCGCGAGGAGGATCAGCCGAAGCTCTTCCGCGCCTTCCAGCAGCTGAACGGCGGGAAGATCCATCTCCCCCTCGGGGGCACCGGCCTCGGGCTCATGATTTCCAAGTCCTTCGTGGAGCTGCACGGCGGAGAGATCTGGCTGGAGAGCCGCGAGGGGCACGGCTCCACGTTCTCCTTCACGCTGCCGCTGGAGCCGGTCCCCGCGCACGAGGTCCGTCATGGCTGAGCCCGTCGGCGGCGGAAAGCCAGTGAAGGTCCTCCACATCGAGGACAACGCGGACAACCGGCGTCTCGTCCGTCGGCTCCTGGTCGCCGAGGGGTACCAGCTCCTCGAGGCCGAGGACGGACTGGAGGGCATTGACAAGGCGGTCCGGGAGGAGCCCGACCTCATCCTGCTTGACATCGGTCTCCCGCGCTTCGATGGCTACGAGGCGGCGGCCGCGCTCCGCGCCTTCCCTTCCCTCACCACGACGCTGATCGTGGCGCTCACGGCCTACACGAACCCCGGCGACCGGGAGCGGATCCTCACCGCCGGGTGCAATGGCTACATCGCCAAGCCGATCGACGTCGACCGCTTCACCGGCGTGGTCGCCGAGTTCCTGCGGGGCAAGCGGGAGCAGGTCGAGCCCGCCCAGCAGACCGGCTACCTGCGCGAGCTGAACCAGAAGCTCGTCCAGCGCCTCTTCAAGAAGATCCAGGAGCTGGAGAAGGCCAACCGGGACCTGACCGCGCGGGGCGCCCAGCTGGAGAGCCTCCACCGGATCGGCGAGCAGATCACCTCCCAGCTGAGCCTCCAGACCCTCGCCGGCGAGCTCCTGCCGTCGCTCGCTTCCGCGCTCGGCTTCTCGGCGCTGGAGGTCTCGCTTGTGGACCCCGATACGGGACGGCTCGAAGTCTGGCCGCTGCCGGAGCCGGGGAAGCCCGCGATGGCAGGGCGGGAGGGGCGCATGCTGGAGGTCCCCACGGCCATCCAGGGCCGCGTGACCGGCCGGCTCCGGGCGTGGGTGGCGTCGCGCGACCTCTCCCCGGACGACGCTGAGCAGATTCTCCGGATCGTCGCCAGCCAGGTTGCCGTCGCGGCGGAGAACGCCCGGCTCTACGAGGGGCTGAGGCGGCAGATGGAGGACCTGCGGCAAACTCAAGCGCAGCTGGTGCAATCGGCCAAGCTCGCCGCGATTGGAGAGCTGGCCGCGAACGTGGCCCACGAGATCAACAATCCCATGACGAGCATCCTCGGCTACGCGACCCTGATGCTCGACGAGGGGGTGGACGCGACCACGGTCATCGAGTACCTGAAGACGATCCAGAGCGAGGCGCTGCGGATCCGGGAGACCGTGCGCGCGCTCCTCGACTTCTCGCGCCAGCGCGACTTCATCACGGAGCACGTGGACATCTCCCAGGCGATCAAGGACACCCTGGCGCTGGTGCGCCGGCACGCCGCCCTGTCGAACATCGCCGTCGAGGAGAAGTACGATCCCAACCTGCCGCCGGTGGAGGTGGACGTCCCCCAGTGCAAGCAGGTGTTCCTCAACCTGATCACCAACGCCCTCGACGCCATGCCCCACGGCGGCACGCTCACCGTGACGACGGCACGCGACGGGGACTTCATCCGGATCGGTTTCGCGGACACCGGCGGGGGAATCCCGGAGGCCAACCTCGCCCGGATCTTCGACCCCTTCTTCACCACGAAGCCCGCCGTGAAGGGGACCGGCCTCGGGCTGTCCGTGAGCCTGGGGATCATCCAGTCCCACGGCGGCACCATCGAGGTCAAGAGCGAGATGGGCAAGGGAAGCGTCTTCTCGGTGAAGCTCCCCATCCCCACCAAGCCCCCCACGTTCAGCTGAGCGGGAGACGGCCAGCGGGTCCTGTCGCGGGGATCAGCCCCACGGTGCTCACTCCCGCGAGCGCGGGGGTTATTCCTCTCCGTGGCAACGCGTTCGCGACCAGGGCGATGTTTAGGCGGTGCGCTCCGCGCCGCGGGGCGCCCCGTTCCCCGCGTCACCCGCTGGCCATCTCCTCTCGCCTCACTCAGCCTGCCAGATGTTGCGGCAGCGGGTCTCGGCGACGAAGAAGGTCAGGACCAGCGCCACCAGGGCCACGGCCAGGCAGAACGCGAAGGCGGTCTCCCAGGCCGACGCCGGGTAGATCCGCGTCCCGCCCGTGATCAGTCCCTCCCATCGCGCGTCCAGGATGAGGCCCATCAGCCACTGGACCAGCGCGAACACCAGGAAGACGGGCAGGTTGCAGAAGCCGATGGTGATCCCCACGCGCGCGGGGTCGTTTACCTCCCGGACGCAGACGAAGACCAGCACGAGTCCGGAGGAGGCGAAGCCCATGAGGAGGAGCACGGGAGCCAGGGCGCCGAGGGGCAGGCGCATCTCGCCCGGCAGGGCCAGCAGCGCCCAGCAGGCGGCGTAGACCGCTGTGAAGGCGATGAAGGGGAGCCGGCGCAGCCCGAGCCACCGGTCCGACAGCCATCCGACGAGCGGCGCCCCGACCACGATCCCGATGGCGAGCAGCGAGGCGTAGGTCGAGGCTTCGACGCGCCCCAGGCCGTACACCTGGGTGAGGTAGGGAACTCCCCAGAGGCCGAGGAAGGCGATCAGGCTCGAGTACACGCCGGCGGCGGCGAGCACCGGCGGCCAGGAGCGCGGATTGGAAAGGATGCCCGGGATGCCTCTCAGCGTCTGGGCCAGCGACGGCAGCGCCCCCGCCGCCGGCGCCGGGTTCACGGGGACCAGGCCCATGGCCTCGGGCCGGTCCCTGACGAAGAGCGCTGCCGCCACCGCCAGGAGCAGCGTCAGGGTTCCGATCACCACGAAGCTCTGCCGCCAGCCGAGCATCTCCACCAGCAGGGCCAGCGGCGAAGAGGCCACGAGGGCGCCCACGTTGCCGACCGTCTGGCTCCAGCCCGAGATCGTGGCGAACTCCTGGGGGCGGAACCACTCCGCGGCGAGCCGGAGCGACGCGATGAGGATCACGGAGGCGCCCAGCCCCACGAGGAGCCGTCCGAGCCACGCGGCGCTGAATTGGGGGGCCAGGCCGAAGAGGATGGCGCCGATCCCCATGGTGCCGGATCCCAGCGCGAGGGTCCAGCGGGGGCCCAGGGTATCGGCGAAGCTCCCCGCGGGGAGCGCCATGAACGCGAAGACGTAGGGATAGATCGCGCTCAGGTTGCCCAGGGAGGCGGCGGAGATCGAAAAGGCCCGCATCAGATCCCCCGCGACCACGGCGGGGGCGATGCGGTGGAAATAGGAGAAGAAGTAGATGGCCGCCGGCACGATCAGGATCAGCCAGCGGATTCTTAACGTGCGGTTGAGCTGAAGCGATCCCGGATCCAGGCGACGATCTCCTGGGTGGAGGAGTCCACTCCCCACAGCGCGGCGACCCCGATCGCCTTCAGCTCCCGCATCTCCTTCGGCAGCATGGTGCCCCCGCCGATGAGGGTGATGTGCTCCGCGCCCTGCTGGCGCAGCAGCGCGAGGATCCGGGGGAAGACGAGCATGTGGGTTCCCGACAGGACGCTCAGGCCGATGACGTCCACGTCCTCCTGGACCGCCGTCGCCACGATCTGCTCCGGCGTCTGATGGAGGCCCGTGTAGATCACCTCGAAGCCGGCGTCGCGGAGCGCGCGCGCCACCACCTTGGCGCCCCGGTCGTGCCCATCCAGGCCGGGCTTGGCCACGAGGATTCGGATCTTACGTTCGGTCATGTCCTCGCTCCCCCTCACCTTAATCCTCTCCCCCTCGGGGGGAGAGGGTAGGGTGAGGGGGTTCCGATGGTCCAGGGGTCAAAAGACGATCGGTTCGCGGTAGAGGCCGAAGGCTTCCTTCAGCGCGTTGACGATCTCACCCTCGGTGGTGTAGGCCCGGACGCACTCGATGGTGACGGGCATCAGGTTTTGGTCGGTCCGCGCCACGTCCTTGAGCTCATCCAGGAGCTTCCGGATCCGCCCCGAGTCCCGATCCCGCTTCACCCGGGCCAGCCGCTCCTTCTGCGTCTGCTCGGTCCGCGGGTCGATCGAGTGGAGCGGGATCGACGGCTCTTCGGGCTCGTCCTCCCTGAACCGGTTGACCCCCACGACGATCTTCTCGCCGCGCTCCTTGGCCACCTGATAGGCGTAGGCCGAATCGGCGATCTCCTGCTGGAAGAAGTTGCGCTCCAGCGCTGCCACCGTTCCTCCGAAGCCGTCGATTCGGTCGAGGTACGTCCAGATCTCCCGCTCGGTCTGGTCGGTCAGCGTCTCCACCAGGTACGAGCCTCCCAGCGGGTCGATGGAATGGGCCACGCCGGTCTCCTCGAGGAGGATCTGCTGGGTGCGGAGGGCGAGCCTCATGGCCGCCTCGGACGGGATCGCGAGGGCCTCGTCCATGCCGTTGGTGTGGAGCGACTGGCAGCCTCCCAGCACGGCGGCCATCGCCTGGTAGGCCGTCCGCACGACGTTGTTCATGGGCTGCGCGGCGGTCAGCGACGAGCCCGCCGTCTGGCAGTGGAACCTGAGGCGCATGGACTCCGGCCTCATGGCGCCGAAGCGCTCCTTCATGATCCTGGCCCAGACCCGCCTGGCAGCCCGGAACTTTGCCACTTCTTCGAAGAAGTCAGAGTGGGAGATGAAGTAGAAGCTGAGCCGGGGGGCGAACGCGTCCACGTCGAGCCCGGCCTTCCTCACCTCTTCCACGTAGGCGATCCCCGCGGCGAGGGTGAACGCCGCTTCCTGGACCGCGGTGCTCCCCGCTTCCCGGATGTGATAGCCGGAGATGTTCACGGGATTGTAGCGCGGGAGGTGGCGGACCGAATAGATGATCGAGTCGCGCAC
>Ga0209321_10001310_pt1 | contig 16954 bp, 16 predicted proteins | sample Rifsed16ft4_FD_184012 | JGI IMG/M metagenome (GOLD analysis project Ga0209321, IMG submission 184012) | Soil microbial communities from Rifle, Colorado, USA - sediment 16ft 4 - CSP-I_5_4 (version 2) | ecosystem: Environmental > Terrestrial > Deep subsurface > Rock core/Sediment | place: Rifle...
TCGCCACGCCCGACGGCGACGCCATCGATGAGATCCGGGAGCTTTTGGCCACGGCCGGTCTGCTTTAAGGGGAGGCATTGGCAGTGAAACTCACAGGGGCGCGGATTTTTCTCGAGTGTCTGAAGCGCGAGGGCGTGGACGTGCTCTTCGGCCTGCCGGGCGGAGCGGTGCTCCCGATCTACGACGCCCTCTACGACTTCGCCGGGCTGCGCCACATCCTCGTCCGCCAGGAAGCGGCGGCCGGTCACGCCGCGGAGGGATACGCCCGCACGACCGGGAAGGTCGGAGTCGCCCTCGTCACGTCGGGCCCGGCGGCCACCAACCTGGTGACCGCGCTCCAGGACGCCTACATGGACTCCATCCCGATCGTCGCCTTCACCGGCCAGGTGCCGACCCATCTGATCGGCAACGACGCCTTCCAGGAAGCCGACAACGTCGGCATCACGCGCTCCTGCACGAAGCATAACTTCCTGGTGAAGGACGGCAAGGACCTCGGCTCGACCATCAAAGAGGCGTTCTATCTCGCCGCCACCGGCCGCCCGGGACCGGTCCACGTGGACCTGCCCAAGGACGTCCTGGTGAAGGAGTGGCCCTTCGAGTACCCGGACAAGATCCATCTCCGCTCGTACAACCCCACCTACGACGGCCATCCCGGCCAGATCAAGAAGGCCGCGCGCGCGATCCTGAAGGCCAAGCGTCCCGTGCTCTACGTGGGCGGCGGTGTCATCTCCTCGGACGCCTCCGAAGAAGTCCGGCGGCTGGCCGAGATGACCCAGACCCCGGTGACCACCACGCTGATGGGGCTCGGGGCCTTCCCGTCCGATCATCCGCTCTCCCTCGAAATGCTCGGCATGCACGGCACGTACTACGCCAACATGGCGGTCCATCAGTCGGACTGCCTGATCGCGGTCGGGGCGCGGTTCGACGACCGGGTGACGGGCAAGGTGGAAATGTTCGCGCCCAACGCCGAGATCATCCACATCGACATCGATCCCTCGTCCATCTCCAAGAACATCCAGGTGCACATCCCCATCGTCGGCGACTGCCGGCGGGTTCTTGCCCGGCTGATCAAGGAGATCGAGGCGGAGACCCAGCAGGGCGTGCCGTCGCTGGCCCGCGAGGCGCGCAAGCAGTGGCACGACCAGATCGCCCGCTGGAAGGCTGAGTTCCCGCTCCGCTACGACTGGGACGACGAGGTGATCAAGCCCCAGTACGTCATCCAGGAGATCTCGAATCTCACGCGGGGCGAAGCGCTCATCGTGACCGGCGTGGGGCAGCACCAGATGTGGGCGGCGCAGTACTACCGCTTCAAGCATCCCCGGGCCTGGTGCACGTCCGGCGGCCTCGGGACCATGGGGTACGGGCTGCCCACGGCGATGGGGGTGCAGGCGGCCCACCCGGATAAGCTCGTGGTCAACATCGACGGCGACGGCAGCTTCCAAATGAACAGCCAGGAGCTGGCCACGGTCTACGAGAGCCGGCTGCCGGTGAAGACCGTGATCATCAACAACGGCTGCCACGGTATGGTGCGCCAGTGGCAGGAGATCATCTACAAGGAGCGCTACTGCTCGATCGACCTGTCGTCCGGTCCCGACTTCGTGAAGCTGGCGGAGGCCTATGGGTGCGTGGGCATCCGCGCGACCAAGCCGAGCGAGGTGGTGCCGGCGCTGGAGAAAGCGTTCGCCACCCCGGGCCCGATCGTCGTCGACATGGTGGTGGACCGGGAGGAGAACGTGTTCCCGATGGTCCCGGCGGGCGGGGCGAACAAGGACATGATCCTCGAGCGCCCCGGCAAGGAAGCCAAGGCCAAAGCCGCCAAATCTCAGACCGGCTTTTGACGCTTTCTGTTTTTAGTGAGATCAGCTTTTAGGTAGCAATGATGCAGGAATCAGCTTTCAGGTGGCTATGATGCAGAATAATAGCGAGCCCCAAAAGCATACGATCGCGGTGCTGGTCGAGAACCGATTCGGCGTGCTCTCGCGCGTCGCGGGGCTCTTCAGCGCGCGGGGCTACAACATCGAGAGCCTGTCGGTGGGCGAGACGCTCGACCCGACGGTCTCCCGGATGACGCTGGTCGTGCGCGGCGACGCGTTCGTCATCGAGCAGGTGATCAAGCAGCTCCACAAGCTGATCGACGTGATCAAGGTCACCGACCTGACCGAGGAGAACCACGTCGAGCGCGAGATGATTCTCGTCAAGGTCAACGCCGAGCCGACGTCGCGAGCCGAGATTTTGCGCATCGCCGACATCTTCAGGGCGAAGGTCGTGGACGTGACGCCCGCCACGTACACCCTCGAGGCGACCGGCGACGAGTCGAAGGTGACCGCGATCGTCGAGCTGCTTCGCCCCTTCGGCATCCAGGAGCTGGTCCGGACCGGCAAGGTGGCCATCGCGCGAGGGGCGAAGGCGCGGTTGCGGCGGGCGGAGGAGAAACTGGGGAAGGTCCGGGAGCCCGTCCCGGAGTCGAGGGACGCCGCGCGGGACATTGGCTTCGAGGATTGAAGAGGAGGACGCCAGCGTGCCAGCCAGAATTTATTACGACCAGGATGCGGATCTGGGACTGCTCCGCGGGAAGAAGATCGCGGTCATCGGCTACGGCAGCCAAGGGCACGCCCACGCCCTGAACCTGAAGGATTCGGGGCAGGACGTCGTCGTGGGGCTCTACAAGGGCTCGAAGAGCTGGGCGAAGGCGGAGAAGGATGGCGTCAAGGTCGCCACCGTGGCGGAGGCGGCCCAGATGGCCGACGTCGTCATGATCCTCCTCCCGGACCAGAGCCAGCGACAGGTCTACGAGGAGTCCATCAAGGGCGGCCTCGGCAAGGGCAAGACCCTGATGTTCGCCCATGGCTTCAACATCCATTTCAACCAGGTGGTGCCGCCTCCGGACGTGGACGTCTCCATGATCGCCCCCAAGGCTCCCGGCCACGTCATGCGGGACCTTTTCACCCAGGGGCCCGGCGTCCCGGCGCTGCTCGCGGTGCAGCAGGACGTCTCGGGGAAAGCCAGAGATATGGCGCTGGCGTACGCCCGGGGCGTGGGCTGCACACGGGCGGGAGTCATCGAGACCACCTTCAAGGAGGAAACGGAGACCGACCTTTTCGGCGAGCAGACGACGCTCTGCGGCGGGATCTCCCACCTGATCAAGATGGCCTTCGAGACCCTGGTCGAGGCCGGCTACCAGCCCGAGGTGGCGTACTTCGAGTGCATGCACGAGATGAAGCTGATCGTGGATCTGTTCTACCAGGGCGGCCTGGCCTACATGCGCTACTCGGTCTCCGACACCGCCGAATACGGTGACTACACGCGGGGCCCGCGCGTGATCAATGAAGCGACGCGAGCCGAGATGCGCAAGATCCTGGGAGAGATCCAGTCGGGGCAGTTCGCCCGCGACTGGGTCCTGGAGAACCAGGCCAACCGGGCGCAGTTCCTCGCCATGCGGAAGCGCGACGCCGCGCACCCCATCGAGGAGGTCGGCAAACACCTCCGGGCGATGATGAGCTGGATCAAGCCGCCGCGGATGTAAGATAGAGGAGTGAGGAGGATTCCCGTTGCCCCGGAGGGTTGGCCGTTCATCCTGATTCCCGCCGCCGGAGCGGGGGCGCTGGGGTGGGCCGATTGGTGGTGGGCGGCCGCGGTGCTCGGCGGGGCTGCGCTGGCAAGCCTGGGCTTCTTCAGGGACCCCGAGCGGACGCCGCCGGAGGTGCCGGGCGCGGTGCTGGCGCCCGCCGACGGACGGGTCAGGGAGATCAGGGAGGTGCGCGATCCGTTCGTGGGAGAGGCGGTGCGGGTGTCCATCTTCCTCTCCCCGCTGGATGTGCACGTGAACCGGTCACCGCTGGCAGGGCTGGTGGCAGAGGTCGAGTTCCATCCGGGGCGCTTCCTGGCGGCCTACCGCCCTGAAGCCTCCGAGGAGAACGAGCGGTGCCGGATCGCGCTCCAGGGCGAGTCGGCGCGGGTGACGGTGACCCAGATTGCGGGGGTCGTCGCGCGCCGGGTGGTGTGCCGGGTGCGCCCCGGTGACAAGCTCCGGGCGGGGGAGCGCTTCGGGCTGATCCGCTTCGGGTCGCGGACGGACCTCTTCATGCCCCGGGGCAGCGACGTCCGGTGCCGGCCAGGCGATAAGGTTCGAGGGGGAGAGACGATCATGGGAGTGCTGAGATGAGACGGAGGCTGATCGGCGGCGAGGGCGCCCGGGCCGCGCGGCGGCGCCGGTGGCAGAGCCTGAGGGAAAAGCGCCGGCGGGGGATCTTCCTGCTGCCGAGCCTGCTGACCACCGCGAACCTCTTCAGCGGATTCCTGGCGGTGCTGCTGACGGCGAACGGCCGGTACGCGGACGCGGCTGTCGCCATTCTGGCTGCCATCCTGCTGGACATCCTCGATGGCAAAGTGGCGCGGCTCACCAACACCACGACCCAGTTCGGGCTTGAGTTCGACTCCCTGGCCGACGTGGTGTCGTTCTGCGTGGCCCCCGCCTTCCTGCTGTACGCCTGGGCGCTGTCGCAGCTGGGACGGGCCGCCTGGCTCGCCGCCTTCCTGTTCGTGATCTGCGGGGCCCTTCGGCTGGCCCGGTTCAACGTGTACGCCGGCCTGCTGGACCGACGGTTCTTCGTGGGACTGCCGACGCCGGCGGCCGCGGGACTGGCGGCCGCCTCGGTGCTCTTCCTGGCGGACGAGGAGATCGCGCGCTGGGGACTGCTCGCCATCAGCGCTGCCACGTACGTCGTGGCCGTGCTGATGGTCTCCACCTTCCGCTACTGGAGCTTCAAGGAGGTGGATTTCTCCCGGCGCCATCGGCTGGGGATCCTGCTGCTGGTCGTGCTCGGGGTGCTTATCGTCGCCACGTACCACCAGCTCTTCCTCTTCGCCCTGTTCGGGCTCTACGTCCTGTCCGGGCCCGCGCGCCGCCTGTGGGTGCGGAAGCCGGAAAGCGTGCCGAGCGGCGACACCGAGCGGAAAGAGGGCCAATAACGCCAGCGCGCGGGTCCCCACGGGGGATCGGCGCAGAACAGTGCACGTGGAGGGGATCATGGATCGCGTCATCATATTCGACACCACGTTGAGGGACGGGGAGCAGGCCCCGGGCTTTTCGATGAACACCATGGAGAAGCTCGAGATGGCCCGGCAGCTGGCCCGGCTCAACGTGGACGTCATCGAGGCCGGCTTCCCCATTTCCTCCGACGAGGACTTCGAAGCCACCCGCGAGGTGGCCCGCCAGGTCGGAACCCTGGAGGGCTCGCCCATCATCTGCGGTCTGTCGCGGGTGGGGCTGGCCGACATCGACCGCTGCTGGGAGGCGGTCAAGTACGCCAAGCGGCCGCGCGTCCACACCTTCGTGGCCACGTCGGACATCCACCTGAAATATAAGCTCCGCAAGACGCGCGCCGAGGTGCTGAAGGCGGCGGTGGACGCGGTGAAGCACGCGCGCGGGTACTGCGCCGACGTGGAGTTCTCGCCGGAGGACGCGTCGCGCTCGGACTTCGACTACATGTGCGACGTGCTGGAGGCCGTGATCGACGCGGGCGCCACGACCATCAACATCCCCGACACCGTCGGGTACGCCATCCCCCAGGAGTGGGGGGAGCGCATCGCACGCATCCGGCAGCGTGTCAGGAACATCGGCCAGGCGATCCTCTCGGTCCACTGCCACAACGACCTCGGGCAGGCGGTCGCCAACTCGCTCGCCGCGATCATGAACGGGGCCCGGCAGGTGGAGTGCACGATCAACGGGATCGGAGAGCGTGCCGGCAACGCCTCCCTCGAAGAGATCGTGATGGCGCTGAAAACGCGCAAGGACTTTTTCGGCCTCGAGTCCCGCGTCAGGACCGAGGAGATCTTCCGGGCCTCCCGGCTCCTCTCCCACATCACGGGCGTGCACGTCCAGCCGAACAAGGCCATCGTCGGCGAGAACGCCTTCGCCCACGAGGCGGGCATCCACCAGGACGGCGTCCTCAAGGAGAAGCTCACCTACGAGATCATGCGGCCGCAGGACATCGGCCGGACCTCCAACAAGCTCGTGATGGGGAAGCATTCGGGGCGTCACGCGCTGGCCGCCCGGCTGAAGGACCTGGGCTTCGAGCTCGAGGGCGTCGAGCTGGACAAGGCGTTCAAGAAGTTCAAGGACCTCGCCGACAAGAAGAAGGAAGTGTACGACGACGACCTGATCGCGATCGTGCAGGGGGAGATGGCGCACGTTCCCGAGACCTACGCCCTTGACTACCTCCACGTGATCAGCGGGACGGGGATCATCCCGTCGGCCACGATCCGGCTGAGCAAGGAGGGGCAGGTCTTCCAGGACTCCGGGGTGGGGGACGGGCCGGTGGACGCCGCCCTGAACGCGATCGACGCGGTCACGGGGCTCAAGGGCCGCCTCCTCGATTACCAGCTGCGCGCCATCACCGGGGGCAAGGACGCGATCGGCGAGGTGTCGGTCAAGGTGGATTTCGACGGCAGCGTGGTGACCGGCAAGGGCGCGTCCACGGACGTCATCGAGGCCAGCGCCCGCGCCTACGTGAACGCCCTGAACCGCGCGGTCCATCCCGTGGCAGCCCGCATGCGGGAGAGCGGCCCATAGCAGCGCGCGGCTCCAACGCACAACCCAGACGCAGGGGAGAGCCCGGAGACGGGCTCTCCGCCTCTTGAGGCACGGCGATGCCGATGACCATCACCGAGAAGATCCTCGCGGCTCACGCCGACAAAGGCGAAGTGCGCCCGGGCGAGCTGATCACCTGCCGGCTCGACATGCTCATGGGAAACGACATCACCGCGCCCATCGCGATCAAGGAGTTCGAGAAGGCGGGCGCGGTTTCGGTGTTCGAGCCCGACCGCCTGGCGATCGTCCTGAGCCACTTCGTCCCTGCCAAGGACATCAAGTCCGCTGACCAATGTCGCATCGCCCGTGACTTCGCGAAGAAGCACCGGCTCAAGTATTTCTTCGACGAGGGGCGCGGCGGCATCGAGCATATCCTCCTCCCCCAGGAGGGCCTGGTCGTTCCGGGCGACATTGTGCTGGGCGCGGACTCGCACTCGTGCACTTACGGGGGCCTCGGGTGCTTCGGCACGGGGGTGGGCTCCACCGACCTTGCGGCGGCGATGATCACCGGGGAGACGTGGTTCAAGGTCCCGGAATCGATGAAGTTCCACTTCTACGGCCGGCTCGCGCCCTGGTCCTCCGCCAAGGACCTGATCCTCTACGCCATCGGCCAGATCGGCGTTGACGGCGCCACCTACCGCGCCATGGAGTTCACCGGGGAGGTGGTCGAGCGCCTGCCGGTGGATCAGCGCCTCACCCTCTGCAACATGGCGATCGAGGCCGGAGGGAAAAGCGGGATCGTCGCGGCCGACGAGATCACGCTCGAATACGTGAAGCCCCGGGCCAAGCGCCCCTGGGCCCTCTACAAGTCCGACCCCGACGCCGCCTACCATTCCGTGTACGAGTGGGACGCCGGGAAGATCGGCCTCCAGGTGGCGTGCCCGTACTCGCCGGACAACGTCAAGCCCCTCGAGGAGGTTGTGGGGATCGAGGTGGACCAGGTCTTCATCGGCTCCTGCACGAACGCCCGCATGGAGGACCTCCGCATCGCGGCGCGGATCATGCGCGGCAAGAAGGTGGCGCCCTACGTGCGGTGCATCGTGATCCCCGCCACCCATCAGGTCTTCCAGGAGGCCCTCAAGGAGGGGCTGATCGAGGTCTTCTCCGAGGCCGGGTGCGCCATCTCCGAAGCCACGTGCGGGCCGTGCCTCGGCGGCTACAACGGCGTCCTGGGCGCCGAGGAGGTGTGCCTCAGCACCTCGAACCGCAACTTCCCAGGCCGGATGGGGCATCCGAAGGCCAAGGTCTATCTGGCGAGCCCGGCGGTGGCGGCGGCCACGGCCGTCACGGGCAAGATCACCCACCCCGAGGAAGTGGCGAGGGAGACGGAAGCATGAACCTGTACGGCAAGGCGTGGAAGTTCGGCGACAACGTGGACACCGACCAGATCATTCCGGCCCGCTACCTGGTCACCTCGGATCCCGAGGAGCTGGGCAAGCACTGCCTGGAGGACGCGGAGCCCGAATTCGCCAAGAAGGTCCGGATCGGCGACGTGCTGGTCGGACTCAGGAACTTCGGCTGCGGGTCGTCGCGGGAGCACGCCCCCATCTCGATCAAGGCGGTCGGCGTGTCGGCGGTGATCGCCAAATCCTTCGCCCGGATCTTCTACCGGAACTCGATCAACCTGGGGCTGCCGCTCTTCGAGACGGACGCCGCCGAGCGCATCGAGCAGGGGGACGACCTGGAGCTGAACCCGGCCACGGGAGAGATCAAGAACCTGACGAAGGGGGAGCGCTACCAGGCCCAGCCGCTTCCCGAGTTCGCCCGGGAGATCATGGCCGCGGGCGGGCTGATGAAGTACGTGGCGAAAAAGAAGGGGCTGGGGCGAGGTGTCGGAAGGGGGGCGTAGCCACCTCCGCGGATATGGCTACCCATAGGATCGCGGTGCTGCCCGGCGACGGGATCGGCCAGGAGGTGACCCCCGAGGCGCTCAAGATCCTCCAGGTCGTGGCGAAGGGCTCCGGCGTGGGCTTCGAGTTCGAGCAGGGCCTGGTGGGCGGCGGCGCCATCGACGAGGCTGGTGACCCGCTGCCGGACGTCACGTTCCGGCTCTGCGAGGCGAGCCGGGCCATCCTCTTCGGGGCAGTCGGCGGCCCCAAATGGGACGACGTGCCGCACGAGAGGCGGCCCGAGCGCGGCCTGCTCCGGCTCCGGAAGGAGCTCGACCTGTTCGCGAACCTCCGGCCGGCCAAGTGCTTCCCGATGCTGGTGGACGCCTCCCCCCTGCGGCGCTCCGTCGTCGAAGGCACGGATCTCATGGTCGTCCGGGAGTTGACGGGCGGCCTGTACTTTGGGGAGCCGCGCGGGGTCGAGCGGATGGCCGACGGCAGCGCCCACGCCGTCAACACCATGGCCTACACGTCGCGGGAGATCGAGCGGGTGGCCCGCGTCGCGTTCGACGTGGCGCGGAGGCGCCGGAAGCGGCTGGCCTCCGTGGACAAGGCCAACGTCCTCGTGGTCTCGCAGCTGTGGCGGGAGGTGGTGACCGGGGTGGGCCGGGACTACCCGGACGTCCAGCTCGAGCACGTTTTGGTGGACAACTGCGCGATGGCGCTGGTCGCGCGGCCGACGCGGTTCGACACGATTGTGACCGAGAACACGTTCGGTGATATCCTGTCCGATGAGGCCGCCATCCTGGCCGGCTCCATGGGAATGTTGCCGTCGGCGAGCCTCGGCGGCAAGACGGCGCTCTACGAGCCGGTCCACGGCACGGCACCCGATATCGCGGGAAAGGGGATTGCCAATCCGATCGGGGCGATCCTCTCGGCGGCCATGCTGCTCCGATACTCGCTCGACATGGCCGGCGACGCGGAGAAGGTCGAAGCGGCGGTCCTGCGGGTGCTGGAGAAGGGATACCGGACGGCGGACATCCGCCAGGACGGGACGACCGGGGTGGGCACGCGAGAGATGGGTGATCTGATCGCACGCGAAGTCGGCGCGCTCTACAACTAGGAGCGGAGAGTCATGGCGGCGGGATACGTGGTGGCGGTGGTGGGGGCGACGGGCGCGGCGGGGAGCACGACGCTCAAGATCCTGGAGGAGCGGAAGTTCCCCGTCAGCGAGCTGCGCTGCTACGCCTCCGAGCGCTCGGCGGGGAAGACCGTTGCCTTTCGCGGCGACTCCGTGCGCGTGGAGAAAGTCGGCCCGGACGCCTTCAAGGGCGTGGAGATCGCCTTCTTCTCGGCAGGCTCGGCTCAGTCCAAGGAGTACGCCCCCCTGGCGGTCAAGGCGGGGGCCGTGGTCGTGGACAAGTCCAGCGCCTTCCGCATGGATCCCGCGGTGCCGCTGGTGGTCCCGGAAATCAACCCCCACGCGGTGAAGGGACACTCGGGGATTGTCGCCAGCCCGAACTGCACGACCGTCGTCACGGTGATGCCGCTGAAGCCGCTCCACGACGCGGCGCGCCTTCGCCGGGTCATCGCCACCAGTTACCAGGCGGTCTCCGGAGCCGGGGTGAGGGGGGTGGAGGAGCTCCGGCGGCAGACGCTGGCCTGGGCGCGGGGCGAGGCCCTGACGGTGGAGTTTTTCCCCCACCAGATCGCCTTCAACCTCATCCCGCACATCGACCGGTTCGCCGACAACGGCTATACGGGGGAGGAGCTGAAGCTCATCCACGAGGTCCGGAAGATCCTCGAGCTCCCCGATCTCCCGATCTCGCCCACGACCGTCCGCGTCCCCGTCTTCACCGCCCACTCGATCGCGGTGAACGTCGAGACGGAGGAGCCCGTCACGCCCCGCCGCGCCCGCGAGCTCTTCGCCGATTTCCCCGGCCTCCGCGTCTGGGATGAGCCGGCGCAGAACCGCTATCCCATGCCGGTGGTGGTGGAGGGGCAAGACGACTGCTTCGTGGGGCGCATCCGGCAGGACCTCTCCCTGGCCAACGGGCTGAACTTCTGGGTGGTCGGCGATCAGCTCCGAAAGGGCGCGGCCACCAACGCCGTTCAGATCGCCGAGCTGCTCATCCGTTAGGGGGTGTCCCTGACGGTCAGGGTGCGGCGGATCAGGCGCTGGCTTCGACGCCGCGGTCAGTTTTACCTGGCCGTGATGTTCACCGTGGTGGTGGTCGCCTACGTCGTCGTCCCCTGGATCGTCGAGCTCGCGGAGACGCTGGGCGGGTACAACCCGGTGTACTACGAGCCGAAGGACGTGGAGCGGCAAGACTACCTGCGATCCCTCCCGGGCGTCCGCCAGACGCTGTTCGGCTGGGAGACGACCTTCAAGCTTCTCCTCTTGGTGCTGGTGGGGCTCCTCTGGCTGGTCGCGGGGGGCTCGGTCTGGCGGGGCTCGCGCTCCTCTCGCCGGTAGGCGGCCGTGGCGCTGCGGACCCTCCGCGTCGCCGTCGCGTATGACGGCACCGCGTACAGTGGCTGGCAGATCCAACCGTCCCGGCCGACCATCCAGGGGATCCTGGCGGACGCCTGCGCGCGGATCTTCGCCGGCCCCCTGAAGCTCATCGGCGCGAGCCGGACCGACGCCGGCGTTCACGCGCTGGGTCAAGTCGCGAGTCTCGTCGTCGAGAGCCGGCTTCACCCGCTGGCCATCCGCTCGGCCCTGAACAGTTATCTCCCGCCCGATATCCGCGTGCTGGCGGTCGCCGAGGCGCCCCCGGGCTTCGACGCCAGGCGCTCGGCGCTGTCCAAGCGCTACGTCTACCTCATCGACAGCGGCCCCGTGCCCAACCCGCTGCTCTACCGCTATGCCTGGCACGTGCCGCGCGCGCTCGACCTGCGCGCCATGGCGAGCGGGCTCAGGGCGCTCCGGGGCAAGCACGACTTCTCAGCCTTCTGCGCTGCCGCCGGGCGGGCGCGCACACCGACCTGCACGCTGTACTCCGGGCGCCTCCGCTCCCGGCGGGGCGTGGTGGCCATCTTCCTCTCGGCCGACAGCTTCCTCCATCACATGGTTCGCAACGTCGTGGGCAGCCTGGTGGAGATCGGCCGGGGGAAGCGGCCGCCGGAGTGGATGGCGGAGCTGCTCCTGGGGCGGGATCGGACCCGGGCCGGCCCGACGGCCCCGGCCCACGGTTTGACGCTCCTACGCGTCTCCTATCCGCCCGAAGCCAGCGGCAATTGACATCCCTCCGGCGCGCCTACGCGGTTGGTCCATCCGCTGGCCGTCTGGCTGATGGTCACACAGGTGTTCAGCCTGGACCCGCTTGCCTGGGCCAGCCCCAGCGAGGCAAACAAAAAGGCCCTCCCGGGAAACCGGAGGGCCTTGCGAGTGGGGCTTTCGAGCAATTAGGTCTCGGGGCTGGCGTACTCCTCCCAGGCCCGGCGGACCACCACGATCTTTTCCGGACGACCCGCGTTCGACTCGACCTTGATAATATCTCCTGGGTTAATCAGTCCGAGATCAGCGCGGGACTCCTCCTCCGTGACCACCAGGGCCCCCTGACAGGTGAGGTCGGTGCACATCTCGGAGTCGTCCCGGACGCGCAGACGGCCGGCTCCCTTGTCCACCTCCACGACCGTCAGGCGGCTTTTCTGGATCAGATCGGTCAGGCTCTGAGCCATAGCACATCCTCCTTTAACCGTGAAGGCTTCATGGCTTGCTGGATGGCCTCCTTATACCAAATGGCCCGACCTCGGGCAAGCGGAAGTTTGTGCCGTTACCGCTGACCAGCTCGATCCCCTCTGAGGGGCGATAAGGGTCAGCGAGCGCGAACGTGACCCATGCCCAGGCGGCGTGAAGGGCGGGACCTCCCCGAGATCGTCATGCGGCTCTTCGCCGAGGCGCGGGCCCAGTTCCCCGACCCGCGCGCGGTGAATCGAACGCTGTTGGAACTCTCGCGGTTCTACGACCCAGTCTCCGGCGGAGTCATTCTGGAGCACGCCACCAGGCGCCGGATCGTCGAGCTGCTCGAAAAGGGCCAGACCGAGGAGGCCAGCCGGGCGCTGGAGGAACGGTTCGAGGAGTATTCCCGGAGTTTTAAGCCCGGCGGTGAAAAATGACTGAGGCGTCGTTCATCCTCACTATATTTCCGCTTGACAGCGTAGTGCGTTTTCACTACTAATGACGCTAACTTGAAGCCAAACCACGAGAAAACAATCACAAAGACGGACCTCTGAAAGGGGTGTGACCATGGCCCTTTCACGGCGGGACTTCTTCAAGTACGGTGGGGCAACGGCTGCCGGAGTGCTCACGGGCGGCCGCGCATTGGATCTCGGCGCCGTCGAATCCTTCGCCACGTCGATCAGGATCAAGGAAGCCAAGGCGTTCCCTGGAGTGTGTCCTTATTGCGCGGTGGGCTGCGCCCAGCTGATCTACGTCAAAGACGGGAAGATCATCGACATCGAAGGGGACCCCAACACGCCGCACACCGAGGGCGCGCTGTGCCCGAAGGGATCGTCCACCTATCAGCTGTCGATCAACGATAAGCGCTTGACGAAGGCGATGTACCGTGCGCCGGGGAGCGACAAGTGGGAGGAGAAGCCGCTGGACTGGATGATGGAGCAGATCGCCCAGCGGATCAAAAAGGGGCGGGACGAGGCCTTCGTCGAGAAGGTCAAGGTGGGAGACAAGGAGGTCACCGTCAACCGCTGCGAGGGGATCGCCTGGCTCGGCTCCTCGGTGCTCGACAACGAAGAGAACTATCTGATCGCCAAGCTGTCTCGCGGGATGGGACTCGTAAACGTCGAAAACTCGGCGCGCGTCTGTCATTCAGCCACGGTGCCGGCCCTCGGCGCTACGTTCGGCCGCGGGGCCATGACGACCAACCTGATCGACGTCGTCAACGCCGACGTGATCATGCCCACGTCTAACTGGGCCGAGTGTCACCCGGTCAGTTACAAGTGGGTCATGAAGGCAAAGGAGCGCGGGGCCAAGATCATCCACGTTGACCCGCGCTTCACCCGCACTTCCGCCACGGCCGATATCTGGGTCCCCATTCGCTCCGGCACCAACACCGTCTACTTCGGGGGGTTGATTCGCTACGCCATCGAGAGCAAGAAGTACTTCCACGAGTACGTCGTCAGCTACACCAACGCCCCCTTCCTGGTGGACCCGAACTTCAAGACCCCCACCGACCTCAACGGCCTCTTCACGGGCTATGACAAGGGGAAGCGGAGCTACGACCAGACGACCTGGAAGTTCCAGCTGGACGAGGCCGGCTATCCCAAGCAGGACCCGACACTCCGCGACCCCAACTGCGTCTTCCAGCTCCTCCGGCGCCACTACAGCCGCTACACCCCCGAGATGGTTGAGCGGGTCTGCGGGATCCCCAAGGACCTGTTCCTGAAGGTAGCGGATATATTCTGCTCGGCCTCGGGGCCGGACAAGACCTCGACCATCTCCTACGCGCTCCAGCTCAACCAGTCTACCAACGGCGTCCAGCAGATCCGGGCGCTCTGCCTGCTCCAGCTCATCCTGGGGAACATCGGGCGGCCCGGCGGTGGCGTAGTCGCCCTCCGCGGCCACTCCAACGTCCAGGGAGCCACAGACTTCGGCACCCTCTACCACATGCTCCCGGGATACCCCGCGATGCCGCTCCAGGCAGCCCACCCGACACTCATGGACTACCTGGAGAAGACGACGCCCAAGGGCGGGTTCTGGGTCAACAACCCGAAGTTCGTCGTGAGCCAGCTGAAGGCGTGGTGGGGGCCCGCCGCGACCAAGGAAAACGACTTCGCCTACGACTATCTCCCCAAGCGGGAGAAGGGGGACGCCTATTCCCACCAGCACTTCCTGGTGGCGATGCTGAAGAAGCAGGTCAAAGGGTTCATCGTGATGGGACAGAACCCGGCGGTGGACAGCCCGAACGCCAAGATGGCCCGCCAGGCGTTGCGCACGCTCGAGTGGATGGTCGTCGTGGACCTGTTCGAGACGGATACGGCGGCGGTCTGGAAGGAGCCGGGCATCGACCCCAAGTCCTCCAAGGTGGAGGTGTTCTTCATTCCCGGCGCGCCGGCGGCGGAGAAGGACGGCTCCATCACCAACACGATGCGCCTGGCCCAGTGGCACACGAAGGCGGTCGAACCGCCGGGGGAGGCCCGATCGGACGCGGCGTTCATCGTGGATGTGGGGACCCGGTTGAAGGCGCTCTACAAGGACTCCAAGGCCAAGAAGGACCGGCCGATCCTGGATCTTGTGTGGGAGTACCAGCCCGTGGGGCCCAAGAAGGAGCCCAAGATGGAGCTGGTCCTGAAGGAGATCAACGGCTACGCGACGGACGAGATCAAGGACAAGGATGGCAAGGTCCTCTTTAAGAAGGACGATCACCTGAAGACCTTTGCCCAGCTGAGGGACGACGGCCTGACGGCGTGCGGAAACTGGATCTACGGCGGCATCTACCCCGAGGAGGGGAAGAACCTCGCCGCCCGGCGCGGGAAGTCCAAGGAAGGCGACTACCTGGCCCACGAGTGGGGCTTCGTCTGGCCCGCCAACCGGCGAATCCTGTACAACCGTGCTTCGGCGGACCCCTCGGGGAAGCCGTGGAGCGAGAAGAAGAAGCTCATCTGGTGGGATGCGGAGCAGAAGAAGTGGGTCGGGCTGGACGTGCCCGACTTCGGCCTGGCCATGGCGCCGGAAGCGCCGCGGGCCAAGGAGGGGCTGCTCAAGGGGATCAGCGGCATCGACGCGTTCATCATGAACCCCCACGGCAGAGGGCAGTTCTTCGCCTCCGTCCTGGACGGCCCGTTCCCCGAGCACTACGAGCCGTTTGAGTCGCCGACTCAGAACCTGCTGTCGAAGGTTCAGAACAACCCGGTGGCGAAGGTGTTCGACATCGGGGACCTGAACAAGCTCGGCGGGCCCGACAAGTACCCCTATATCCTCACCACCTACCGGCTGACCGAGCACCATGCGGCGGGCATGTCGCGGCACGTGCCATGGCTCTCCGAGCTCTTCTATGGCCACTTCGCCGAGATCGGCCCCGAGATGGCCAAGGAGCTGGGGATCGCCAACGGCGACATGATCACGGTGGAGACGCCGCGCGCGAAGATCAAGCTACAGGCCATGGTCACGGAGCGGATCAAGTCGTTCATGATCAACGGCAAGAAAGTTCACCAGGTCGGGATCCCGTGGCACTGGGGGTACCAGGGCGCGACGAAGTCGGCCCGAGGGGACATCACCAACGACCTGGTCGCGAGCCTGGGAGACCCCACGACGTTCATCCAGGAGTCCAAAGCGCTCCTCTGTAACGTCAGAAAGGGGGTGGCCTAGCCATGGCACGCACCGTCGCAATGTTCACGGATGTCTCCCTGTGCATCGGATGCCGGGCCTGTCAGGTCGCCTGCAAACAGTGGAACCAGCTGGAAGCAGAGGAGCCCGAGTGGACGGGTACCTACCAGAACCACGCCCACTTCACGGACAAGACCTACCGCCTGGTGAGATTTATGGAGGAGAAGGACGACAAGGGCGCCCTCACGTGGAATCTGATGTCCGACGTCTGCAAGCACTGCGCCCAGGCCGGGTGCCTCGAGGCCTGCCCCACCGGCGCCATCTACCGGACCCAGTACGGCACCGTCAACATCAACCAGGACATCTGTAACGGCTGCCGGTACTGCGTGTCGGCCTGCCCGTTCGGGGTGGTGGCCTTCAACCACGACACCGGGCGCGCGAGCAAGTGCACGTTCTGCAACGACCGGCTCCACAACGGCCTCGGCCCGGCGTGCGCCAAGGCCTGCCCGACCGAGTCCATTCAGTTCGGCTTCAGGGACGAGCTGTCGGCCAAGGCCCGCAAGCGCGTCGAGGAATTGAAGAAGATGGGGTACAAGGACGCCCAGCTTTACGGCGAGGACCAGAACGGTCCCCTGGGGGGTCTCAACGCGTTCTTCCTCCTCCTGGACAAGCCGTCGGGGTACGGCCTGCCGGAGAAGCCGCGGCTCCCCCAGAACAATGTCTTCGTGGACTCGCTCCTGTCCATCGGCTCGGCCCTGCTGGTCGGCATCGGGGCGGTGGTGGCCTTCCGGGAGCGGGGTGGAAAGGAGTAGCCGATGCCGCTCCTCCAGAGCGCGGACTGGCCGCTTCTGATCGATCTCTACTTCTTCCTCGCGGGGCTCGCCGGCGGGGCGTTCGTGATCGCCACCATCGCCCATCTCCTGGGCGGGGAGCGGAACCGCAGCGTGGTCAGGGTCGGCTACTACCTGGCCTTCCTCGCCGTGATCCCGTGCCCGATCCTCCTCGTCCTGGACCTGGGGGTGCCCAGCCGCTTCCTGCACATGCTCATGAGCCTCAAGCCCGACCAGACAATCGGGGCGGCCGCGATCAACGTCGGACCGTTCCATATCAAGCCATTCTCGCCGATGAACATGGGGGCCTACGCCCTCCTCGGATTCGGCGTGCTCGCGTTCCTCGCGGCGCTCTCCGTGTTTCTCGAGGACGCCAAGCGGGGGCGCAACCTCTGGGCCCTGCGCACCACCGTGGGGG
>Ga0209321_10001324_pt1 | contig 16886 bp, 38 predicted proteins | sample Rifsed16ft4_FD_184012 | JGI IMG/M metagenome (GOLD analysis project Ga0209321, IMG submission 184012) | Soil microbial communities from Rifle, Colorado, USA - sediment 16ft 4 - CSP-I_5_4 (version 2) | ecosystem: Environmental > Terrestrial > Deep subsurface > Rock core/Sediment | place: Rifle...
CCTTGTGCGCTCATATCAAGAAGGTCTGACATACGAGCCACGCACGGAAACTGGGCAAGCGCAGCTAGGTCTAGTGACAGCCCCTTTCACTTGGTTAGGAGAGAAGTCACGCCAGGCCGGGGAGGTCGTGCAGGAAGCTACAGGTAGTCCAGGACTGGCTACTGAAACCGAAGTAGCCTTGCAGATGCTACCTGCTGCAGTCGGGAAGGGGATTGCTAGACCGGCCGTAGCGCAAGCAGAGCAACAGGCCGCTCGTGTTGCTGCCGCTAGAGCCAAACAGCTCGAGGGATTGCGCGCAGCGAAGGAAGCCGGGTATGCAGTCAGCCCTAATGAAGCTCAGGCTGGTGCGATAGGTCGCACTGTAGAAAGTCTAGCAGGTGAGCCAAAAGCAACGAAGCTTCTCTCTCGCCGTAATCAGGAACTCACTAATCGCCTGGCTGCAGAGGATGTAGGCCTGCCTGGAGATATGACTATCAGCAGAGAGGCCTTGCAAAAGGTGCGTTCTGAGGCTGGCCAAGATTACGAAACAGTCAAGGGTATTGGTCGCATCAAGAGCGACCCACAGTACAAGGCCGACCTCGCGAAGATCAATCAGAGCTACGAGACTGCCGCCGCAGATTTCGCGCACCGCGGAGAGAGTCCTATTCGAAAGACAATGGAAGGGCTCAAGATAGATGAATTCAACGCGACTAGCGCCGTAGAGGAAGTAAAGCTGCTTCGGTCTGATGCTGACAAAGCCTTTCGCCAAGGCGACCAGAGTCTAGGGAGAGCACTTCGTAGTGCTGCTCAGGCCATTGACGACCAGTTGGCCAGGACGGTAGTGGATCGCGCGACGGTAGGGCAGATAGCTCCAGATGCAGCAGAGCGCTATCTAAATGCTAGGAAGCGCATCGCCAAAAGTCACATGGCAGAAGATGCGCTAAATGAGGCGACCGGGAACATCGATGCTAGTCTGTATGCCAAGGCATTTGAGAGCGGAAAGCCGCTATCCGGGCCAAGCGCCATCATAGGAAGAGTGGCCGCTCAGTTTCCAAAGTCCACTAGGCTTGCCGAGAAGCTTGGCGCTACAGGAGGAACGATCTTCGATATCGGTCTAGGGCTGGGGGCTGGTGGCATCGGGCTCGGCGCTGGGGCTGTGCCTGGAGCGGGGGCTGCAGCAGCCGGCATGCTTGCTAGGCCAGCCGGTAGGGCATTGCTAGCAAGCAAACTTGGCCAGCGCCTTCTGGTGCGGCCCGGGAAGGCATTGCCTAGCTGGGTGAAACCTGTCGATATCGCTACGATGTCCCCCGAGCTTTTGGCCATCATGCCAGGGCTTAAGAGGCCTGAAGAAAGAAGCTTCGAGGAGCTGTCAGGAGCGCTCGACTCGCTACAGTAGCGCTCTAGTCGGATTGGGCCGACGACGATAGGTCCTCTAGAGGCTCTGCGGTTGCGGCCTGAGGAGTAGGGCTGTGCAGAGTAAAGTAGTCGTTCAGGACTTTGGCGGCAATTTTCTCCAAACCGTGCGATTTGGTGTTCTCCCATTCGGCCAGTAGCCGATCTTGTACAGACACTTTCTCATTAGTTTCTGCCAGCTTCGCCATCAATACATCGCGTTCTACGACTAGCGAGCGGAGTGTTTCCGAAACGCGAAGCTTGTACCACTCTATAGTTCCCATGTATGGATTTGGGGCTCTAGAATCAATGAAATCGGCCAACTCCAATACTGCTCTAGTGCTCTCGCTACAAAGGCCGTGCTCTATGATGTGCTTCATAGGCTGGTTCCGGAAGGTCCGACAATGATCCTCTTACTCCGCGCTCGTACCATCTTGTACGAGCCATCAGCATCAGCGCTCACCCTAACCCCGCAAGTCGGGCATTGGTGATAGCTGACTCCTCTGAATGGTCCTCGGTAGTTGTGCATGCGAGAGCCATCAGAAGGGCAAATGATTGGCAGTGACTTAGCGTGTTTGCGCATAGGACACGCTACGTAGCATACGAGCCGGAGGGGCCATGTGCCACATCACCCAACTGCGGTATGCATCTGCCGGAGTATCGCCAACACCTAGCCGCACTTCCATCTCTGTATCAGATAGATACAACTCAGACCGACAGTGCCAAACATCGACAAGCGGCAATTTGTGTAGCCTCGGTTTTGCCGGGTAACTCACTCCGGCCTCTTCCCATAGTACGGATTCATCCTGCGCTGGCAGTGCAGCTTGCCATCTGCATCCCTGAATGCGAGTTCAGCTAGTCTCTGCTGTCCCTGCGGAGGATAGCAGCCGGCATGCTCCTTCTGCCCGGCGTAGAGCCCATTGGAGTACGCTACGATACTCACGTTGACGAGCACCAAGATGCCTGCTGCCAGCGCGTAGATTTTGGGTGTCATCTGCGTATCCAATGCTCTACCGCTATGCAGCATGTCATAGAGCCGAGTAGCAACAAAGCCAGTGTTAGCGGCTGATTTGCATGCCAGACGCCGGCCCCGAAGACCATGACGTGGCTGGAGATGAGCAGGAGAATGGCTCTAGTCATATCTCCAGACCTCCGCAATGGAAGTACACCCAAAACTCTAGATTCCCCTTCTCGCGCTGCACGTAAGCCTCAGCTATCAGTTCTCGCAGTGACATGGCATGCTCTCTGGTGAGCGCCCCATGCGCTTCCGATACGTCGATGACCTCTACCCATTGCTCGCGGGTTAGCTTCTGGGAGTACTCTGCAATCACGCGAGCCTCACATACGCGCTCAAGCATCGGCTCTGCTCGTACTGCCTGCGCGAAGCATATCCAAGCTAAGAAAACTAGCGTGGTGGCGATGATTGCTAACCACCATCGCCATTTATTGGTGGTTTCTGTAGCCCAGATAGTGAGTAACAAAATCATCATCCCAAGCGTTACGCCAATAAGTACGCTCATTTCGTCTCCTGTCCTGGGCGCTTGGCGAGGACTGCTTCAAGTTTTTTGATGGCAACCTTTTCATACACTAATTTCCAGCCGCGGAGATGAAGTACGTTTCTTGCAGTTCTTTCCAACTCCAACGCCCAGTCGGCCATGTCGGCGACGTAGGTTAGTTGTTTTCTGGACTCAGGCTGGCCATACCAGTCCGCTAGATCCAGTACATGTTGCACTGCTTCTTTGTGATCGCTCATAGCACTACCGCTCCACAGTTAGTCGCATCCTGAACTACGTCCCACTGAATGCCCTTGATGCACTCCGACGGCAGGACTGCATCCCACGCGCTGAACTGGAATATCCCGCTGTACGGCAGCCCGTCATCAATCTTCGTGTCGGTTTCCTTCAAGACCTTGACTGGCGTCATAGCTCCAAGGTGCAATCTGTGTCTTGGGGGATGATCGTTCTTCCCGAAACTGGCGTCGAATCGGTAGTCAAGCCTAGCTCCGTAGGGATTGCTGGGGGCTTCATCGTTCCCCCATTGCATCAGACCAGAACCTCTAAGCTGCCCCCAAACGAGCTCAGCCTCGTCCGCCTCTACCCGTCCGCTGCGGTTCACGTCTCCCGGGATCTCCCGATAGCGATCCTGAAACGCCTGTATCGCCATGCGGACTTCAGACTGCTGGGAGATGTACGCCTTCGCTCGCGCAGAAGTCGAGAGCGCTTGTCCTTGGAGGATAGCGCCAATCGCAAAGCCGATGATCGCTATGACTATGGCGATCTCGATCATGGTTATCCCGCGCTGGTTCATGTTACCTCCTTTGTGGGTGACGCCATGCGGGATTCGAACCCGCATTTCCGTACTCTGGGTCCTGCTCTCAGCTAGCCTCACGGCTAGCAGCCGGTATTCATTCCCGGTTAGATGAATGGCGTCAATCATCGGAATACTACCAGTTTCACGCCCTGATCTCGCAGCCACTCCCGTTGAGTTGCGTAGGCATCAGCCTCGAAAATCTCCCGGCGAGTAGAATCCGGGATCGCGCATCCGTTCTGGGCGATGTGGACTAGCTCATGCAAGAGGACCGATGCGTGCTGCGGAATGGAGAGCGTCAGGTGATCACCGAGGTAAACCACGCCATTCAAGCATGCCCCAGCCGTCCGCGGATTGTGCGTCATGCGGATGATTTCCTGGCGAGAGACGGTCCTGATCTCGTCCGGTAGTCTCGCATCCCACCCTCGAGCGCGAAGCCAGGAGACCTGCTCTGCCATCAGATCCGGAGGAGTGACCACGATGCTCTGCAGCTCGGCTGGGGCTGGCGATCGCATCCACCAGACTACGGCTACTACGGCGGCTAGGATGGCTTTCATTCGCAGGAATCCGCAAAGATTCTGGCCCATTGGATGCGTGGCTTCACCTCGCCATACGGGGCGAACTGGTTTTCGCCAATGCTTACCCATGCGTAGCTCATCTGCTCTCTCATGAAGAAACGAGTATCATTCGAGATGATCCCATCGCGCCACATGACATGCACTATGGCGTGCAAGCCTACGCATGGCTCATAGAGATTGAATGGCGGCATTTCGCCTGTCATCTCCAGCGTATCGGCAATCGCCGTCCAGGCTTCTCGTTCGGTCATCCACGCCATAGTGCATGTCATGTATATCTTTCCGGTCGGCTAGTCACGTAGTTTGGCGAGTGTCTCTACGTAGTCGGCTGCTGCTTGAGCGGCTGCCAGTGACCTATAGAGCATCGTGCCGCCATGCACACACCAAGAGCATCCGAGTCCACCGTTACCTTCTGGTGTAACCGCCCACGGATCCCTGGGCCACCAGCGGATATACGATACCTTGAGCGCTTTGCCTTGCGCGATGATCCACGCGTCGATAGGCGATTGGCTTTCGGCGAATTCCTTAACGGTTAGCGTATCCATCTTAACCCTCCTGTTTGTATAGCGGCATTGTCCAGCAGGACTGGAATGGAGTCAGCCATTTTCTGCGGAATCGCGGATAATTTTTAACGATTGGCAGCAGATTTAACCGATAGCACACAAAAAGATGCCCTGCGCCGCCGAAAGCAGGCAGGGCCAAAGGAGGAGACTACTTGCAGAAGCTAACGAAACCGCGTGTGCCGGTCCTGATCGTGCTCAGGCGAGGAGTGCAGACTGAGCCATGCTCTCCGGCCCCCGTGGCTGAGGCAATGCCTGACGGGCTGGGAGTCGGACTGGCAGAAGGCGCGGGGCTCGGTGCTGGGCTTCCGCCACCGCCTTCTCCACCACCATTTCCACCCTCACCGCCATGTCCATTGCCGTTACCGTTTCCATGGCTACCATGCCCGTTACCATGTCCTCCGTGGCCATTCCCGTGACCACCACCATGACCTCCGTGGCCGCCGCCGGCATACGCCGGGCCGAATACAAACGCTGCTAATGTGACAAGCAGCAGAATTTTACCGCCGTGCATCTGATTCCTTTCTTGTGGATTGCAAGTCTAGGGCCTGTTGATAGTTGCCTGACGCTGGCCCACGATAGCGTTAGGGTTCTGTTATCGGCAGACTCTTTTGCCATGCTCGTCTAGTAGCGGCGTGTGTCCCACGTCATACTCCTGACACTTCGTCCGATCCTGCTTGCTGTAATCTGCCTTGAGCAGCCCGCATACCAGAACAGCTATCCCGCCGAGGATGATTACTCGCAGACTCCAGCGGTGAAAGGCTGTGTATACGCTGTCTACATCCGGCTGAGTGCGGAAGATGCGTCGGTTGATGGGCTTAAGTTCTACCATGAAACGCTCGGTAGAATCTGCGTAGCATTTCCGTTTCTTTCTGCTGTTGCTCCAGAAATTTCGGATCGCTGATTGCCGAATCTCCCCAGATCAAAGCTCTTGTCAGCTGGCCAAAGCTAGCTCCGCCATACTTGACATAATCAGCCTGATGAGTCTGCTCAAAGTCTCTCCCGATGTAATGCACCGCTCGAGGTGGCAGGAAGTCTGGGGACCGAGGTCCCCAGAATGCAGCCCATAGGCTCTTAGCCCAACTCATCATTCGACCTCCCTTTTCTGTCGCTCTAAACTCTCACGCAAGAATGCTTCTATGGCCTTGATGAATGCGTCCTGAAACCTAGACCACTCCTCTGCGCCATCTTCCATTTCTTTCTCTGGATTGAATCCATGTTTACGGAGCACGGCAGGAAAGTTTGCCGGTATCTTGGTCATTTCACCCTCCAAGCCATCTTGATGATCCACCAAGTCAGCGTTAGCCTCGGCCATCTGGTGCTCTTCATCCAGACGCCAGGAACGTATAGCTGATAGCGGAAATTGTCCTCCCCAAGATCCTGGGTGCGGAATATCGTAGGCTCTGGTTTCATCTGCGCGCAAAGGCCGTAACGCCACTAATCGTTTTAGTTTGTAGGCTCTTGCAGCCGTCTATTATCTCGCGGCAGAATTCAGCCATCTCATGCATGCACCTGTTACGCTCCTTATCGTTGTCTTTGTTGTCGCATGCTTCCATCCACTTATTGACGAACCACAAATGAATGTCTGGCCAGTTCAGGCCGACTCCTGCATCCCCGTGGAGTTGATCGTAGTAGTACTCGAAAGTCTGCGAGATTTTCAGAATCTTGTACTCAAGAGGTTGACAGCGGTCTAGCGTGCTACCTGATGTTTCGCTAATGCCATTCCCGACAGTAACTCCGTATTCGCGCATTTCCTTAATCATGGAAAGGCGAAACTCGTGAAAGCAGAAATCTCCAACCGCTAATTTCTTCATTTGTTCCTCCTCAGATGCTCTCGCTCCTCAGCGTCCAGTTCCTGACGCTCTCGGTCATTCAGCAGTCCGCTCATGCTAAGAGATCCTAGCGCCAATATCGCGACACCGACGCACACGGCGAAGATTCCCAAGCCCACGATCCACCCCCATTCGTACACGTTGGGGAGCCAGCGCATTACCGCGTGGAATACTTCTCGCATGCCTTTGTCGGCTCCCGAGAATACTTGGCGAGGACTAGCGATAGCGCTCCGATGAGTACCGTTACTATCACGGCCCAGATGACGGCGTTGCGCTTCCGGCGTAGGCTAAGTTCTGTCTCAGTCATCCACCAGCCCTTCCTCTAGCGTCGTTACGATCTGCTTCAGTAGCCGTAACCTTGCCTTGCGCACTTCCATATCCGGCAGAAGCTTGCGCACCTGCAGTCGCACGATAGCATCAGCATCCTGCTGCCAGCGTCGGTATTCGTCCTCAGATATCGCCTGAAATCCTGCCTTCCGCAGCTGGTCAATGATCGGCGGGACAAGCGCCCCGAATTGCAGCTTAAGATGCGGCACGCTGCGCCTCGACTGCCGCGCCTTTTAGCTTCTGCACGCGCTCATATGCTTCGCGCAGTCCGTGATCTCCCTTGGTTGGTCGCAACAAGAGCGTTACGTGCACAAGCTCCTCCAGTTCGGCATAGGCTGCGGCTAGCTGCACTAGGGGATTCTCGTCTGGGGTCATTAGTCTTTCTTGCCAGTAGCGCTGGCGTTCATGCTTGGCAGCAGCAGCACTCCTCGCAAAGAATAAATCAGCCAAAGCAGACCGAACACATGCCAAAAAGGCAGGGATAAGTATACCTGCGGTAGCCAGTAGAAGTACATTGGTGCCAGCCAATTCCACAGTACCCAAACTGGAATAGCCACGAAGAAACAAATTATGGAAGCAATGAGCAAGCCGATAATTGGAATCCTCAGTATGTTCACTTGTTTTCCTCATGTATGGCGGGCCCCGAGATGGGATTCTCTCTGTCAGTGTCGCAGCTGACTGCTAGAGCCATCTCGTGACCCATAGACTGGAGAAACGGAACTGCCGCGCTTAGATGGCTCAACCTTGCCGCGCCCCAACTTGGAGGAGGTGGTGGTACGCGGAAAATTTCCATCCAGTGTGCGGCAGCCCGTTTCATTGATTATCCTTGCAAACGCGAATCTCGATCACGCGATGTCTGCATCCTCCACGCTGTTCGCAATGCTGCGCTGCCTTCTTAGCAGCAGAATATGTCTTATGTTCACTGCAGAAAGTCCATAGACCGGCGCGATTCCAGATCGTCCAGTATCTTGGCTTCGATTGTGTCATGAGCGGATTGTCTGTCTATCCTGGGCGACGGTAAAGGGGAATCTGCGAGGATTTAACTGTCAGTAAAGCTTCCCGTGCTTGAACGGTCGCTTAGCGTTGTAGTCCATCTTGGCCAAAAGGGCCCCCGCTAGCCGTAACTCCCTGCCGGCGGCGTAGTCCATCGCTCGAATGACAAGATCCGCTAACTCAATCTCCTCAGCAGAGAAGTCCTCGATATGCTGATGGTCGGCATTAGGATTGCGGAGAGCTTCTGCGAGTTCGCTCAGCTCCGTGTGCATCAGGAGGACCTTGCGCTCTGGCGGATAGGCAATCTTCGGCCCGTCGCCCCAGAAGCCTTTCTCGCAGGCCATCTTATGACAAGCCCACGCGATGTCAGAGAAGCGTTTGATGAATTCTTCCCGCTGGAAATCACTTAGCATCTTTTCCCCAGTCAAGGTCAATGGTCTTTCTGGACGTAATCTCTGCCTTGATGTGCATGATCTGAGCGCCATCATAATGTGTCTCACATCCGAAACCGCGCACTTTCAGCAGTAGTACGCCGTCGCATTCTGCATCGCATCTAGCGTCGATTAGGTCAACTTCTGGCGGTAGCTGGAGAAGCTCTCGCAGAACCTCCCAGTGAATGCGTAGAATCGCTCGTTTCATTCTGTCCCCTTTGTCTTCCGCCATTCCTTCGGTCTGCCGAATACTCGCCCCCTCTCCCGCTTGTCCAAGCATTCCAGGCAGCGAATCGAGCGCGAGCCATTCACCCACATGAACTTGCTGAAAGCCTTCCGAGAGCCACAGTCAGGACAGCGGGCGCGTCCAGTTGGATGGGCATGGTTACCAGCGCCCCAGTTGACGTGCGTGGCTTTAGCCATTGGCATATGGCGTCACTGTCTCGATGACTCGAATCGGCCTAAAGCGCCATTTCCTGCAGACACCTTCTTGTCCTTTGTAGGCATTCATCTTATTGCGACACCAAGCTCTAGCAGCTTTCCTAGTGCAAAACACTAGAGCGCGCGTAGGCTCACCATCATAAGAAATTATCTTAGTGCCATGCCAAATGCTGCCTAGTAACATTTTTTCGCCATCTGCCGATGATCGAAACTCGATGCCCCAAAGTTTCTCATGCCAGCGCATTCTTGCCTTCCTCCACAAACTTCTCCGGGCATGCCCTCCTGATTCGTGCGATGATAACCTCGAGCTGCAAGAACGCTTCCGCATGCGCCGATGGATGATAGCGGACGCGGATGCAATCATGGCCTGCCATCACAAGCTGAGTACGCAGCGGCTGGGGGAAGATGACCGAATGCGACTCGGGGTAAAGTGGGGTCATGCGAAAAGTCCTTGTTGTTCTGTGGTTGCCATTTTGAGATTCGCGCAGGCCTGTTCCCAGTAGGATTTTTTCAACTCCGCACCAATAAATCTCCGCCCCATTGTGATAGCGACGTAGCCCTCGGTGCCTATCCCCATGAATGGCGAATATACGAGGTCGCTTGGATTGCTCCAAAGCTCCATCGCGCGCCGCACGACTTCAAGCTGCAGCGGGGCAATGTGCCGCTCATCAGCGTGTTCACGCGCGCTGCGATGCTGGAGTGTGTCCGATGGGTTGATGTCCGACCAAACTGGCGAAGCAATCTTCTGCCACCTCTCGACCGGATAATCCTCCGGCGTGTGTGCGATGAAGGCCTCGTTCTCTCCAGGCTTTCGCATCGTCACAAGATAGTCAGCGATGCCCTGCCGACTCATACTCGAATCCTTTCGGAGTTGTTTCCACAATAGACCAAGCGCCTTCGTGCGTTGCATCGCCGTCACTGGATCTTTCCAGATGCAGACTTCAGAGTGATAGATCCATCCCTCATCTTCGTGCATCTTGATGAGTTCGCCACGAAAATCACGGATGCCAATGTAGCCATGCATCGTCTTTGAGGTCGGGAGGTTCATGCAGTGAAACGAGAGCAGCCTTCCGGGCCTAGTGACTCGTAAAAGATCGCGCACAAGGTATCGGTAGTGCTCCATGAACTGCTCACTGCTCTTGCAGTTCCCCATGTCGCGATCGCTATTCGAGTAGGTGTAGAGTGACGCGAAGGGCGGTGAGTAGACGGTGAAGTCCACCGAGGCCTCGGCTATCTCGCGCGTCACATCAACGCAGTCCGCAAGGTGTGCCGTCCAGCCTTTGGTCTCAACCACGGCGCGGGTATATTCAGCTTTGTCACGGGCAATGGCTCCGTGCAACGCCGCCTCGTTCAAGTTGTGCATATGCTCGATCATTTCTTCAGCCATCTTCTCCGCGTCCTGTTCCTTGCGGCGAATGTTCGCTAGCACCGCGCCCTCGGTCTCGGCAAACACTACGTAGACGTTGACCGATCGCTCCTGCCCGAAGCGCCAGCATCGCCGTACCGCTTGATAAAACTGTTCATAAGAATCTGATAACCCGACGAAAGCTTCGTTCGGGCAGTGCTGCCAGTTCATCCCGAAGCCAGCGATTGATGGCTTTGTCACGAGAACACGGATATCACCGCGCGTGAACGCGAGCATAGCTCGCTCTTTCTCGTCCGGACTATCTGAACCGCGAATCTCGACCGCCCCTGGAATGGCGCGTATCAAACGATCGCCTTCGTCGTTCAGGTTGCACCAGACAATGAATGGCCATTTCGTGCTGTTGACAATCGCAGCGCAGTGTTTAACGCGCTCCTCGGCCGTGTCTCGCCGAGCCTGCAGCCGTTCAAGCAACGACGACGCCTCAACTGGAAAGAGGAATCCTGTCGTCGGCTCTTCTACCTTTACGCAGACTTCGTGCATCACAAGCTCTGGAAGGGTGAAGCGACTATCGTCATAGCCAAGGTCTGATGGTTTCTTGAGCATCACAGCCCACGAGCAAAGCCAGCGCCAGAAATCGCGCTGCGCGTGTCCCTTGAGGCGCCATTTCTGCGTCTCTCCGCCATCATGGACGAAGAACATCGATAGCATCTCGGCGCGCGTCATCGTGCCAATGAACTCGGCGTGATTACCCAGTTCCATGTAGTCATTCGGCGCCGGGGTAGCGGTACAAGCAAGCCGGAACGGTGTGCCCTGGAACGATTCGATGATCTTATTCCGCATGATCCCGTCGTGCGCCTTGAGGATTGACGATTCATCAAGCACGATGCCAGCGAAACGCCTTACATCGAATCGATCCAGAAGCTCATAGTTCGTAATCGTGATACCTGGCTTGCGGTCATCCGTACGACGATAGGCGGCGTCGATCCCGAACGACTCAGCCTCGTGTTGTGTCTGTTGTCCAACAGCTAGCGGGGCTAGAATAAGCACATCGCCAGGCACATGGCGAGCCCATTCGAGTTGCATGAGTGTTTTGCCAAGCCCACAATCCGCAAAGATTGCGGCTCTTCCTCGGCGTAGAGCCCAAGCAACGATATCTCTCTGGAAATCAAACAAGCTGGAATGTAGAGATGGAACCTCAGACAATCCAGTAGGCGAATCTATGATGCGTTTACGCTCTAAGAAATCCGCATAGTTCACCCCAGCGCCCTCCTGACCAATTCCAGCGCTCGCCCGCTTGTCACATCTTCTGGAGTCACGAGCAAAACGCGCCACCCGAGCAACATCGCCTCGTTCAATTTTTCGTACTCCTTCTGCAGGGCAGCAGGTCTCACGTGCCGTCCGCCGGCCCAGTTGCCACCGTTGATCTCGAGCGCCAGCAGGTAAAAGTACTCGTTATGGAGCATGAAATCGAAGCGCCACTTTCGCTCCGGATGGAATTTGTACTCCCGATCGTACTTGATCCCAGCCGCATCTAGTTGCCGAGCAAACTGCCCGCTAGGAGAATCGGCATCCTGAGCCTGCTTCGCGTCCATGCGCTCAGGCGTGGCGAGCTGCTTACCTTGTTCGTAGGCGGCCTTCTGCTCAGGCGTCCAACGCAATCCGCGAGTCATACCCAAATGATCCCATTGAGGCAAGCCGGGCATGACCATGGTCCTGCATTCGTATTGCCAGTGGCAAAAGGCATGTTAGGATCATAATGGAGTTGGCCGTATCCTTGGCACTTAGGACATAGATGAGATAGATGAGGCTGCCGACTTAACTCGCCGAGCAGGCCTGCGGCAACAACTTCACGTTGAGCAAGCTCGGCTAATACTTCCTCAGCCTCTCGCTGCAGATTCGGCCACTCAGAAATGCGACCAGAGACGCAGCCTTGCGCTAAGGCGGCTAGATTCGGATAGCGCTCCCTTGCTGTCATGGTTTTTCTTCGTCAAATATATGTGTGCACTTCTGTGTGAAGAACATAATGACTAGTCCTGCACAGAGAACACCCCAAACAGCCCAGATTGCACCATTTGCCCAGCTAGGTAGCTGCAATCGATCTAGCAATAGCCATATGGTTGCGGTGCTAAACATCGGGAGCCGCGTCGGTATTTCCGACGGATGAATTACTTTTTGCCGCTTCATGTCAGTTGTCCGTCCAGTTCTGGCAGCCATACTCCAAACTCTGTGATATACCACTCTTCCGTCGCTTCCATGAATGCGGCAAACTCAGCAACATTGCGCGCGCTGGAGCGCTTGAGCGGGAAACGCAGGGCGAGGTCACCGATCTTGCGCGTCGTATAGCCGAAATAGCGGCAGAGAGCAAACTCATGCATCTCCTCTGCGCTGTAACCTGTGACCTCAGCCGCAGCCGTATGCAGCGCCCACAGTCGGGCATTCTGAGTGCTAGATCGCTTGTCCTTGTGTAACTCGACCGTGATATCCCAGAACCGCGTAGGCGCGAGTTTGGACAGCGCCTTGAGCACTGTTTCGCGGTTCTTGTGCGTCATCACGTAGAGCATTGCTAGAACGGTGCCTCTAAATCATCTGAATCTGGCGAAGGCCTGGACTTCTCTGGCTTCTGCTCCTCTCGCATGGGGCGGAAGGCAAGCGAGAGGAACGGCCCGCTCTTGCCCTCCTTGCGCCAACCTGAAACGCGGTACTCAATGCCATCAACCATGCACGTCCCGCCGTAGTCAGGAGACTTGTCTCCGCGCTTCTCGTCGTTGCGGAACAATATCCCAGTCATGTCTCTATTGGTCATTTCTTCTCCAGTTTTGCCTGCTGGGCTTTCTTGATCTCGCGGCGGCATCTTGCATCAAGAGATGACCACAACGCACTCTTTGCCTCAGCCGTCCATTGCGTGCCGTTGCATTCTTCCAGGATAGCTAGCGCCTCTTTGAGGTTGTTGGCGTCAAAGGCTTCTCTGACCTCTGCGGCCTTATCCATTACGACAGTTTGCATGTCAGGGGACAAAGCCTCGAGCGTGCCGGCTGCAGGTGTGATCTTGCCTTTTTCCTGTGCCACTCGCTTTGAAATTTGGGATTTGACTCTGTCTTCATCATCTTCGCCTGTTTCGATGCTGAACATTTTCAGCATGGCGTACTTCGTGGCGTAGGAAACGGCCTTTCCTGGTGCCTTGTCCCCTTCATCCATCGCATGCGCAGCAACACGCAGGCCAACCTTGTCCGACGGTTCGTCCACGTTCACGAATTCCACGACATAGATAGCCTCAACGCGAATGATGGGAATGCCTTTCCCAGTTGTCGTACCGCTTGGGGATGCTGAGATACTCTCAAGAGCAGGAACGATTAGCACGCCGTGAGTAATCAAATGCTCTCTGAGCGCCGAGGTCACTGCGTCGTGAGTGACCGCCATGTAGCCATAGCCAGATACCTGCTTATCTTTTTGCACATAGGCGACGGCACGACGAATCTCGTTCAACCGCTGGTAGATATTTGGCTTGCGTTCTTCAGTCATTTCGCTGGCTTCTCGCGGTCTTCTGGTGTGCGTGTAGTCTTCGGCAGATGCAGCCCGAGTGCCATTCGTACACACTTGCCTTGCGAATGGTTGATCGTGCCGACCGCCATCTCATGGTCGTAAATCTGCGCTAGCAGCATGCCGGGCTTTCCCTCTTCCGACCACTGACAGATCTGCTCCCACATCGGCACGATCTGCTCCCACTGCTCCTCAGTAAGCTGAATGCGGATTGTCACAGTCCATTCTCGATCATGAGGGCGATTTCCTCGAAGGTGCTTTGCACTCCGCCGATATCTCCATCATTGCATTTGGCTAGCATGCTTTCAGCCGTGCCTTTGATCTCAGACCAGTCTTTCACTTGCCATGGCACCTCAGCACATTTGCCCCATTCTGGCTCGAATATAACCCCAGCCTTCAACGCGCATTCCTGAAGGACGCCAAGGCAGCAGTGCCTGCCAGCGCGACGCATGTAGCCCTTGCCCTGCAAATACTTCCCGGACCGCAGGGCAGCTAGCCAGAGCTTCTTAGCGTGTGGATTCATGCTTGCCTCCTAATGAATCGTGACAGCTGCGATTTTGGCTGTGGTCATTTCAGGTTCACTAGTGGGATAGCGTCACCCATAACGGTAGCTGGCAGTTCGCCATTCCATTTCTCAATCCACTTGAGTTTGACGTAGTCAGCTCCGCCCTGCGATGTGACAGCTTGTGCTTGGATACGGATGGCCTCGGCCTCTGCCTTGGCTTGCGCTACGCGCTGCTCGGCCTCGATCTTGATGCGCTCTAGGTCGCGTTGGGCTTTCTGTGCATTCTGGTCAGCTACCTGCTTCTGCTCGATTGCGGCGTTAAAGCTCTGGCTGAAATCGAAGTTCGTAATCAGCACATCGTGGATGTTGATGCCAGCCGCGCGCTCACCAACTGCTAACGTTACTGCGGTCTTGACCTTTTGACGGACCTCTTCACGATGCGTGATAAGCTGTTCAGCCGTGTATTGTGCAGTGACTGACTTGAATCGATCTTGCACGACAGGGTCAATGATCTTGCTGCCGTAATCTAGGCCAACCTCTCGGTATAGGGCTGGGACGTTGTTCCCGTTTAGCGTGTAATTGATGGCGAGTGTGGTATGGACACTCTGCAGGTCCTTGCTGGCAGCCTCGCCCTTTGCCTCCTCTTTCTGCATGCGGATATCTACATCAATCACACGCGCCAAGGGATTTACGACATGGAAACCCTCGGTAAGGGCGTTCGGATGCACCTCTCCGAACACAACGACTACGCCGCGATGTCCGGCTGATACAGATACAAAGGGCCATAGTACTATCAGGAGGATCAGGCCCAAGACAGCGGCGGTTCCAAAGATGGCTAGGCGAATCAGATTCATATACTAAAGCTCCACAAGAGAACAACGAAAAGTACCGCTGCAAATAGCACTGCTGCGGCTATGAGAATTTCTTTGCCTAACCGCTTGCGCAAATCAGGCGGAGCAAACCTAGCCGCTAATAGACCTCCGAGAGCTAGCGCTAGGAATGGGGCGAATGCAAGTAGTAATCTCATGGCTAATCGCACGAAGCCGCGCGGGTTACAATGGCGACCCAGCAGTTCTTGATCATCATATCCCAGCGCGCCCATGTGCCATATCCGACTGGGTGGTAGCGCAGGTAATCTTGTTCTACGGCTTGCTTGACTAGCTCTGGCGGACCCTGATGCGTGCGCACAAGAAGATAGCCGTCTTTCTTCCATGGGGTGCTGATAAGCTCGGTCATTTCGTCATCTCCGGCATCATCCTAATCATGTCCAGCGCACCTGCAGAGTACGCAATCTGCGCCATGAGCTTGTCAGCATCGGCCGTTACCTCAGTTGGCAGGCTCGCCCACCAAATGGCAAAGCTAGCCTCGAATGCAGCGAGATCTGGATTCATTTCTGTCCTGGGCGCTTAGCGAGGGCCGCATCGATCTGATCGCAGATTGCCCATTCCCCAGGAGCGCCGCCAACATAGTCATCCATGCAACCACGTACATGAATCACGAGCCTCTCCAACTCTATCGCCCAGTCGGCCATGTCGGCGACGTAAGCGCAGCGATCACACTCATCATCTCTGTCGGCTTCACCGAAGGATCGCACATGTTGCACTGCTTTCCAGTGATCGATCATTGTCCTTCCTCCTCTAGCACTAGAGCGAGCAGATGCAGAAACATGAAGCGGGCGGATTGGCGTTGCTCGCCGAAAGTAAGCAAAGTTGGGATTCGTAAGCCGGCCGCATCTAGGATCTCCATAACCATCACGCCAATTCTAGAATGATCGGTCGCGCAGAAACCTTCTGCCACATATAGGACTGCATCAGCGACGTACTCATGCTTTCCTTTGGGCATATGCCGCCGTCCATCCCATAGGAACTCATCGGCGGCCTTGCGCATGATCTGGCTGGGTTTCATGCTGTATGGTCAAACCACTGAGATAGCATGTAGCCTACTGCAGCGATCTTGTGCTCATGCTTAGGTTGGAACGAGCCTAGCGTGGCAAGCTTCATCATGTTCGCATCTAGCGCAGCTACTAGCTACACCTTGTCTCGGGACATAGCATGAGCAAGGCGCTGGAACCGGATCAATCCATTCGCCAGGAGTGCATACACAGCCAACAGGCATGTGCCTAGGCTCGAATCCATGATGCTGGTCATCCGGTTTGCCGCAATGGCGACAAAGCAGAATCATGATCGAATCCTCGCAATCGCCCGATAGATCGTGCTGAGCGCGATATGCTCAGCCTTGGCTGCCGCATACGGGGTCTGGCCGAGCCGCACGCGGGCCAGGGCTCGGCGGGTGGACTCGCGCAGCCGAGGATGGCTGATGGATTCTGCAGCGGAGCGGATAGCGGCCGGGCTGGGATCACGCACTCTTTGCGTCCTTTGTGTTTTCGGCGAGCAACCGCTGCTGCCGCAGGAATAAGAGCAGAGCATCCAATACTTGGTGCTCTAAGTAAATCGTGTTACTAGGTCCGAGGCCGTTTTCTGTAGTAAGCCAGATCCCATGGTCATGCATTTCGACATAAACAGAATCACCCAAGTACATCTTCGTCATTAATTGTTCTCCGCTATCGGCCCGCACTTGCAGCCGTCCTGAGTCTGGGCGCCGCACTGATGACACCAGGGCGCGCCGTCGTCCTCATCTACCG
>Ga0209321_10001327_pt1 | contig 16868 bp, 16 predicted proteins | sample Rifsed16ft4_FD_184012 | JGI IMG/M metagenome (GOLD analysis project Ga0209321, IMG submission 184012) | Soil microbial communities from Rifle, Colorado, USA - sediment 16ft 4 - CSP-I_5_4 (version 2) | ecosystem: Environmental > Terrestrial > Deep subsurface > Rock core/Sediment | place: Rifle...
AGGAAGTCCCATTCGGAGATCGTCGGATCACAGGTTCCTTGCGCCTACCCGACGCATTTCGCAGCTTGGCACGTCCTTCATCGGCGCCCGAGCCGAGCCATTCCCCAGACAGCATGTTAGCCACGGACCTGTCGGCTTAGCACACGTCCAGGATGCATATGATCGGTATCAAGGGACGCTGTGCAGTCGGCGCGCGTGCGCCTCCAGCGACCTCTACCCCTTCCCCTTCGACGCCCGCGCACGTCGAGGGTGCACATCGTCTCCGAGTCCAAAACGGGATGCCAATGGTGCAGAGCCCAATTACTCGGAGGCCTCCTTCTCTATGCGACGGGGCTATTTAATCCTTGTCTCATGGCTTGTTCGAATGCTTCCCGGACCCGCTCGTCTCGGCCTGGGACGGAGGTCGTGTCACGAGGATGACGACGAACAGGACGGCGAAGAGAAGAGTCACGCCGAGCGACGCGGCAATCCACGGCTGCCACTCTTCAAAGGGCCAGATCGAGGGGACCACGAGCATCTCGGCGACGAAGGATACGGAGGCCACCACGAGCCCTATCTCGGCGCGACGCCTTGCCTTCTTCAACAGATCCGAATGAGAGCCGGCGATGGCACGGATACGGTAGCGAGTCCGAGTCCGAGCACCACCCACACGATGTCGGGAGGGCGGAAGGTTCGACCTTGAAGGAGGGCAACAAGGGCAAGGGCCGAGATCAACGAGCCTGAGAAGAGACCTACGGCGGCCGCCCGTTTCATGCGTCGGACCAGCTCCTCGGGCGGAGCCGGTTGCACTTCCAAACGTCTCACGGCTTCATCCCGGGCATCTGGACGATTCGAGCTTTTCCTCGGCCGACGAGGATCTCCGCAATCGTCTTCGGGAGCGTGACGACGTCCTCCTTCTTCAGGCGGTACGTCGTGTCGATCCCCGCAAAGGGTGGGAGATCCTCGAGCACGTGGACCAATACGTGGTCCTTGAGGCTGGGGGCGGCGGGCGGGCGCTTCGTGTCCTCGGCCCTTACGGTGCGCATCCGTTCCGGTTCCTTCGGAGGCGGTCCGGGCTTCGCGGCTTCAAGGGGCGCGGTCGTGACCGCCTCACGACCGAACGGCGAGCCACCGAACGCTTCGGCCCGAGCCTCCTTCAGGAGGGAGACGAGGCCCTCGAAGAGGATGCGGTCCTGGGCCGGCAAGTTCGGCACCTCGACTTCCGCGCCGCTCGCGCGGCTCGAGGCCAGGAGGGCGAGCTTCCGCTCCCGATAGGTGAAGATCTGATCGCGTCGCTTGCGGACCTTACGCAGCTCGTCCTGCAAGAGGAGTGACTTGGGCGAGTTCGGGTCCTTCGTGGCTTCCGCATTCGCGGATTCCCCGAGGCGCGTAATGTATCGAGCGAGCTTGTCGTAGAAGTCGACCTCGAGGCTCACGAGGGTCTTCTTCCCGCTCTCCTCCCGGTAGAGCTTAGTGACGCGCTCAAAATTCACCTCCTCCTCGCCCGGCACGATGTCGGCATCGGGAGGCCGCTATAAGATGCCGCCGGCGGCACGCAATCCTTATTGGGTGTGGGCCTTTACTATCTTTGGAAATGCTCGACTCCGCCCTCCGCGAGTCCGCGGGCGCGGTCCTTCTCGATGTCCTCGTGACGCCGGGAGCCGCGCGGACCGAAGCCCGTGGCGTGGATCCGTGGCGGCATGCGCTGCGGATTCGGGTCGCGGCGCAGGCCCACGAAGGCGCCGCGAACGACGCCCTCGTCCGCTTCCTGAGCGATACGCTCGGCCTCCCCCGATCCTCCGTGCGGATCGCATCCGGCCGCGCCGCGCGCCGCAAGACGATCGCCCTGTCCGGCATCGAGCCCTCGGAGGTCGAGCGCCGTCTCGCGGGAGGTCCCTGATGGATTGGGAGCGGCTGCACGAGGATCTCCAGCGCGTCCTCGAGGACCTGCACGAACGGAACCGCGAGGCGCCGGTCATCGTCGAAGGGGAATACGACCGCCGTGCCTTGCGATCGCTGGGTGTGACGGGCGACATCCGGCTCATCAACGAGGGCACGACGATCTTCGCCCTCTGCGAGTCGATCGCCGGGAGCTACGGCCGAGCGGTCATCCTGACGGACTGGGACGTCCGCGGGGGACGCCTCGCGAGACAGCTGAGGGACGGACTTTCGGCGAACGGCGTCCGCTTCGACGAGGACATCCGCGCCCGGCTCACGCGCCTGTGCCGCAAAGACATCACGGACGTCGAGTCCCTCGGGACCTTCGTGAACCGCGTGGCCGAGCACGCCAACTCGCGGTATCGGCAGCGCCCGTCGAAGCAATGGTACTCCCGACGGGTGCAGGGACGCGACACTCGCCGACGTTCTCGGGATTGATAACTCGGACCGCAGAATCTTTAAATAGGGCCGTTTCCAGTGGGGAACCGGGATAACGGCCCAGTCCGCGAATCTTCGATCCCACTCATCCGAATCCTCCTTTCCTGCCTCCCGGAGTTGGACGGCAAAGTCGCCCTGAGGGGCACCGAGAGATGTCCGGATAGCGGGACGCAAGCCGCAGACCTGGCCGAAGTCCGGACAGTGCGAACATGAACATCGATCCGAGTACGACTAAATATCTGATCCAGGCCCGCATGGAGGCCGAGGGGATCGTCGAGAAGCCTGATGTCGTCGGGGCCGTCTTCGGCCAGACGGAAGGGCTCCTGGGCGAGGAACTCGACCTGCGGGACCTGCAGAAGAGCGGCCGCATCGGCCGCATCGAAGTCGACGTGCAAAGCAAGAAAGGCCGCAGCGAAGGGACGATCCTCATCCCGTCCTCCTTGGACCAGGTCGAGACCTCGATCCTCGCCGCCGCCTTGGAGACGATCGACCGCGTCGGCCCGTGCAAGGCGACGATCAAGGTGGACAAGGTCGAGGACGTCCGGGTGACGAAGCGGAACAAGATCATCGAGCGCGCGAGGGCCCTCCTCAGTTCGATGGTCGAGGAGTCCAAGACCTCCGGGTCCGACCTCCTCGACGAGGTGCGGCAGTCCGTCCAGGTGTCGGAGATCGTTTCCTTCGGCGCGGAGCGCCTGCCCGCCGGCCCGAACGTCGCGGACAGCGACGCGATCATCATCGTCGAGGGCCGTCAGGACGTGCTGAATCTGCTCCGCGCGGGGATCAAGAACGCGCTCGCCGCGGAGGGAACGAACATCCCGCGGACGATCCAGGAACTCTCGAAGGAGCGCGCCCTGACCGCTTTTGTCGACGGAGACCGCGGGGGCGATCTCATCCTGAAGGAGCTCCTCCAGGTGGCGGAGGTCGACTTCATCGCCCGCGCGCCGCGCGGGAAGGAAGTCGAGGAACTCACCCACAAGCAGATCATGAAGTGCCTCCGGAACAAGATTCCCGCGGACCAGTACGTGGAGATGTACGGCCTCTCCGGCCAGGTCTTCAAGCCGGAGGCCGAGTTCCCGGAGCCCCACCCCGCAGGCGGCGGAGGCCGACCGGAACCGCGCGGGGAGACGAGGCCTCCGGAGCCCAAGGAGCGGCGCGAGGAGCGCCTCCCACCGCCCCCGCCTCCGACGGTCACGCCGACGACGAAGGTCCTGAACCCGAAGCTCGAGAAGTACCGGGACATGCTCGTCCAGCTCGGCGGCTCCTCCATGGCGAGGCTCCTCGATGAGGCGGACAGCGTCGTGACGGAGGTCCCCGTGCGGGAGCTCGTCGACACCCTGAAGACCGCCAAGCAGACTCGCGCGGTCGTCTTCGACGGGATCATCACGCAGCGGATCCTCGACATCGCGTCCGAGATGAGCATGCACTCCGTCGTGGGAACGAAGATGGGCACGATCACGAAACAGCCTTCCGGAATCGACGTGTGGACGCGGAGTGACCTCGCTCCGTAGATGAGGTGGACGCCATCGCGCGCGCGAAACTGCTCTCGGCCGACGAAGGCTTCGCCCTCGACGACTTCGAGACGACCACGGAGATCCAGATTCCGGATGATCCCCTGAAGCGAGTCGTCGGCCAGGAGGAAGCGGTCGCCCTCGCGCGCGTGGCCGCGACGCAGCGGCGGCACTTCCTGCTCGTCGGCCCGCCCGGCACGGGGAAGTCGATGATCGCCCAGGCTCTCTCCCTTCACCTGCCCTCCGTCACGGAGGAGATCCGCATCGTACATAATCCCGAGAATCCGGAACGTCCGCTCGTCGAGGTCAAGCAGCGGGACGAGGTCGTCCAGGAGCAGACCCGGCTCGCGGGAGCGGAAGGGGAGCTCATCGACCCGAAGGAGGCTCCGATCAACGTCGCGGAACGCCTCGGATACAAGTGCGCCCACTGCGGGACCTACTCGCCCTCGGGGGACCGCGTGTGTCCGAAGTGCGGCCGCCCGAAGTCCGCCGCTCAGGCGCAGGCCGGGAACCCGTTCGGGGATCTCCTGGGCGGCATCTTCGAGGTCACGTTCCAGCAGCTCGGCGGGCGCGACCGCGTGACGACGACGCGGCAGCAGTTCGGCAAGGAGGAAGTCGTCGTCTACGAACGAGCCGGGGACATGATCCGCGTCCTCGACCAGAAGGCGCTCGAGAAGCGTCGCGAGGTGGAGAAGGAAAGCCCTCGCAAAGTGCTCGTCCCGATCACCCGCCGGCCGTTCATCCTGGCGACGGGCGCGAGCGAGACGGAGCTCCTGGGGGACGTGCGCCACGATCCCTACGGCGGCCATCCGCAGCTCGGGACCCAGCCCTACGATCGCGTCGTCGCGGGCTCCATCCACGAGGCTCACGAGGGCGTCCTCTTCATCGACGAGCTGCCACAACTTGGCCACTTGCAGCGGTACATCCTGACGGCGATGCAGGAGAAGCGCTTCCCGATTTCCGGGCGGAATCCGCAGAGCGCCGGCGCGAGCGTGAAGGTGGAGAGCGTGCCGTGCGACTTCATCTTCGTCGGCGCGTGCAACATCCAGGACCTCCCGCACATCCTGTCCCCGTTGAGGTCGCGCATCACGGGCGCGGGATACGAGGTCCTCGTCGAGACGACGATGCCCGACGGGGACGCGAACCGAGCGAGGCTCGCACAGTTTGTCGCGCAGGAGATCGCGATCGACAAGCGCGTGCCGCCCGCGTCGCGGGACGCCGTGATGGTCGTCATCGAGGAAGCCCGCCGCCGGGCGAAGACCCTCGACAACAAGGACAAGGCGCTCAGCCTGCGGCTGCGAGAGCTCGGCGGGCTCATCCGCGCGGCGGGAGACATCGCGGTCGTCGAGGAATCCGGGGTCATCGAGGCCGAGCACGTGCGACGCGCAATCCGCGTGTCTCGCTCGATCGAGGACCAGATCCGCGAGCGCTACGGGTCGTACTCGGCCGGCGTAGGCACGGACCTCTCACCCGCGCAACGCGAAGCCTCGCCCTACCATTACTGGAACGAGCACCGAGCGGACGACGTCCAAGGATACCAGTAGCGGGGCCGGTCAGACGAACTTCACCATCTTGTAGCCGTCCTCCCCGTCCGTGTAGAACTTCGGGAGTACCGTCTGGGTGTCGAACCCGTATCGACGGTAGAACCGGATCGCCTCCTCGTTCGACTTGCGGACCTCGAGCTCGATCCGCCGGAGGCCCCGCATCCCGCACATCTGGACAAACGCGTCCATCATCTGCCGACCGATTCCCTGGCGGCGGAATCCCGCCGTCACGGCGAACATCAGGATCCGGGCCTGTCCGTCACTCGTCATCACGGACGCGAGGAATCCGACCGGATTTCCGTTGGCCTCCGCGATGAGGAATCCGTCCCGCCACCATCGGTGGATGTCGAGGTACAGGGACGTCGGGTAGTTTTCCCGCAGGGCCTCGCGGACGATCGATGCGACCGCGGGAATGTCGTTCGGGACAAAGGGCCGGACGCGCACGCGGCCGAAGCGAATCCTCGGCCGCATTTCAACGTGACGGTCGCCGGCAGGCTCATGCCCGCCGGAGACCTTCGTTGCGCGTGCGAGTCGCAATCGAGCTCTCCGGGGAGCATCCGACCCTCCCGAGGGCGGAAGCCCTCGCTGCGATGGCGGCGGAGCGCGTCGACATCCGGGAGGCGGCCTTCGGGAGTCGCTTGCTGCGGCTCGATGCGATCGGGCCCGTCGAGCGAGCCTTGCAGCGGATCGGCCTGGCTCACCTGGCCTCGGAGGAACTCGTCGCGGGGGACTTCGACGCGGTGCGGGAATTCGCCCGGTCCACGGACCTGACGGGCCTGACGTTCCGGGTTCGGGCGCGGGGCATCGGACTGGAGGTCGACGCGGGCGCTCTCGAAGGAGCCCTCGGAGCGGATTTCGGGCGGACGGGGCGTGTCGATCTCGAACACCCCCTGCTCGACTACCGGCTTCTCGTGGGCGAAGAGTATGTCCTCGGCCGGATCGTCCATCGCGTGAACCGGTCCCGGCTCGAGGCCCAGAAGGTCGCGCGGAGACCTTTCTCCCTTCCGATCTCCCTCCACCCAAAGTTCGCCCGAGCCCTCGTGAATTTGGCACGGGTGCCGATGGGGGGGACGCTCTTCGATCCCTTTTGCGGTACGGGAGGGATCCTCCTCGAGGCGGCGTCTCTCGGCCTCCGGCCGGTGGGGTCGGATCGGATGACCCGGATGGTCCGAGGAAGCCGCAAGTCCCTCCGGCACCTCTCGCTCGATGCGGACCTCCTCGTGGGGGATGCGGGCGCCCCTCCCCTTCGAACCGGGAGAGTCGATGGGATTGCAACGGACCCGCCCTATGGCCGGGCCGCGTCGACTCGAGGGGAGCCGATCCACCGACTGTATCGACGTGCGTTCGAGGCTTTCGCCGCGACGCTCCCGGAGAGGGGCCATCTCGCGATCGTCCTGCCGGACGAGAAGGCGATTCGTCTCGGGGAGGAGCGAATGGTCCTCCTGGAGAGGCATGAGATGCGGGTCCACCGGTCCCTCGTGCGTCACTTCTGTGTCTTCGTCACGTCAGAACGACGGTGACGTCCAATCGCCCGGAGACGCGCTCGTCCAACGTGGCTGCCCGCAACGCAAAATTGAGTTCAACGGGGAGCGGTGCAGGCCACGTGGCAGGGGCGGTGATGAGGACGCTCACCCGCGCCCGCTCCGTACCGTTCAGGATGAACCTCACGGTGTCGTTGCTCGGGGGCCAGGTCTGGTTCCCAACCGTGAGCGGCTCAAAGACGATGTCGAAACCGGCGGCGACCATGTTCTGTTCGTCTGCAATCGTCAGGACGATCCACTGACCCGAGAGGCCCGTCTGATTCACGAAGAAGGCCAACCCCGCGACTCCTCCGAGGCCGACGTTCGTGGTGAGGCCGGTGATGGGATCGAGGTCAAGATCGTGGAAGTGGATGTTCCGCTCGCTCTCGATGGCCACGAACGGTTGTGGGACGAACGTGATCAACAGGATGACGACCGCGCTGACCCCGATGAGTCTACGCGGGACGTCGAGCGGCGTGAGGTCGTTCAGCGGGGGCGGGTGCCGTACGCCCAGCATGAGGATTAGGAACCCGAAGATGAACCATCCCGGGTAGAGGGAGCTCAGGGCAAACAGCCCCAGGATCGCGGCCCACGACAGGTAGAACTGGTTGCGCCCCAGGAGCGCCCGCGCGACGTGACCGCCGTCCAGCTGGCCAGCGGGGAGCAGGTTGATCGCCGTGACGAACAAGCCGACCCATCCGGCGAAGGCGAGGGGATGGAGTGCCACCGATAACGGGAAGAAGAGGGAAAGGAACCTGAACAGGACGGAAGGCTGGATCGCTTCGCCGAGCAGACCCGTAGGTGTGGCGGCGGGAGCCGTCGTGGAGAGGGCCAGTCCCGCGAGCGTGACGGGGATCGCGATCGCAAAGCCGACGAGGGGACCCGAGATGCCGATGTCCAGAAGGGCCCGCCGGTTCGGGATGGGATCGCGCATGCTGATGAACGCGCCGAACGTTCCGAGCGGCGGCAGGGACGGAAGGAAGAACGGCAGGGACGCGTGGACCTTGTACCGCTTCGCCACGAGGTAGTGACCCATCTCGTGGGAGCCGAGGATCGTGAGGAGCGGGAGCGTGAAGAACACGGTCCCATAGCCGATCGCCTCTGCAGACAGGAACGGGACCCCTGAATAGTCGGACCAGTTCCACGCCCCGCCGAAGAAGACGGTCGTCAGGATCGTGAGGAGGAGGAGGATGAGGTTCACCTGCGTCTTCGCGAAGCGCGCAGGCGGTCTCCGCTGGACATGGACGAGGACCTCACCGCCCTCCCGGGTGATCGTCGGGATGTAGTCCCGCGCGATGAGTTCCTGCCGGAGCGCGTCGAACGGGGCGTCGAGGCCCGCGGGCGGGATCGCGATTTGGAACGTGAGCGCGATTGGGGTCACGAGGACGCCGTGCACCGGGAAGTGTCGCGCGACCGCCGCCTTGAGCGACTCGATTTCCGCTTCCGCGGACATCATCGCGGGAGCCAACCACCTCCGCTATTTGAAGATGTGCGGGGAGCGCAGGTTCACAGGGCCGGCGTGCCGAGGAACCAGAGGAGGACCGCGGTTGCGATCCCTGCGGCGGCGAACCGAAGGCCGGTGAGGAGGACTCGTTCCCGCACGAGGCTCCCGAGGTAGATGCCGATCGAGAACAGAAAAATGAGGATGATTGCGAGGGCGGCAATCGCCGCGGATCGGAAGTCCAGGAAGAAGAAGGGTAGGATTGCAAGGGAGACCGCGAGGATGGGCGCGAGGCCGTGGACAAAGGCGCTCACAACGGTCGCGAAGCGAAAGGCCTCTCGGTGCTCCTCGCTGAGGCGGGCGAGCATCGCCCGCTCGATCGTCCGGATGTCCAGTTTCTTTTCGACGCGCTCCACTTCGAATGCGCCGACAGCGCTGCTGACCGCGAGCGCGATCCCCGCTCCGATGGACGAGGAGATCAGGAGGGGCTTGTCGCTCTCCGACGCTCCGAACGCCACGGCGGCGGTGATCACCCCGAGAATCGTCAGCGCTCCATCGAAGGAGGCGGTCACGAAGTATCGGCGCAGGATGGGGCCGACGTTCGTGATCTCGTTGTACTCACGGATCCTTCGCCGCCAAGCGCGGAGGTCCATTTCACCCGCTCTCGATCCCGAGCTTTTGGCGAACAAGTTCCTCGAGGCGGGCGGCCGCGGCCCGCGCCTGATCCATGTTCGGGAAGCTCGCCTGTGCGAAGTCCGGCTTCCCTCCCCCTTTCCCGCGGAACTGCGGAGCGACCTCGCGGACGAGTTCGGCTGCGTCGAGGGGCACCTGGGAACCTCGGGTGAGGACGAGTTTCACGTCGCTCGGCGTCGCGGCCCAGTAGATCCCCGTCGCCCTCGATTCCGAGGCCGTGGCCTTCGACATGGACATCATGAATCCGACGCCTTGCGGGACCTCGTCCTTGAGGAGGGGCCAGGGACCTTTCGCGGTCTCGATCTCCTGGCGGGCCTTTGCGGCCGCCTGCTCGTCCGTCGAGCGCTGGGAGAGCTTCCGGTACTCCTTCCACTCGGCAACGAGCTTCTCGGCCACGCCGACGACCTGATCGGGTGTTGCGCCGAGGATTTCCGTCAGGCGCCCGAGGTCCTGCGCCTGTTTCCGGATCATGTCGAACGCCCCTCGGCCCGCCGCATACTCCAGGCGGACCACGCCGTCTTGGATGCGCGAAGACCGCAGGATCTTGATCAGCCCGACGTCCCCGGTCCTCGAGACGTGGGTCCCGCCGCACGCCTCGACGTCCCACTTGGGGATCTCCACGACCCGGAGTTCGCCTCCGGGGACCGAGCCTCCCTGGTAGAGCCGAAATCCGAACTTCCGTTCCGCGACATCGCGGGGGAGGAACTTCGCCCGCACGAGCCGCGACCCGAGGACCTGTTCGTTCGCGAGTTCCTCGATCTTCGCGACCTCATCGTCCGTCAGGGCGTCGAAATGCGTGATGTCCAGACGCGCCATGTCCGGGGCCTTGTGAGCGCCCGTCTGCCAGACGTGGTTCCCAAGGACCTTCCGGGCGGCCCCGAGGACGATGTGCGTCGCCGTGTGGTTCTTCATGAGCGCCTCTCGCCGCGGCGCATCGATCTCGCACGCGACGCGCTTCCCGACGAGCTTCGAGGCGTCCCCGCGGACGAAGTGGAGGACGATGGTCCCGATCTTCTGGACGTCGTGGACCTCGTAGTCACCGATCCTCCCGTGGTCCGCCTCCTGTCCGCCGCCCTCCGGATAGAAGTACGTCTGGTCGAGGACGACGGTCTCGCCGTGCACCGCGAGGACCTTCGCGCGAAACGTTCGCTTCCTGCGGTCCTCGTAGACTCGGAGCTTCGTCGAGGGGAGGTCCTTCGGAAGATCGATCGGTTTCACGCCCTCCGTAGCTGCCGGCCGTTCATGCCGCGCGGCGACCTGCGCGTAGAAGTCGTCCGGAATCTGGACGGGCAGGTCCGTGAAGTCCTGCACGATGTCGGGGTTCAGTCCATGGCTGTCATACAGCTCCACGAGCGTCTCGATGTCGAACGAGGCCTTCCCGGCCGCCTTCAGGTCCGAGGCGATTCTCTCGACGATCGCGCGACCCTTCTCGAGCGTCTCCTTGTACCGCGACTCCTCGACCTTGAGGAGCTTGAGGATGTCCCCCTTGTTGAAGAAGAACTCCGGGTAGTCCTCCCGCATCTGGTCGATCATGAAGCTCACCGTGTCGACGAGGGTGTATGTGATGTTCAGGTCCTTGAGCGCGCGAAGGCCTCGGCGGACCAGGAGGCGTGCGAAGTATCCCTCGCGGCTGTTCGACGGCACGACGCCGTCGCCCAGGAGGAACACGAGGGAACGGGCATGGTCGCACACCGTGTACAGGGCCTCGAGGGGGGCGACCTGGGCCATCAGCTCCTCCACGGGGATCCCGAGCCGCTCTGCGGTCTGCCGCCGTATCTCCCGGACATCCGCGAGGCTCTCGACCTTCAACATCCCGGCGACCTTCGAGTATTCACGGAGGAAACTTTCGTCCACTCGCTTCGCGCCCGTGGCCCGTTTCAGGTAGGCGAGGGACTCCCCGAAGACCGCCTCGTACGCGGACGTCGTCGCCTGCGAGAGCCATGTGAGCCGCTCGAGGCCGTAGCCCGTGTCGACGACGGTCGTGTCCATCGGCACGCGGTGGCCGTTCACGTCCCGGTTCTGCATGAACACGAGGGTCGCGGCCTCCACGCCGCCAAAGACGACCTCGAGACAGGGCCCGCTGTTCCCCCCGCCCTGCCACCACGACTCCTTGTAGCGCACGACGTCGGGCCCCAGGCCGAGTCGCTCCGTCAGGAACCGATGGCAGAGCTCGACCGTCCGGTCCTTCCAGTAGACCGGCCGGTTCGGGAAGTTGAACGCATGGTGGGCCATCATCTCGAACATCGTGAAGTGCTGGCCCGTCTTCCCGACGCTGTCTACGTCGACGAACCGGACGCACGGTTGGCTGATCCCGAGGGGGTTCGCGGGTGGGCTCGCCTCCCCGCTGATCACCCACGGCTGGAACGGGTACACGCTCGCCTGGACGAAGAACACGTCGTCCCTCCAGCGAGCGACGATCGGGTAGCGCTTCACCCGGACGTGGTCGTTCTGCTCGAGGAAGGAGAGGAAATCCTCGCGCATCGCGCGATACGAGAGCTTCTTCTTGAAGGGCGACGCGCCGATGAAGTCGTATTCCTGGCACGGGGCTTCGCCGCACGTCTCGTGGGTCCCGAGGGACCAGAAGGCCTTCCCGCACTTCGCGCACGTCTGGCGGGAGAAACCTTGAGCGCGAAAGAACTCGAGTTCGTAGTCACCGTCGGGCATTTTCGGCCACCGAACGGGCCGCGAGCCTTAAAGGTTCTCGGGATGCGATGCTCTCCAGGCACGGTGCTCCCTTCGATACGTACGGCGTCGTTAAGTATGCCAGAAAGGAGTGCGGTTTCCGGAGGAATGCTGTGAACGAACGCCCGGTGAATGCGTTCATCCTCTCGCTGCTCGGTAGCTGCTTTGTCCTGCTCGGTACGATCCTCGGGTATGTCCTCAGTAGCGGGATCTATTTCTACTCGGATCTCTCGGCCACCTTCGCGGCCGTGGCGGCGTTCTTCGGGACCGTCATGCTCCTGGCCTCCGTGATGCTCTATGTCCGCCCGGAGTTCCACGTCGCGTGGGGCGTGACGATCCTCGTCGTGTCCGTCGGAAGCCTCACGAGTACGTTTTCCGGGTTCGCGGGATTCGGACTTGGGATCGTCGGGATGATCCTCGGAATCGTCGGGGGCGCCCTCGCGATCGGCTGGTCGCCCGGCGGACCTCAGGCTCCCACGACCGCCGTGCCCTTCCGGGTATGCCTTACGTGCGGCCGCCCCTCCTACACGCAGTTCGCCTATTGCCCGTACTGCGGTGCGCCCGCGCCCCTGCTGAATCCACCTCCGGGGATGCCCTCCCAGCGGCCGCCGTCGGGGCCGCCGTCCTGAGGCCTATCCAGACCGCAGGAGCTCCCGGGCGATCACGAGGCGCTGGATCTCGCTCGTCCCCTCGCCGATCTCCGTGAGCTTCGCGTCCCTCAGCATCCGCTCGACCGGATAGTCGGCGATGTACCCGTACCCGCCGTGGATCTGCACGGCCTTGTTCGTCACGAAAGAGGACATCTCGCTCGCGTAGAGCTTCGCCATCGCCGCCTCCTTCTTGAACGGAAGCCCTTGATCCTTGAGCCACGCGGCCCGGCGCACGAGGATCCGTGCCGCGTCGATCCGCATCGCCATGTCCGCGAGCATGAACTGGACGGCTTGGTGCTCTGCGATCGGCTTGTCGAACTGGACCCGCTCCTTCGAGTACTTCACGGACTCCTCGAACGCTCCCTGGGCGATCCCGACGGCCATCGAGCCGATCCCGATCCGCCCGTTGTCCAGGATGCGGAGCGCGTTCACGAACCCCTCATCCTCCTTTCCGAGCAGGGCGTCCGTCGGCACATGGCAGTCCGTGAGGAGGACCTGCGAGGTCGCGCTGCCGCGGACGCCGAGCTTGTCCTCGACCTTCCCGATCGAGAGGCCCGGATTGCCCCGCTCCACGATGAACGCGCTGATCCCGCGGTTCCCCTTCCTCGGATCCGAGATTGCGTGCACGACGAACGTTCCCGCAACGGGCGCGTTCGTGCAGAACGTCTTCGTGCCGTTCAGCGTCCACCCGTTTGCGGACCGAGTGGCGGTCGTCCTCATCGCGGCTGCGTCCGACCCGCTCATGGCTTCCGTCAGGGCCCAGGTACCGAGCTTCCGTCCGCTCGCGAGGTCCGGGATGTAGCGGCGCTTCTGGTCCTCGGTCCCCGCGAGCCAGATCGTGCCCGTGCAGAGGGAGTTATGCGCCGCCATGATGAGCGCGTGGGACCCGCACACGCGGGCCACCTCTTCGATCGCGACCGCAAGGGCCATCGTGTCGAGTCCCGCCCCCTCGTATTCCTGGGGAATCACCATGCCCATCAGGCCGAGGCCCGCCATCTTCGCGATCGTGGCCTTCGGGAATTCGCCCGTCTTGTCGACGTGGGCCGCCACCGGTCGCACCTCCTTCTCGGCGAAGTCGCGGACCGTCTGGCGGATCATCTCGTGTTCCGGCCGGAGGTTGAAGTCCATGGTCCCGCCTCGCCGGCAAGAAGCGCGGCCTTGCCCTAAGGGTTTCGCCCGTACGCGAATCACGAGGACGGAGCGGCCGTCGGCCTCCGGCTGTCCCCAAACGAGCCGAGGACCTCCCGGACGTCCAAGAGGAGCTGGAGCGCCGCGTCGCGTTCCCGCGTCACGTAGTCGATGATGTCCCCGTAATGCCCCTGGCGGTACATGTTCGGAACGAGCCGACCGCTCTCCTTGTTCGCGAAGGCCCCGAGGCTCGATCCCGTGAACTGTCCCCGGTTCAGCATGACGAGGACGGGCCCCAGGTCGATGAAGGGCTTCGTGAACCAGTAGTACTTCAGCTTCGCGATGTCCCAGTCGATGAGCTTCCACTTCGTCGCGCGCTCGACGAGGAACGTCAGGTCGAACCGCAGCCGGTTCCCGACGGGGACGAAGTCCCACGTGGGTTCGAGGATCCCCTTCTCGAGGGCCATCTGGAGCACCTGCTTCTCCCCCCACTCCCATTCCGCCATCACCTGGAACGAGCCGACGGGCTGGAGGTCGTCCCCGAGGGGCTGATACTGAATCGTCACGACGCGGTCCTGCTGGGGATCGTCCCCCGTGGTCTCCATATCGAAGTAATACAGGGGCAGGAGGAACCCTTCCTGTGCACCCAAGGCCGGCCGCCTCCTTAAGAGCTTCTCGCTCGCTCTGACACTCTCCCGGCGTCCGCCTGGCAAGTATATTCTGTTACGGCGGGCAAGGACAGCACAATCCACGGGGCTTAGCGGTTCCAGTTCCCTACGACGAGTCGGGAACGATGGAGCGAGTCGACCACGACGTCGTCATCATCGGCTCCGGCATCGCCGGACTACGCGCAGCGCTCGAGGTCTCCCGCGTGAGCCACGGTCGCCTCGATGTCGGGATTGTCACGAAGGTCCAAGCGATGCGGTCCCACAGCGTCGGGGCGGAGGGAGGCACCGCCGCCGTCCTGTATCCCACGGAGGGAGATTCGTTCGAGTCCCACATCTGGGACACCGTGAAGGGCTCCGATTTCCTGGCGGACCAGGATGCGGTCGAGCTCTTCGTGCGCACGGCGCCCGAGGAGATCCGGCTCCTCGAACGCTGGGGGATGCCGTGGTCCCGCCGTCCGGACGGCCGGATCGCCCAGCGCCCCTTCGGCGGCCATGACTTCCCGAGGGCGACCTTCGCCGCGGACAAGGTCGGGTTCCTTGAGATGCAGACCCTCTACGGCGCCCTCCAGGCGTTCCCGAACGTGACCGTGCACCACGAATGGTTCGCGACGTCCATCCTCCACGGGGACGGCCGCTTCCAGGGCATCACGGCGATCGACCTTCGCACGGGGAACTTCGCCGTCGTGCATGCGAAGGCGGGGATCCTCGCGACGGGCGGCGCCGGACGAATCTACGGCTTCACGACGCACGGCCATCACTCGACCGCGGACGGGCTCTACATGGCGTACCGCGCGGGCCTCGCCCTGAAGGACATGGAATTCCTCCAGTTCCATCCGACGGGCCTCGTGCCGAGTGGGATCCTGATCACGGAGGCCGCCCGCGGGGAAGGCGGCTATCTCGTGAACCGGGACGAGGAGCGCTTCATGTCCCGCTACGCGCCGAAGAAGATGGAGCTCGCGCCCCGCGACGTCGTCTCGAGGTCCGAGATGACGGAGATCCGGGAGGATCGCGGGATCGACGGACCCGATGGCACGGCCGCCGTGGGGCTGGACGTCCGCCACCTCGGGAAGGAACGGATCCTCGACCGACTCCCGCAGATCCGCGAGGTCGCGATGAAGTTCGTGGGGATCGATCCCGTCGACGAGATCATCCCCATCCGACCGGCGGCGCACTTCACGATGGGTGGGGTGCACACGGACCTCGGCGGGGCGACGGAGCTCGAGGGGCTCTGGGCCGCGGGAGAGGCGGCGTGTGTGAACGTTCACGGCGCGAACCGCCTCGGATCGAACTCGACGGCGATCTGCCTCGTCTACGGTCGCTTCACGGGAGACGCGGCGGCGAGGTACGCGATGGGTTGGCAGGGAGACGGGGTCTCGCGGGAGGTGATCCTCCGCGAAGAATCTCGGATCTACGACGAAACCCTGCGCGGCGGAGGCGACGTGAGCCCCTACGACGTGCGGGATCGCCTCCAGACGATCATGGACTCCCGGGCGTACGTCTTCCGAACGGGGGACGACCTCGCCTCGGCCCTGCAAGACATACGGGCCCTCAAGGCAAACGCCTACCGGAACGTCGCGGACCGCGCGAAGGGATACAACACGAATCTCCTGCACGTCCTCGAGCTCGACTCCCTCCTGAACGCGGCGGAGGTCGTCGTCGCGAGCGCCCTTGCGCGGGAGGAGAGCCGAGGGGCCCACACGCGCCTCGACTTCCCGAAGCGAGACGACGTCCGATGGTTGCGGCACACCCTCGCCTACCGCACGGAGGACGGACCCCGCCTCGCCTACGTCCCCGTGACGATCACGAAGCATCAGCCCGTCGAGAGGACGTATTGACATGGACTCCGCGGTCGTCGCGATTGAGAAGTCGAACCCGCCCCGCCGAGGGACGCCCGTCCTCTGGGCCTTCCGGCCACCGGTCCACCTGGAGCGGCTCGCCCTCCTCGCGCAACGGGTCTCAGGCCTTGCGATCCTCGTCTACCTGTTCTTCCATATCTTCGTCACGGGGACCGTGACGGAGGGCCGAGGGGCCTGGGAATCGACGATGGACACGCTCTCGAACCCCCTCATGCACCTGGGGGAATGGCTCGTCGTGGTCGCCGTCACGTTTCACGCGGTGAACGGAATCCGGGTGCTGCTCCTCGAGCTGACGCCTCTCGTCGGGAGGCCCGCCCGTCCCGACTACCCCTACGAGGCCCAGAGCCTGGGAAGGGGACAGCATTCCCTGCTGTACGTCGCGATGCTCATGACGAGCCTCGCCGGCCTGGCCGGCATCGTGATCCTCTGGGGGCTGTGACGTGCGCGAGTCGACCCTTCAGCGGATCAACGTGGCGATGATCCTCGCGATCTTCGTGACCCTCGGGGTCCACCTCGCGACCCACGCGTTCCTCGGCGTGGCGGGGTACGAGGACTCCCTGACGTACGACAGCGTGATCGGCCGGTATCGCGCCCTGTCGACGATGCTGACCCTGGGCGTCCTCCTGGTGGCGGCGAGCTATCACGGCCTCTACGGCCTGCGGAATATCGTCCTGGAGACGCGGTGGGGCGCACAGCGCGCGCGGCTCGTGTCGACCGCCACGGGGCTCCTGGGAATCGTGATGGTCGTCTGGGGCATGCGGACGATCGTCCTCACGGCGGGAGGATCCTGACGATGTCGTTGCAGGTCCTCGAGCCCCGTGCG
>Ga0209321_10001328_pt1 | contig 16868 bp, 18 predicted proteins | sample Rifsed16ft4_FD_184012 | JGI IMG/M metagenome (GOLD analysis project Ga0209321, IMG submission 184012) | Soil microbial communities from Rifle, Colorado, USA - sediment 16ft 4 - CSP-I_5_4 (version 2) | ecosystem: Environmental > Terrestrial > Deep subsurface > Rock core/Sediment | place: Rifle...
TCATCAACTGCACCAACTGCGGGCCGCGCTTCACGATCATCAAGGATATCCCCTATGACCGCCCAAGTACGACCATGGCGGATTTCCCCATGTGCATCGATTGCCTCACGGAGTATAACAATCCGTTGAACAGGCGCTTCCACGCACAGCCAGTTGCCTGTCCAGAGTGTGGTCCATTTGTGGAGTTGCGCGAAACGCGTCCTCGATCTTTGAACCTTGATTCCTTAATATCCAGCATCGAATGCCGGATCTTTGCGGTTTTCAAAGCGCGTCGTCTCCTGCGTGAAGGATATATCGTCGCGATAAAAGGTCTGGGCGGATTCCATCTCGCATGTGACGCGTCGAATTCATCTGCCGTGGAGGAATTGCGCTGCCGCAAGGGACGCGCGGGAAAACCCTTTGCCCTTATGGCGGTCAATCTGAAGGTAATCGAAACGATTTGTGCTGTCAGTGATGAAGAGCGTGAGTTGTTGACCAGCCGCGAAAAGCCAATTCTCCTTCTTGAAAAAAAGGCCCTGACCACCTTACAAACCTTTAGAGTCTCTGGAGAGATTGCTCCCAATGTAGATTCCCTCGGCATGGTGCTACCCTATACCCCTCTTCATCATCTGCTTCTCAATCAAACTGACCCCGTGCTTGCGTGTGAGCCTGTTCCACCAGTTCTGGTCATGACGAGTGGTAACTTTAGCGAAGAACCAATTGCCACAAACAATGAAGAAGCGCTTCAAAAACTCTCTCCTCTTGCGGATGCGTTCCTCCTGCATAACCGCGATATTCACATCCGCTGTGACGATTCGGTTCTGCGTGTGGATAAGCATGCGACAATATATCTGCGGCGCTCGCGTGGCCACGCCCCCTATCCCGTCCGGCTTCCTTCTGATTCCAAACCTATTCTCGCAGTGGGAGGCGAACTCAAAAATACCTTTTGTCTTGCACGCGACCGCTATGCCTTTCTGAGTCACTACATCGGCGACATGGAAAATGCAGAAACGTATGAGTCATTTGAGCAGGGCATCCAGCATCTCTTGCGCCTCTTCCGCGTGCAGCCTGTGATCGTTGCTCACGATCTGCATCCGCATTACTTCACCACCCAATATGCAAAACGCTTTAGCGGCCAACAAATTGGAGTTCAACACCACCACGCGCACATTGCCTCCTGCATGGCAGATAATGGATTGGAAAACAGACGATTGATCGGACTCTCCTTCGATGGGACCGGATATGGAACCGATGGCGCGGTCTGGGGTGGGGAAATCCTGCTCGCCTCTTACGCGGACTTCGAGCGGTTCGCACACCTTGAATATTTGCCGCTCCCCGGCGGTGACTCTGCCATCCGTCATCCCTGGCGGATCGCGGTTGGATACGCTCATGCTCTTGACCTTGAAATCAGCGACCTGCCATTCTTGCGGAACATCGATGAACCGAATATCAGGATCGTCAGACAACAAGTGGACAGGAAATTAAACGCGCCTCCTACCTCTTCGATGGGACGTCTCTTCGACGCGGTCGCCAGCCTGATCGGAGTCCGAAACGATGTTACGTATGAAGCGCAAGCGGCGATTGAAATGGAAGTGCTGTCGAGACCATTTATTTCGTCTGCAATTGCATACCCATATCTCTTTGAAGAAACCAGCGAGGGTATCTTGATTCGCCTAAGAGATGTATTGAAAGCCATCATCAATGATGTTCATAGGGACGTGTCGCACGGCTTGATCGGAGCTTGTTTCCATAAGACCGTCACACAAGTATCTGTTGATATTTGCAACCTTGCGCGCAAGAAGACTGACTTGAACGAAGTCGCATTGTCCGGTGGCGTATGGCAAAACCAAATCCTGCTGGATTTGGTCCGCGACGGACTGGAAAAAGAAGGCTTTGAGGTCTACTTCCATAAGCAAACACCGGCCAATGACGGCGGGCTGGCATTGGGTCAGGCTATGGTTGCAAACTACACATCCTCTCCCGGTGGGAGCGCACAGGGTGCTTCGCAAAGGGTTAGGGTGAGGGCAAAAGGATAGTTACATATGTGTCTCGGCATTCCCGGAAAAATAACAGACATCTATCAAAAAGATTCTCTTCGCATGGCAAGAATTGACTTCGGCGGGATCGTCAAGGAAGCCTGCCTTGAATATACGCCCGAGGCCAATGTGGGAGATTATGCGCTGATCCATGTCGGCTTTGCGATCAGTTTGATGGATGAAGAAGAAGCACAGGAGACCTTGAAGTTGATCAGAGAAGTTGCAGAATATGAAATATCTTGATGAATACCGCAACCCTGCAAAAGCGAAATCACTCCGGCGTGAAATAGGATCCATCGTAACCCAGCATATCCATGATTTTAGTGAGGAACTCCCGCCGCCAGTTGCAGAAGCAGTTCCACCGGCGGTAAAGATCACATTGGATTTGTTGAAACAATCAGTTAATGTCTAGTGGTGGGAAGGATCAATAAGCAGCAACACACTTAATTTTATTCTTTTCATGATGGAAGCCTTGGCATCACTGCTTCATCCATATCAAGAACTATTTTGATAAATTGGAGTTGATACCGAATATTCACTATGAGTTCGTGACAAACGTCATATTGAAGTGCGTTTGTCATTTTGCTACACTCATTGAAACGAAATAGGTTGTAATTGTCCAAGATTGAGATTTACTTATGATCTTTGCGGTTGTTTAATAACTTGGTTGCCCGCTCGCTGAGGAGAAGGAGGTTTTCATGCTGGAAACCAGTATACAAGAAACCGCTGTTCGGCAGGGGATTTCACGACGGGATTTTCTGAAGTTCTGTTCGATGATGGCTGGGGTGTTGGCGTTGCCGCGTTCTTATGCAACAAGGATTGAGAACGCACTGGCAACGCCGCAACGTTTACCAGTTATTTGGTTGGAAATGCAGGATTGTGCGGGGTGTACTGAAGCCCTTCTGCGCGCCACTCAACCTACGGTGTCACAACTTGTGTTGGATGTTCTCTCGGTGGATTACCACGAGACCATTATGGCTGCTTCAGGGAATCTGGCCGAGGAAGCCAAACAAGCAACGATCAAGGCAGGTGGTTATCTGCTTGTGATCGAAGGGTCAATTCCAGTGGGTGAGGGAGAGTTCTATTGTACGATCGGTGGCAAGTCCGCATTGCAACAACTTCAGGAAGCCGCTGCGAATGCAGTGGCTGTTGTTGCAGTAGGGAACTGCGCTGCATTCGGTGGCTGGCCATACGCAAGTCCAAATCCCACGAGTGCCAGTTTTGTAACCGAAATAATCAAGGATAAGCCTGTCATGAATCTTCCGGGTTGCCCGTATAATCCGGTAAACCTGACCGCGGCTGTTGTTCACTTCCTGACCTTTGGCGAACTTCCTGCGATGGATGATCTGCATCGTCCGTTGTTTGCTTATGGATCGCGCATTCACGATGATTGCCCGCGTCGTGGTCACTTTGATGCAGCTGAGTTTGTGGTGGCTTGGGGTGATGAGGGGCACCAAAAGGGATGGTGTCTCTATAAGATGGGATGCAAAGGACCAGTCACTTTCCACAACTGCCCGGCAGTCGAATACAACGATGGCACCAGTTGGCCTATCAAAGCCGGCCATGGGTGTATCGCTTGTTCGGAGCCGAACTTCTGGGAGTTGGGTGTATATAATCTGGCTAATCTCCAGCAATATGCTCCACCCGATACCTATGCACCGGTTCAACTTCCCACCCAGAAAATTGATCCCGCAACCGCAGGCGTTATCGGCGCTCTGGCAGGACTTGCTGTAGGCGCTGCGGGTGTTGCGGCATACCAGGCCCTTTCCAAGCCAGACAAAGAGGAAACTCCGCCTGAGACGAAAGCCAAGCAGTAGGAGGGCGTGATGACCATCAGCCGCAGAGATTTTCTCAAAGTCGCGGGGCTGGCTGTGGGATGTGCGCTCGCCGTTCCTGAAACCGTGCAGGCGAGTTTGCCTCCAACCGATCCGAATGAGCAGATTGCCATGCTCTATGATGCAACGATCTGTGTCGGGTGCAACGCCTGTACCAACGCGTGTCGCCAATGGAATGGCACAACACCTGAACCTGATGCGCGTCTGGTTTACGATGCCCCCACGGAACTTTCCGCCGATACATTTACTCTCATTCAACTTTACCAGGGTGAGGATGGAGTATTTTCATTTGTAAAGCGACAATGCATGCATTGTGTCGATCCTGCTTGTGTGAGTGGATGCCCGGTGCAGGCACTTCAGAAAACAACTGATGGACCAGTGGTGTATGACCCGGAGCGTTGCATTGGGTGCAGATATTGTCAATATGTTTGCCCGTTCCATGTGCCGCGTTTCGAATGGGATGTGGCGCGCTTCCCGGTTGTTACCAAATGTCACTTCTGCTACGAGAGCCGTATCATACCAGGAATCGGCGGTCCTGCTTGCGCAGATCGCTGTCCAACAAGTGCTTTGATTTGGGGTAAGCGCGGAGACTTGATCGCTGAGGCAAGAAAACGCATCAGCGAGAATCCCACTCGTTATGTGGATCATATTTACGGTGAGGATGATGCGGGTGGTACATCCGTTCTGTATCTCTCTGCAGTCCCATTTGAAAATCTTGGCTTGGAAGATTTGGGCACGCGTTCCATTCCAGAAATCAGCGAAGAGACGGCTGAGCTTGTTCTGCCCGGAATTCTGATCGGCGCACCGATTTTACTCGGCATGATACGCCTTACTGCCAAGCGCGGTGGATGGGAGGATACATGGCCGCTCTAACAAGATCACGCGAACGGATTCCTGCTTCGTTCTGGCCATTGCTTGCTCTCACTTTACTTGGCGTTGGGCTTGCGATCTATCGTCTGGTTGTCGGGCTCGGACCTTCAACTAACATGAACGACCATTATCCGTGGGGATTATGGATCACGATCGACTTGTTCCTGATCCCTGTTGCAGGCGCGGCCTTCACCATCTCGCTCATATCATACTTTCTGGGCCGCGAGGATTATCACTCCGTGATACGACCTGCAGTGCTGGCTGGCTTCATCGGCTATGGTATCGTGGGCATTTTGCTCTTCCTGGACATTGGCCGCTGGAACCAGTTCTATAACATCCTTGTACCCGGCTATATCAATCTGCATTCCTTCCTGGAAGAGATCAGCCTGTGCATCACACTCTATACAGGCATTCTCGTTCTGGAAATCGCGCCAGTATTTCTGGAGAAATGGGGATACAAGACCCCCATCCGCTGGATCGAGCGCGGCATCTTTATCATCGCGGGCGCGGGGATCGTGCTCTCCATGCTGCATCAATCTTCGCTTGGTTCGCTATTCCTGTTGATGCCGCACAAACTCCATCCACTTTGGTGGACGCCTGCTTTGCCGCTGTTGTTTTACTTGCAGGCAGTGTACACAGGCCTGGGCACGACAGCCATTGCAGTGCGATTGATCTGGGGCGCGTTGAAGCTGCCGATCAACCGCGACCTCTTCCGTCGCATCGGCCAGGCGATGAGCATCAACCTGATGCTCTACGCCGCGATCAAAGTCGGCGATTGGATGGGTTCGGAGGAAGTGCCGCTCCTGCTTCGGCCCGATGCCTTTGGCTTGATCGCCTGGCTTCAGTTCCTGATCGGCATCGTGCTCCCATTGGGCATTTTGCTTTCGAAGCTTGTCGGTCACACATCCGGCCCGTTCTGGGCGGGCGTGTTTGCTTTGATTGGCACTTTTATAGACCGTCTCGTTATCTCATGGGTTGGTCTCGCCGAACCTTCGCCTGTGACGTACTTCCCCTCATGGATCGAGATCATGATTATGGTCGGCATGATCGCAGGCGGATTCCTGCTCTATGGAGCGGTCGTTCGGTACTTCAGACTGTTCCCTGAACCCGAACATGCTCACAGCTGACAATTTTTCCCGTTAGATCCTGACTCCAAACCGAAGGAGGCTGAACCATGGCAAGAATCGCAATTGACCCCATCACCCGCATCGAAGGTCACCTGCGCATTGAAGTGCAAGTGGACGGAGGCGCGGTCGCGGATGCATGGGCTTCCAGCACCATGTTCCGCGGGATCGAGATCATCCTGCAAGGGCGCGATCCACGCGAAGCCTGGGTGATGACGCAACGAATTTGCGGTGTCTGAACGACAGTACATGCACTCAGCTCCGTGCGAGCTGTCGAAAATGCCCTCGGAATTCAAGTTCCGAACAATGCGCGAATTCTGCGCAATATCATTGAAGGTATTCAATACGTTCAGGATCACGCTATTCACTTTTATCATTTGCACGCACTTGATTGGGTGGATGTGGTCAGCGCGCTCGATGCCGACCCGGCTAAGACCTCTGCATTAGCACAGTCCATTTCTGATTGGCCGAAGTCCAGCGAGGATTACTTCAAGATCGTAAAGGATAAACTGGCTGGTTTCGTTAATAGCGGACAGTTAGGCCCGTTTGCGAATGCCTATTGGGGACACCCAGCATACAAACTTCCGCCTGAAGCGAATCTAATGGCTGTGGCGCATTATCTCGAAGCGCTCGATTGGCAACGCGATGTAATCCGCGCACATGCACTACTTGGCGCGAAAAACCCGCATTTGCAAACCTATCTTGTTGGCGGTATGGCTACTCCCATTGACCCGAGCAGTCAATGGGCGATTAACGCCGACACGATTGCCCAGATCCAAGGCATGTTCGCCCGGGCGAAGGAATTTGTGGATAAGGTCTATCTGCCCGATGTGCTTGCTGTTGCTCCATTCTATCTTGACTGGGCTGCCATCGGCGGAGGCGCAGGGAACTTCCTATCGTATGGTGATTTCCCCGAAGCGGACGGCACACAATGGCTGCCGCAGGGATATATCCTCGGTAAGGACTTGAGCAAGGTGTATCCTCTTGACCAGCAGAAGGATATTACCGAATACGTGACACACTCGTGGTTTGAATATGCAGATGAAACCAAAGGGTTGAATCCATGGGATGGAGTGACGAAGCCGAACTTCACGGGTCCACAGCCGCCGTTCAAATTCCTCGAGACCGATCAGAAATACACGTGGATGAAAGCCCCGCGTATTCGGGATCATGCGATGGAAGTCGGTCCACTCGCCCGCATGCTTGTTGCTTATGCCAGTGGTCATAAAGTTGTTCAGGATACTGTGAACCTTGTGCTTAAGAAGCTAGGCGCTGGCCCTGAGGCTTTATTCTCCACACTGGGTCGCACCGCGGCGCGTTGTATCGAGACGGTTGTCGTTGCGGACAAACTTGCCGAGTGGACGAACGAACTCATCGCCAGCATCAAGGGCGGTGATACGAAGATCCATGCTGGGAGTGAAATGTGGAATCCTGATAACTGGCCTGCTGAAGCAAAAGGCTGGGGCTTCACGGAAGCGCCGCGCGGCGCCCTAGGTCATTGGGTTTACATCAAAGACAAGAAGATCGCCAACTACCAGGCCGTTGTGCCGAGCACGTGGAACTGTTCGCCGCGCGATGCCAAAGGCGAACCCGGTCCGTATGAGTCCGCGTTGATTGGCACACCGATCGCCGACGAGAAGATGCCGCTCGAAGTGTTGCGCACGATCCATTCGTTTGATCCGTGCATGGCATGCGGCGTCCATCTGGTGGATGTCAATGGCAACGAGATCAACCAGATTAGCCTCGATGCGGTTGACCATTTCACCAATCCGCTTGTGCGGGCGCGCTAGTGTTCGAACGTCCCGCCTTCAAAACGCTCGTGTTGGGTGTTGGTAATAAACTGATGTCCGACGAGGGTGTGGGGGTGCATGTCATCGAGCGTCTGGCGGAGAAATTTAAACTGCCTGAGGAGGTCCAGGTCCTGGACGGGGGCACGCTGGGACTGGACCTCTTGTATTATCTTGAGGGTATCGAAAACCTTCTTTTAGTGGATGCAGCTGACACTGGGAAAGAGGCGGGTACAATGATCCGGCTTCAGGATGAGCAAGTGCCCGCGTTCATGTCCATCAAAATATCTCCACATCAGATTGGCGTGCCAGACATGCTTGCGGCGGCAAAGATGAAAGACCTGTATCCAAAGCGACTCGTGCTCTGGGGCATTCAACCGGATCTCATCACGCTCGGGCTGGACCTTTCGCCTGTTCTGGCTTCGAAAGTGGAAATTCTCGCTGACAAGCTGGCGGACGAGTTGCGCTCCTGGGGGCATGAAATTCTTCCTGTTGCTTGAGATCAAGTTTTCCAAATCAGAGGAAAGTTATCCGTAAACAGGATGACTTTCCTCACTTATTTATGGCTGAAAAAGTCGTTTAATTAAGTTGGAAGCAATGCACGAATTAGCTGTCACTCAAAGCATTCTGGATATATCCCTGCGCCACGCGAAGGAAGCCAGCGCGAAACGGATTACGGATATTAACCTGGTGATCGGGCAATTCTCATCCATTGTGGATGACTCGGTGCAGTTCTATTGGGATATTGTTGCCAATGGAACGATCGCACAGGGAGCTTTGCTCCACTTTAACCGGATCCCTGGTGAGATGACCTGCGGCAATTGCGGTCATACGTTTCATCCAACAGACAAGGCATTTGAATGTCCTTCCTGCACCAGTGGTTTCGTACGCATTAGCAAAGGGGATGAGTTTCGAGTAGACAGTATTGATGTTGAATAGTTTCTTGGAGATTTCATGACCGCACGAATTCCTGTTATTGAAAACATCCTCTCCGCCAATGATCGTATGGCGGCGCGCAATCGTGAGACCCTCGATCAAGCAGACGTGTATTCGATCAACATCATGGCCTCCCCCGGCGCAGGCAAGACCAGCTTGATCCTTAAGACACTTGAATCCTTGAATGGACGTTTACGCCTGGGCGTGATCGAAGGCGACCTGGCAACCTCCATTGACGCGGAGAAAGCCGCGGCGGCGGGATTGCCCGCAGTGCAGATCAACACAGGCGGCGGATGTCATCTCGACGCGGCCATGCTGGCGGATGCTCTGCCTGCGCTTCCGTTGAATGAACTTGACCTGGTGATTGTTGAGAACGTCGGGAACCTCGTTTGCCCTGCGAATTTTCAAATCGGCACACATTTGAACGTGTTGATCGCGTCCATCCCGGAGGGGGATGACAAACCCTATAAATATCCCGGCATGTATCGCGGTGTGCAGGTGTTGGTCATCAACAAGATTGATCTCCTGCCGTATGTTCCTTTCAACATGAATTATTTCAAGCGCGGCGTTGAAATCCTGAATCCGGGCGTGGTGACTTTTGCCCTCTCAAGCAAAACTGGCGAAGGCATGAACGAGTGGACCGATTGGCTGGTTGGACGTGTAAAAGGCAATGAAGGGTAAGTGATGCGAATGATGAAGCACATTCATGTGACCGGTGTTGTGCAGGGGGTGGGTTTCCGTCCCTTTGTCTATGGGCTGGCGACCCGGCTCGATCTGCATGGCTGGGTGTGCAACACGTCTGCGGGTGTGGATATTGTCATTCACGGCGATGATGATCGCGTACGCACGTTCGTGGAGTCGCTGTCAACGGAGGCGCCACCTCTCGCACGCATCGAGCAGGTATCGGCTTGGGATGAACCGGGCGAGGAGTATCCGGATTTCGAGATAAAAGAATCCGAAAAAGTAGATGGCGCGTTCCAACCCGTCTCTCCCGATGTTGCCTTGTGCGCAGATTGTGAACGCGAGCTGTTCGACCCGAACGACCGCCGCTATTTATATCCGTTCATCAACTGCACGAATTGCGGACCGCGCTTCACCATCATCATGGATCTGCCTTATGACCGACCTGCGACAACGATGGCAGATTTCCCGATGTGTGATCAGTGTCGCAAGGAATACGAAGATCCGACGGATCGGCGCTTCCATGCCCAGCCGGTGGCGTGTCCCGATTGTGGACCGTTTGTCCAATTTTGGGAATCTGCAGAGCATCCTTCCTCGATCACGAGAATTGATTTGCGGTTATCAGCCATTTTGGGAGCGCGCAAACTTCTGCGGGAGGGCAGGGTTGCCGCCATAAAAGGACTGGGCGGGTTTCACCTTGCATGTGACGCGACGAATGAAAAAGCCGTGGCAGAGTTGCGGCGACGAAAGGGGAGGGCAGGCAAGCCGTTTGCCGTGATGTTCGCGGACCTGAATACGGTGAATCAATTCTGTATCCTAGGCAAAGATGAAATGACTTTATTGAACGGTTACGAAAAGCCGATCGTTTTATTGAACCGCAGAACAGGGACGAAGATCGCTCCATCGGTCGCGCCACAGATGGACACATTGGGCGTGATGCTTCCATACACACCTTTGCATCATTTGCTGGTGAACCAATCGGACCCGATCCTCAGGCGCGAACCGGCGCCTCCGGTGCTGGTGATGACCAGCGGCAATTTCAGCGAGGAGCCGATCGCCACGGAGAACCAGGATGCGCTCGAACGGCTTGGCCCTCTGGCAGATGCCTTTCTGCTGCACAACCGCGACATCCACATCCGTTGCGATGATTCGGTGGTACGGGTCGATCACAAGCAAAATGGCAGGAATAACGATGGGCAGCAGCCGGAGATCATCCACCTGCGGCGTTCGCGCGCCTATGCTCCGTATCCGGTTTCACTGCCCTTCGACTCCGTTCCATCCCTGGCGGTGGGCGGCGAACTCAAGAATACATTTTGCCTTACGCGAGATCGATATGCCTTTCTCAGCCATCACATCGGCGACATGGAAAATGCCGAGGTCTACGAGTCCTTTGAACAGGGCGTGGAGCATCTCAATCGTTTGTTTCGCGTGAAGCCGGAGTTGATCGCGCATGACATGCACCCCGGTTATTTCACGACCCAATATGCGGAGAGAATCACCGATATCCCGCGCGTTCCCGTCCAGCACCATCACGCACATATCGCAGCTTGCATGACGGATAATGGTTTGACGGATCGCAAGGTGATCGGCTTGTCTTTCGATGGGACTGGATACGGGACGGATGGCAAAATCTGGGGTGGCGAAGTGTTACTCGCCTCCTACGCCGACTTTGAGCGGTTCGCCCACCTTGAATATTTGCCCCTCCCCGGCGGCGACTCTGCCATCCGTCACCCCTGGCGGATTGCGGTTGGTTATGCTCATGCCCTTGGTATTGAAATTGATGATCTTCCGTTCCTGCAGAATATCGATAAACAGGCGATCAAGATCGTCAGACAACAAGTGGAAAAGAGGCTCAACGCGCCGCTCACATCTTCGATGGGGCGTCTCTTCGACGCGGTGGCGAGTCTGATTGGCATTCGCTCGGATGTCACATATGAAGCGCAAGCGGCGATCGAGCTGGAGGCACTCTCGAAGCCTTTCCTTTTAACCGCAAATGTGCATTCCTACTCCATCGAAGAAACTCAAAATGGAATCAATATTCGCCTGGGAGATTTGTTGAATGCTGTTGTTCAGGATGTGCGGAAAAACCGGCCAGCCGGGATGATCGGAGCGCGCTTCCACAAAACAATCGTTGAAATGTCAATTGATATCTGCGAGCGGGCCCGCAGGAGAAGTAACTTGAACGAAGTTGCTCTCTCCGGTGGTGTGTGGCAGAACCTGATCTTGCTGAATCTTGTCCGCGATGGACTTGAAAATGAAGGCTTCGAAGTGTATTTCCATAAACAAGTCCCGACCAATGACGGCGGGCTGGCGTTGGGACAGGCGGCAATCGCCAATTACCAAATCAAGAATGGAGGTCTCCATGTGCCTTAGCATTCCCGGAAAGATCACTGAGATCAATCAGCACGGATCACTTGTGATGGGCAAGGTAGATTTCGGGGGCGTGATCAAGGAGGTATGTCTTGACTATGTCCCTGAAGCGCAGGTAGGGCAATATGTTCTGATCCATGTTGGATTTGCCATTAGCCTGTTGGATGAAGAGGAAGCCATGGTCCGCCTCAATACGATTCGCGAGTTGGCAGAATTTGAAGATGAATTCAATGCGAACAGCAGTTGATGATCTATTTTAAAGGCTGTCATGAAATACGTTGATGAGTATCGCGATCCATTGAAAGTAAGGGCTTTACTGGCCGAGATCGGCAGAGTCGTCACTCGCCCATGGGTGTTGATGGAAATCTGTGGTGGGCAGACGCATGCCTTTCTGCATCACGGCCTCGATGAAATGTTGCCTGGTGGGATCGAGCTGGTTCATGGGCCTGGTTGCCCGGTGTGTGTCACACCGCTGGAACAGATAGACAAGGCGCTGGTGATTGCCGCGCGACCTGATGTGATCTTTGCCTCCTATGGCGACATGTTGCGCGTGCCTGGTTCCACTGTGGATTTGTTTAACGTTCGGGCAAAGGGTGGTGATGTGCGCGTGATCTATTCGCCGCTGGAGGCGATCAAGATCGCTGAAGCAAACCCAGAGAAGCAAGTGGTCTTCTTTGCGATCGGTTTTGAAACGACTGCGCCACCCAATGCAATGGCGGTATTGCAGGCTAAAAAACGCGGCATGAAGAACTTTTCAGTTTTGGTTTCACATGTATGTGTGCCGCCCGCGATGGAAGCTATACTTTCTTCAAAGACCAACCGTGTACAGGCTTTTCTCGCTGCGGGACACGTGTGCGCGGTGATGGGATATCATGAATATGCACCTATTGCTGGGAAATATAAAGTGCCGGTTGTTGTTACAGGATTTGAGCCGGTGGATCTGTTGCGAGGTGTGCTCGCGGCAGTCAAACAGTTGGAGTCGGGCAAAGCAGAAGTGGAGAATGCTTACGAGCGTGCTGTGATCTTTGAAGGCAACCAGCCCGCGCAAAAAGTGATGAGCATGGTCTTGCAACCTGTGGATCGCAAATGGCGCGGCATTGGCATGATCCCACACAGCGGGCTGGGGTTACGGGAGGAATTTCAAGAGTTTGACGCCGAAAAAAGATTTGCTGTGGGTGAGATCGTTACACAGGAATCGCCGCTCTGTATCGCAGGTGAGATCCTGCAGGGGATGAAGAAGCCGCCGCAATGTGTGGCATACGGAAAACAATGCACTCCGCAGAGTCCACTTGGCGCGCCGATGGTCTCAGCGGAAGGCGCCTGTGCGGCGTATTATAAATATCATCGGGATGTGGTTCATGGATGATTTGAATTTTGAGGGATACACGTGCCCTCTGCCGATCCGCCCAACGGATACAGTTGTGCTGGGCCACGGCTCGGGCGGGACCCTGAGCCATGATCTGCTCAAAAGGCTGTTCCTTCCCGATCTGGGAAAAGCCGCGCCGCGTGCATTGGATGACTCTGCCGTGATCGTGATGGATGGACAACGATATGCGATTACAACTGACTCGCATGTTGTGTCACCATTGTTTTTCCCTGGCGGGGATATTGGAAGATTGGCGATTTGTGGAACTGTAAATGATCTGGCGATGGTTGGAGCGATTCCAATTGCCCTAACTTGCGGATTTGTTTTGGAAGAAGGTTTGTCGTTCGATGTGTTGCAACGTGTGGTCGCTTCAATGAAAGATGCGGCGAAAGAAGCAGGAGTTTATATTGCGGCAGGCGACACGAAGGTTGTGCAAAAGGGGAGCGCAGATAAGTTATTTATCAATACATCGGGGATTGGGAAAATTACAGATGGTGTAAATATCTCTGGCGCGAATGCAAAAGAAGGCGATGTAGTTATTATTTCGGGAACGATCGGAGATCATGGTATTGCTGTTTTGTCTGCGCGTGAAAATTTGGGATTTGAAACGGCTCTTGAAAGCGATGTCGCCCCGTTGAATCATCTCGTACAGGCGATGATGAACGCGGGTGAAATCTATGTTTTGCGCGACCCCACGCGTGGCGGACTTGCCACCACCTTGGTTGAAATTGCAAAACAATCGAATGTGACCATTGAATTGCAGGAAACAAAAATTCCAGTTAAGCCCCAGGTGCATGCCGCGTGTGAAATGCTGGGATTCGATCCGGTTTATGTTGCAAATGAAGGGAAGTTGGTGGCGTTTGTAAAAGAAAGTGATGCTGAAAAAATTTTGGATGTGATGAAGAAAACAAAATATGGGGAAGATTCCACAGTCATAGGGAAAGTGACCGGAAGTGGACGGTCACAGGTCAGATTGCGGACAGCAATAGGGGGAACGCGCCTGGTGGATATGTTGCCTGGTGAGATGCTGCCTAGAATTTGTTAGAACTATTTTAAACTCAGCTTCAGCCCCAAATGTGTCGCTTTGAATCCCAGCTTTTCGTAGAAGCGATGCGCGGCTGCGCGAGACTGGTGGGTGGTCAATTGAACGGCATGGGCGCCGCGCTCCCTGGCGCGTTCAATCGTCCATTTCATCATCTTGTTTCCAATTCCTTGATTTCGATAGCTCTTGTCTACGCGCACAGATTCGATCTGTGCACGCAAGCTGCCCTGAAAACTGATGGAGGGAAGAAACATGAGATGCAGTGTGCCAATCGGCTCCCCATTTAATTCGGCAACGATCAGTTCATGGTTTGGGTCAATATCAATCTGCTGGAACGCCGCGTAATAGGTTTGCGGCAGAGGGTCTTCATATCGTTCACGCTGGCTGCCAAGCTCATCATCCGCAAGCATGCGAACCATGGCAGGCAGGTCGGCGCGCGTGGCAAGACGAAAAGTGATTTCTTTTTTGCTCATTCACTTGCTTTTTGTTTTGTGAGATCGATATATTGGGGATGTCTGCGTATGTAAGCTGCTACATAGGGGCACATTGGAACGACTCTCAGCGAATTCTCTTCCGCATATTTCAAAGCAATTTCCACCAATTTGCCCGCAACTCCCTGCCCTCTATGTTCGGGGTAAACACCGACATGAGTCATCACGATCGTATCTTCATCCAGCAGGTAATCCAGTTTTGAGAGCTGGCTATCGATCCAGGTCTCAAAACGATATTTCTCCGCGTTGCGGATCACTTCGAGTTTTTCAAGATTTATTTCCACGAGCAAACTCCTTATCAGCTTTTCTTCCCACGCGCGAACACCGCAACATACTCCATGATTATTTTCAACGCTGCGAAAACAGTGGCTTCAGATGGGTCAATCGAAGGCGAGACCTCGACAACATCCAAACCGACCAGTGGAAGCCCGCGCAAGGATTTGATGAGTGTGATCACTTCCCGTGAAGTCAGGCCACCCGAGTCCGGGATCCCAGTGCCAGGGGCAAACGCAGGATCGAGACAGTCAATATCCAGTGAAATATGGACAGCATCGCAATCACTTAACTTACTATGCACGCGTGATGCAACGCTCTTCATGCCGCGTTCTGCGACCTCTGCGGCAGTGTAAACGTTGAGCCCACCGTTCTCGATCAAGTCAATCTCCTGATCCTCCCATGAACGCACACCCACAAGGCAAACTTCCTGGGGCTCGATCCCAAATTCAAGCGCACGGCGCAAGACACAGGCATGAGAGAGTTTGGAACCGGTAAAGACATCACATAGATCAGGATGTGCATCCACCCACAACACGCCGAGACGTTGCCCCTTATAGCGTTCGCACTGTGCCTGAAAAACGGGAATGCTGATCGAGTGGTCTCCACCAAGTACGATCGGCACATTGGGGAGAGCCGCTACTTTTTCGCGGACCAGCTCAAAATCCTGCTCCTGATTCGTGATGGGGATGTCGCCCAGGTCATAGATGCGGATATTTCCAAGCCTTGTGCGGTCTTCGCTGAAGGGGGTCAGGTGCCTGGACCAGAAACGGATTCGCTCAGGGCCAAGCGCCGCACCTTTGCGCGCGCACGCGGCTCCATCGTAAGGCACTCCAATCACCGTGAAATCAGCTTCGGCGGGAGAAAGATTAGGATGATGCAGATCAGCCCAAAGTCCATGAGTTGAAGCGGGATCCATACACGCTCCTTTCTGCAATATTGTATCTCATGGTAACTGCTTAAACAAAAACGAACAGTGATTATCGTCACTGTTCGTTCGCCCAAGACAACCAGGCTATTTTGAATTGATGAAAGCGATCAAGGCTTCGATCTCGGCTTCGCTCAGATTCAGGTCTGGCATTTGCGTGTCAGACTTGACCGATGATGGGTCCTTCAACCTCAAGCGCAAAGCTTCGGGGCTGGCTGAGAAGTCCGAGAGGTTGGTTCCCATATCGAGTGTGATCGATCCGGTCATGTTTCGTGGAATTTTTGTGTTTGTGTGACACGTAACACAGCCTTTTGCGATAAATAGTTGACGACCGGATTCAACCTGGGAAAGAGACAAATTAACTGGCACTTCGGAGGATGGCCTGCTCTGCGCTTCAAGACCGGAGGCCGTGCCTGCTCCCGCCATAAACAAAGCGAATCCTGCCAAGAGACAGAATGCCGTTAAAGCCACAGCCAGACGACTCCTGCGACGAAAAGCCACCACCAGGCCGATCAGGCCAAGCCCCAAAGCCAACATGCGGAGGATCAACAAAGGTGAGATGATTGCAGCCACCGGTTCAGTTTTCACAGGCTGGCTTGCAGATGCAGCAGTTGGCGCAGCAACAGTTAACACTGGCATGGGCTGATCCATTGTGAATGCCTGAATGGACCATTCCCACTCCCCTTCCCTGGGGAATGTGATTGTCGCCGCATAATGACCAGGCTTGCCTTCGGGTACGGCATTGAATATTAATTTTTCACCGTATGGTGATTTTGCAGTAATGGTCGGCTCCAGTTCAGTCATTGGCGTTCTACCATGTTGCAAAACGGTAAAGCCAATCCTGAGCGGCTTACCAGCTACAACATCTGTTGGCAACTCGTCTAATGTAACGACTGCCCATCCCCCTGCAAAAACAGGAATGGCTGACGCTAGAGCGGACAATAAAGTCAGTCCCACTGCAATGCGGAATCGGGAAAACATGTCAACCTCCATTAAGCAGGAATTCGAACGCTTTATCTGATTACACTGCCCCTCTTTGCTTGTGTTTTTTAAAATAGCGGCTAATGAGTGGAATGCCTGCAAGCCAAAAAGTGACCACCAGGATGGCCGCTAATCCTGCTATGACAGTGATGGGTATGACAGATTGAGG